>Ga0307513_10007252_pt1 | contig 14396 bp, 7 predicted proteins | sample 15_EM_MG_FD_202174 | JGI IMG/M metagenome (GOLD analysis project Ga0307513, IMG submission 202174) | Populus trichocarpa ectomycorrhiza microbial communities from riparian zone in the Pacific Northwest, United States - 15_EM | ecosystem: Host-associated > Plants > Roots > Unclassified | place... | reverse complement strand
AAACCAGGTAGTGTACCTTGAATCTTTTAGCGCACCTAGATTGCCATATTTGATCACTTGACTGTTGTGTCTCCTAATTTTCATGTGGTAAGGAATGGATACTCCATCTCTCTGAAATGGCATGTTGTTGTCCTGTTATTTTTCTGTAGGCGGTTCCCTTGTACCTCTCTGAAATGGCACCTCCAAGATATAGAGGGGCAATCAACAATGGCTTCCAACTCTGCATCGCTATTGGGGTGCTCTCGGCTAACTTCATCAACTTTGGCACTGAGAAGATTGAAGGTGGTTGGGGTTGGCGAATCTCCCTAGCAATGGGGGCAATCCCTGCCACATTCCTAACAATAGGTTCACTTTTCCTACCAGAGACACCCAACAGCCTAATTCAACGCTTCAACGACGAACAAAAGGCCAAAACCATGCTACAACGCATCCGTGGCACAACCGATGTCGAAGCAGAATTTAATGATCTTATCAAAGCAAGCTTGGTTTCAAAATCCATTGAACATCCAATCAAGAAAATCATACAAAAAAAATATAGACCACAACTAGTCATGGCAATAGCAATACCATTTTTCCAACAAGTAACAGGCATCAATGTCATTTCATTCTACGCTCCAATCCTCTTCCGAACTATAGGTCTAAGCGAGAGTGTGTCGCTCATCATGTCTGCGCTGATAGCTGGGGTCGTCGGCACTGCTTCAACGTTCCTATCGATGCTCGTAGTGGACAAACTTGGCAGAAGAGTAATGCTCATATGCGGCGGTGTACAAATGTTTGTGTCACAGATTATGATTGGAAGTATCATGGCAGCTCAACTAGGTGATCATGGCAGCATAAACAAAGGGTACGCTTATTTTGTTCTGACTATGATATCCATATATGTATCTGGCTTTGCTTGGTCATGGGGTCCATTGGGATGGCTAGTTCCAAGTGAGATTTTTCCTTTGGAAATTCGATCGGTAGGGCAAAGCATTGTGGTGGCGGTGAATTTCGTCTTCACTTTCATTGTTGCACAGACATTTCTGGCTATGCTTTGCCATTTCAAGTCAGGGATTTTCTTCTTTTTTGGTGGATGGGTGGCAGTGATGACTGCCTTTGTGTATTTGTTGCTGCCTGAGACTAAAAAAGTCCCGATCGAGGTAATGGATAGAGTGTGGAGGGAGCATTGGTTTTGGAAGAGAATTGTAGAGGAATTTGATGACAAGAGTAAAATGGAACCTGCTTGACTTCAACTCCACAAGATTATTTGTGCCTTGGCCTGTAGTTTTTCTCAAGAAATGGAAACATATATATGCTAGAATGTGTGATCCTCTAGTCCACTTGGTTTGCAGAAATGGAAATGAGGAAAAGGCTTCTGCTTTCCGAGGGTGTCTGATACTGTGTGCGGAGAATGTTTTAAAAGTGTTATTGGTTTGAAAAATAGTATATTGATATTTGTTTTTTGTTTTTTAATAATTGTAATGTATTGGTATTAAAAATAAAATAAGAATTATTTTAATGTATTTTCAAATGAAAACTATTATGCACCACAGTACCGAAAACAAATTTATAGTGGGTAATAATAATTTAAAAAAAAACCTAAAAAAAATTGAAAAAAAATTAAAAATAAAAAATTAAGCATCTTTCATACTAGACCGTGAATATAAAAGTTCATCAAATGTTATATATTTCTTAAAAGGGTCAATCCAAGCGAGCTTTTGTTTTTCATAAACAAGAGAGAATTATAAATTAGTTTCTCTAATTCTACAAAGCAAATTAAATATTCAATTTTATCAAAAAAACTAATTAATTACCCCCCCCCCCTTGATTAGTGTTCACCATGCTTAATTTTATTCCAAAAAATGTTTTCTCTCTCTATAATATCTATCTTCTTCTTTTTCTTACCATTTCTATTTCTTAAAAAATATAAATTGAAAAGGGGTATGAAAAGAAAAAAGGGACTAATTAATTAATTTTTTTAATTTAGAGAAATTATTTTGTAAAACTAGGGGACTGATTTATAATTTACTCTCATAAATAATAGAGAAGATAACGAAAGCAAAACATCATTGATGATAAAGAAGCAAATGAATCATTGCTTGAGCTTTTCCTCTCACTTTCTCTTTAGGCTGTTAGCTGACTCTTCTAAATTGTTAGGCAGTCCAAATACCTCAGCTGCAGCCGCCACCCTCAGTAGATTATTGATTAAGTGATTTAATCCATCTACCAACAAGAATAATATATAATTCTAAGAACAAACAAAAAAAGTCAATTATCTCTAGAAACAGAAAGAACAATAGCTGCTTGGATCAATATAATATAACACAAACAATGTGTAATTTTGTCCAATAAAATAATTATTTAACAACTTCATTTTAAAATTTTATTACTATTTTTTTTCAAATGGTATGTTGAAATATAAGGTAAACAACCTTATCTATATTGTATAAAATTTAATGTGAAACTATTTTTTTCTACAATATAAGAAAAAATAGATAAAAAAAAAAAGTTAAGTTCAACAAAAAAAACTCAACAAACCAATTTTGGCTGTGTAATTTATTTCTTAAACAAAAATAAATTTAAAAAAAACAGAGAAACAAATGTAAAATCACAATATGGATTATTTACTTGACTGTGTTTAATGATTTTTTTATTAAAATCAATTTGAAATAGAAATCAACAAACATAAAAGATTTATTGAATAAAATAAAAGGAAAAGAAAAAGCAACTATGCAAGGTTGTATATATTAAAAATATTTTAAGAAGTAAATATTTTTTATTTCTATAAATAAATTTAATATAAATAAATTATATAAAAATTACAAATGAATCATCCTAATCTCTTTAAAATTTAAACATATCCAATATAATTAAAAAATAATCACTATTTAAAAAATTAAATACGCAAAAAAAATCACAAAAAAGTGAAATACAAACTTAAATAATTATTTTAAAAAATATAAAAATTTTCTAAATTAAAAAAAATCAAAACTATAAAAAAAAAATGAGGCTATGCCAACCCGAGCTAGCACGGTAGACATATAATCTAGACATTAAGGGGCGAGCTAGTCCGGATTCACATGACAAACTTGTATTCTAGGATATAATGTTGAGATAATTCGATACAAAAATAAACTAAAAAAAACCACAAAACTATTTAAAAAAAAAATCAAACGACAATATTGTAAAAGAAAATAAGACAAAAAGGATGTTAATTTTTGACCTGGATCATCAGAGAAGCACCATAAATAACATAATCATGAAACCCAATCCATATAAAATGAAATGTTGAAGTATGGAATTGAAAAAAAAAATTACAAATAAAAAATATAAAATTAAAAATAGCAATTAAAAGAATGAAAGTTAAAATTGAAATAAAGAATAAATTAAAGGGCAATAATAATTTTTCATTTTGATATTTAAACTGAAAAAAACAAAAACATTAACAAAACAAAAACAAAAACCAAAAGAATGAGGACAAAAATGAAAAGAAAAAAAAAACAAGACGCTATCAACTTAGATTGAATGGTGAAATTAAAAAAAAATAAATTTTTATAAAAGATTTAAGGGAAAAAAATAAAAAAAATTATAAGAATAAGGACTAAATTAAAAACTCCAATACATGATTAAAATAATTAAACATGTAGAATTTTTCAACGTGTTTTTTATATTAAGAAACTCATAAATGTAAATCAAAAACATTATGCACGCTTTCAATTAAATAAATCATGAACTATTGTATAAATAAATGAAAAAAAGTCATTAATGATAAATAAAAATATAAGTGGAAAAATTGAGAGATAAATTAAGACATTTAATATTGCAACACGGGTTATTTACTTGGTTGTGTTTAATAAATTTATTTATGAAAATTAATTTATAATATAAATCGACACATATATAAATTTTATTTAAAAAAAATTTAAAAAAATAATGTGCAAGATTGCACATGTTCAAACAATTATAAAAACAAAATACTTAATCTAAATAAAATACATTAAAAAATTATAAATAATTCATACTAACTTCTTAACAAATTAAACACATCCAATATAATTAAGAAATAATTGCTAATTAAAAAAACTAAATAAGCAAAAAAAATATAGATAAGGGGTATTAATTAAAATATTAATTTTTTATTTTTTAAAAAATACATATAAAAACAAGCATTAATTTTTTAAAAAAAAAAGGAAAAAAATTGAGGTCAAGCTCATCATAGAAAGGGCCTGCGCATGGGCTTGTAATTTTTTTAAGTTAAAGGGACGGACAAGCTGTTTTTTTTTTAAAAAAAAAAGACAATGCATCATCTGAAATCCCAAAATCCAATTACTATGGTAGTCAGAAAAATGGGGTCCATAGTTTTTTTTTCCATCCAAAAAGCTTATTTTAACCTGTTTTGGCCCAAAATATCTAGGAAACATCTTTGGAATCTTGTTAAACCAAACCATAACCTTCAAAAATGCAAAATACAGGCTCAAAACCCAAGATCAACATGAAATCAAAAATCTTCCATATCTTAAATATTAATTCTATGTGTTTTCAAGGGGGGAAAACACATAATCTTAACTCCCCTCAATATTTGAAACCTTTTGACATGAAAATCATAAGTTTTGGTTGCCTAAATCTTTTCAAATGACAATTTTCTCTCTGTTAGTCAGAATCTGACAACCCCCCTCTCTTTTACTTAAAAATGACTAAAAAAAAATAATTTTGGTACCAAAATATTTTTTTAAATAATTATAGGGATCAGATACCTAATTGTTCAAAAAGTGGGGAATGAAAATGAAATTTTTAAAGAAATTGCATAATTGCCACCAATTTTACCAACTTTTGTCACTTCAGTCCCTTGTTTTTCAATTCAACCCTCACAAAAAAATGCAATTGGGTTTTAATTTGTGCTTAAAACTGCTTAATTATGCAAAAAAAAATAAAAAAAAATTTAAGGATGAAATTAAAATTTTTAAAAATTTCACTATTATAATCAAAATATGAAATGATAAACAATAATTAAGCTACAAGACAAATGCCATACTATTTAACTTTTCTTATAAATGGTTGCATGATTCATAGTTATGTGCTATTAATTAATGGTTCATCTACGCGGAAATGTCATTGTTGAAACTATAGTTTGAATAAAAAATTACTATTTTAACATTTTTGTTATTAAAATCATAGTTTAAAACGTTATAGATATTGAGATTTAGTATTTTTTAAGAGTATGATAGATATTATTTTTTAAAGTATTATTTATTTAAAAATATATTAAAATAATAATTTTATAAAAAAAAAATTTATTACTATTAGCACATCAAGAAGATTAGAAAAAAAATTAATTTAAAAAAAATAATTTCAATTTAAAAAAAAATATGGTTTCATGCTCTGAAACAAACCTTTAAATTTTAAAATATGCTAGTTTGCAACAAAAACAATTACCGTGTTATTTGAGAAAAAAAAAAGGTCATTATTTGGTACAAGAGTCGTTATAACGGTTATAACAGAAGAAGGTAAAACCAAACAAGAATTATCCACATGGCAGCAACCCATTTTTCATTTTAATTAAAGGCTGTTTGGAAATGTAAATAAAAATTGTTTTTTTAAAGTAGTTTTTATTTGAAAATATATTAAAATAATAATTTTTATTTTTAATTTTTAATATTAATATTAAAAAATATATATAAAAAAAAATCTAAAACTAAAAAAAATTAAAACTTTTAAAAAACAAATTATACCATGCCGCAATGTCAAGCATGTCCCTAATAGCCCCCCGCAACCGCGTCAGTCTCCCATAAAAAATAAACAAACACAACCAAACGCAAACCACTTCTCTCTCTCTTACACCAAAAATATTATTATTTTTTCCAAAAAACAAATAGTTTAATCCACTGACTGTCAATTTCAATTTCAAAGTTTTAAACTTTTCAACTTGTCTCCCGATTACTTCCATTTAACTATCAAAAAGCTAAATCTCTCTCTTTGATTCTGTTTTGTGCTACTTTCCCTTGACTTTGTGCCCTCAGAAACTATAAACAGGTACAAATATTCTCTCTCTATTCAATTTCTGGTTTTTATTTTGTTAAATTTTATTATCTGATGATGGATTCTTGTTTGGTTTTGTTTTTTTAAGGCGAAATTTTGATAAATTTATGTTCTTTATGCTAGTACTGTCGTGGATTTGATAGCTTGTTTGTTTGTTTCTTCTTTTTGTGTTCTTGTTTGGCTGGTGCAAAAATTGGAGGGAAGGTGGGATTTGGAACTTTTTAGCTTAGATTAAAAGGCATGTGATCTGATGATGATTTTAGTGAACTGTTAAGCTAAATCAGAGATAAAAGTTTGTAACTTTTTGATAGCTGATTGATTCACTGATTGGTTTTAATTACTGAAAAGTTTGTGTTTTTAGACGGATTCTATTTATTTGAGGGAGATGCTGATTGGAATCAAGCTGTCTGTCTGTTTGTTTATATATTTCTTTTCTTTTTTGTCTGCTTGAAATTTGTCAAGGCTTTAAGCTATATAAAGGTATATACTTCTTTGATGGTTTTGCTTCAACAAGATTCAATTTTAAATAATTCTTTTGGAATTTGCTACTAGGTACTGTGATTGGAGAGATGCCTTCAGCTGTCTCGCCTCAGTGGCAGGAGAAGGCTACTGGTTTCTTTTCTACCTCTGGTGAGTTTATTAAAATTTCAACTGCTTGATGTAATATTCTGTTTTAAATTTCGTTGATTAGGAATTTATTTGTTGCTTTTATGAAGGGGTGAAGCTTAAAGAAGCTGGACAATCGGCTGGAACATTTGTCGGAGAGGTTGCAAAGGATGCCAAAGGTAATGTTGCTGATGTAGCAGAAAAGGTTGGATCAGCAGTCAAAACTCGATGGGCAATTCTTAGGGAGCCATCGACTAGGCATGCTATGCAGGAACGTCTTATAACTGCTGCTGCTACAACTGGTATGTTCTTCAGGAAGGGAATCTCAGAGACAAAGGACAAGGTTACTGTTGGGAAGACAAAAGTGGAAGAGGTATTCACACTTGCCTATTATGTTGGGTACTTTCTGTGGCTCAAAATTGGTGGTTATCTTGTGTTGGCAGGATTATACCGTGTATGTTGGCAAAGACTACTCTGAATTGTAATAGTAAACTTTCAAGACTTTGTGCTTCCCATTCACTTGGTTGCCCATGGATTGGAATATTTTATCGTTGACAAAACTGATACTTCATAATTGATACTTCATAATATTCAATCCTCGACTACCCTAGTTTTTATTCCTAACAGCTAAAAATAGGTTTATCCCTTGTAAAGTTTGATGATCAACACCTTTGAAATGTTGAATCTCCTGCAGGTGGCAAAAAAGACTGCTCAGAAAAGTAAGACAATATTGACTGACATTGAACGATGGCAAAAGGTACAGGACTGTGAGGCTGCTTTCTCCTGTTTTTTCCAGTTTCGTTCTTTTGTTTTTGCTTGCTGTCACATGCTTTGATGTTCTTACTTCTTTTTTCCATTCCCAGGGAGTTGCAAGCACTGACGGTGAGTTTCACACTATCATAATCTTTGAAAATATTGCTTTTTGATTGTTATTCTGTTCCTTATTTTTCTTTTCATTTTCCTGAAAGTATTACAAAATTCTAAATTACATGTAACTTGATGGTTGTTGATAAAAAATTTATCTTCAGTATTTGGAGTTCCAATTGAAGTTACTGTTCAACGACAAGAATTCAGCAAGCTTGTTCCACATATATTGGTCAAATGTGCAGATTATCTCATATTATCAGGTAACTGATATAAAAATTAGACTAGATAAATTAGTAGTCATTTGGTATTGTGAAGCTCATTCCTTTTGAGCAGGGATTAATAATCTATGATTTTGATTCAGGATTGAACTCAGTGGACTTGTTTAAAGCTGAAGGGGATAAAAAGGTTATTCAGCAATTAGTATCCTTGTACAACCAAGGTATCTATTGTTATGTGCTTGATGCTGACTACTGTTCTTTTTAGTCTCAGTGGTCTTGTATTCTAATGCTGGTTGGTGTTTGTTTCAGACTCCAATGCATCATTGCCAGAGGGTCTAAATCCAATTGATGTGGCATTTCTGGCCAAATGCTATCTTGCAAGCCTTCCTGAACCCCTAACCACATTTGAACTTTATGATGAGATCAAAGGTGCCCGTTCTAGCATCCATGTAATGAAAAACATCCTGAAGAAACTTCCTGCTGTAAACTACATGACTCTGGAGTTCATCACTGCACTACTGCTCCGTGTTAGCCAGAAGTCACTTCTTAACAAGGTAAGGAACAGTGCAGTTTTTGCACGTGTCCCTTGTTGATCCTGTTCATCTTCTCATTAAAGAGTTGTCATCATTTTCTCATTCAGTCCACTTCATGGAAGACTGCATATGGTTTCTGTTGGTGTGTCCCTTTACTTAGATTTCTCGCCTCTTTTCATTCTGAGTTTCAGAAGCATACATTTTGGATTTATCACTTCATTATGACACACATTGTCTATGAACCTTTTAAGGTTAAATACATGCAAGCTGCTGCATTTTACGTGTGCAGGCTAAACTTTTCTTTTATGTAGCATCCTGATGGCTTGTTGCAACTTTTCTTGTTTCAATATGGGATTGCACAAGTGCATTTGTATGTGCATATGCTCATCCTCATGTACATGTTGTATTTCTCTTATTGTGGATAGATTCCTTTCATGTTGATGAGAAGTTATGGCTGTTTGCCTATGTAGTACACTTTGAATATCACATTTTTCACAACCACTGGTATATAGATCTCAATGAGGCATTTCTTTGCTAGCTTTTGATCTCTCAAGTTAAATCTGAATGAATGTCCTAGGCCGTATCCTTCATTTTATTTCTCTAGTCACCTCGAGTTTATTGTGAGAAGAATGCCTTAGGCCATGATGGCAGGACTGACTTAAGATGAATAGAGGTCTTGGGCAAAATTATAAATGGGGTTTCTTAAAGTATTTAAGAAATATTTTTATTTTATTTTTTATGTATGTCTGACAAGTGGAGCCTTGAGCAATTTTCATTTTGTATTTGAGACTGTTTGTTAAGTGGGAGCAATTTTCATTTCATAAAGCATAATTGACAAATATACCTTTTATTTCTTGGGGTCTTTTTGTCAAGTGAGGGCCTTGGGCCATTGCCCAAGTTGCCGATATGCTCTGGCCGGCTCTGATAACATGACCTTCATTTTCATTTTCTGTCCATTTCATTTAATAACTCTTTAATTATGTGAACGCAATTGTTGGATTTTATTTTATTGTCCTTTATTTTTTTATGGAATTGAACTCTTAACCCCATCTCTTCCAATTGTGGGTCTTACCGTTGAGGTTAGATTACCATTAGGTGAAAGTGATGGATATGGCGCAAATATATGATAAGCATTGCCTACTGTTATTTAATTTCTACAGATGGATGCCCGGGCCATTGCCACAGAAATGGCCCCTGTTATTATGTGGCAGAAAGAAAGGAAGCCAGAAACTTACAGGTCATATTGGAATAATTTGTCAAGAAGTCCTTCCAAGAAGAATATGGATCCAGCTCCTACTTACAGTGCATGGGACATGCTTTCAGGTGAGAGTTTATCTCAAACAATATACTTACACTACACATATGATGAGGAGCACAGCTTTTATACGTGACAGATAAAGTTAATCCAAGGGATAGGGAAAAGTAAAACGCTAACTGCCTTAAATTGATGGGTTTCTTACTTTCTTCTCTTATATGAAAACAGAAGAAAGCGAAGACATGGATGCATCCTCACTCATTCCCCTGGATGATGCAATGCCAACGGACTTCGGTGCTATTGACATTGTTCAGTGTCTCATAGAACAGCACAATGCAATCTTTACTGATGCAAATGAGACTGTTTGGAGATGAATAAGTGTCCCGGGCTGGAATCAACCGAGAATCCATCCTGTTAAACATAGCAATTGATTACTCGTGAAGATGGAATTCTGAATTTGACCTGGATAAGCCATTGCTCGATAGCAGATATTATGGTTTTAGCCAAATCTGAGACTGTTGGACGTGGTTCTGTAAATTTTAGTGATTAGCAAGTTACTATATTCTGATTTGTTTGTCTTCGGAAGTGCTCAAATTTTGCCCTAAACATGATTGTTCTATGAAAATCAGGACAATAAGATGTGTAATATTGTAATCATTGCTTGCTATAGGCACACTGTTTTCTTTTCATATTTTTCCAGGAAAAGTAACCAATCCCTTGATTATGTGTGGAGGCAAGCAAAACTCTAAGTGTCTTGCTTTATATATATATATATATATATATATATATATATATATATATATATATATAAAATACTCTAAAGCGCGGGGGATTTGGGATTTTTGTTGTATATTTATCATTGTGCAAAAACAATTTTCTAGTTTGGTCCTCAACTTTTGGTTTTGGACGATTAAGTTCTATTTATGGAGCAATTGATTTTAAATTCTTATAAAAGGATGAGATTGGAAAAGGGGTGACTGAAATGAAAAACGTGGCAAACATGGATGATGTATAATAAGTTTTGAAAATATTCACTTTAGTTTTCCAACTTAAATAATCATGCAAATTATAGAATTTTAGTTTTTTGAAATTGTTCCAATTCTATTTTGGTGCATAGATTTATTTTTGTTATATTTTATACCTGGTTGAGAGATGAGAGAGAAAAGTTGTCAGATTCTGACGGTAGAAAAAAGAATTTATTATTGCCATTAATTTATGCCACCAAAATGAGAGGTTTTTGTGTCAAATTGTTTCATTTGATGAGGAGAGTTCATATTAGGTGTTTCGTATCTTAAAAGTTCGTGAAAAAACAGATTTGAGCTTGGGTTGATTTTTAGTTTTGGGTTTAGTTCGGTTTTTAGGTCATAAATGAGTTTTTGGGCAATCAAGTTCTATTTAAGAAGCAATTGATTTTAAATTCTTATAAAAGGGTGAGATTGGAAAAGAGATGACTGAAATGAAAAACGTGGCAAACATGGGTGATGTATCATAAGTTTTGAAAATATTCACTTTAGTCTTCCAACTTAAACAATCATGTAAATTATAGAATTTTGGTTTCTTGAAATTGTTCCAATTGTATTTTGGTGCAAACGTTTATTTTTGTTATATTTTGTACCTGGTTGAGAGATGAGAGACAAAAGTTACCTGATTCTGACAGTAGAAAAAGAAACTTATTGAGAGATTTTTGTGTCAAATTATTTCATTTGATGAGGGAAATTCATATTAGGTGTTTTGTACCTTAAAAGTTCGTGAAAAAATAGATATGAGCTTGGGTTGATTTTTAGTTTCGGGCTGAGTTCGGTTTTTGGGGCTTTTTTTGGGTTTTCTTAGGCAATAGGTGAGTTTTTCATGATTTCTAGGGTGTTTTATAGGTGTTGTGGGTAAAAAACAGATTGCAAAACAAGTTTTTGGGTCAAAAGAGCATAGGTCCTGATTTTTCAGTTATTACAGTGGCCAGAATCTAGGCAAAACAGACAACGCGTTGTTTGTTGCTGGCATGATTACGAGATCCAAGCGTCTTGTGTTTGACATGGTTGTTTGACCCAATGCACTTGAATCTGGTATGGTTGCCATGAAAATATAATTTTAAGAAATACAATTGAAAAGAAATAAAGTGGCGTGATAGGTTAAAAAACTGGAAACCGAAAAAATGGACAAAACTTTCTCTTTTTTATTTTGTTTAGAGAGTTTCTTTTAAATAATATTAATTTTTTTGTTATGCATTAAATTTTTGAAGAGATTTTTCTGGTTCATATATGATTTTGCTTTTATCTTTTATATAGATAAATTATGTTTTTGAAATAAAAAATATTTATTTTCAGATAATATTTTTAATATATGTAGTCTTACATATTATTTCTTTTTTTTTTTAATTTTATTCAATCAATTTAATATTTTATTTTTTAAAATTAAATATCTTGATTTATATTTATTTCTTGGTTTTTCAAGTTTTGTTTTTAGATGTCATTAATGATTTATTTATTTATTTATTAGTTCACATAATTCTTAGTTTATTTGATTATATGTGTGCATAAATTTTTTGACTTGTTACAATTTTTTAAACTATAAAAATATATTGAAAAAACCTATATATATATATATAAATAAAATAAGATTGTATCATGTAGTTGATGTGTGTGTATATACAGAAAGAGAGACAGAAAAAACACATTGTATCATGATCATTGGCTATTTTGCTAGAAATCAATCCGCAAACATGCATGATAACAATCATATAAGATTTAACTTTATAGTTTTTCAAGATTAATTGAGGTATTTGTATAGTGAAAAAAAATAAAATCAGATAAGATTAGTAGAAAAGAGTGCTTCTTTCATCTCGTTCTAAAATTCAAATGACTATAAATTTCAAGCAGAATACTTATTGTCTTCACATGATTTGACCCATGAATCAAGAACACAAAGCCACCAAAACATCAATCTAATCGACAATTCTTTAAAGATAAAAGCTCAACTTTTTTTAGAATAACACTTGAAGAATTTATCAAATTCCTTTAATTCATTGAAGGAAACAAGTAGCATGTTTTTAAAATCATTTATTAAGGATTTTACTCTCCTGAAATCTAGTTCGAGAATATTTTTATTTTACTAAGATAAAAATAACTTTGTTTTTGGTGGCTTAGCATGTTTTTTAAATTATCTTTTATTTTAAAAAATATTAAATTAATATTTTTATACAAATAAAAAACTATAAAAAATTGATTTTTAATATACCTTAAACTAAAAAATATTTTTTTAAAAACACAATTCCGTGTATTACCGAACATGCATTTAATGTGATGTGAGGGTACCATTAGAGCCCAAGTCGTGTATGGACCATGAATAAGAATAGTAAAGAATGCCAACTTTGAAAATCCAACCTAGTAAACTTTCCTGACTTTTGATTCTTTAATTCGTAATTGATAAACCAGAAAAAAATCTGGGATAGTAAAGTTGATTGAGAATCTGTAAAAATTTATTTCTGAATTTCCTTTTCCTTTTCCATATTCAAGTCTGTTTTAATGGAGATAAACAGAGAAGATTATAAATCAGACCCGAAAGTTGTGGAGTCAGGTAATGTCGGAGAAGCAACATCATCAGCATCGTCATCGGTTTTGAAGTCGGCCCTTTTGTTAGAAAATGTTGGGGATGTAGTTCTCACTCTCAATTCTGATGGGCTGTCTTTGGAATTTCTTGGTACCTCGTATAATGTAAGTAAACCTACACTTGAAGTGGATTTGACAGTTTAATGTGGTTTTTTCTAATCTTTTTGTGATTGTAAAATGTGGTCTTGGTTGATGTAAGATGTGTTAGCTGAGAAAGATTGAATCTTTTTGTGCTAACTTGGTTTTTCAATGATGGCTTGATTTGTTATAATGGATTTTTATGATCAAAGAATTGAACTTCCTAACTTGTGTTGGTTTTTTTATTTTCACATTTGATTGAACAGGACGGATCAATAACTTCTGGAATTAAACCTGTTCAAAAATTTGTAAATGAGATCAGATTTTCTGATGTGTATGGTGTGGAGTTCATAAACTATGGTTTAATTAATGCTTCACGTCAATCCAAAGCTGAACGGTGTTTTCAGGGTCGTGCCTCTCATGGATCTGAGGTTTGTTTTGGTTTTCTCCTTAACTTGTGTGATGTTTTTTTGTTAATAATATAGTACTTATATAGGTGATGTGCTTTGCTTGTTAAATGATGTTACAGATGTATCGCTTTACAGTGCACAGCTTCCAAAAGTCTCGAGGCCAGCCTTGTCTTTGGGTCCTTGCCGTGTACAGTTTTGGTCACAAGGATTTGCAGACATGTCAGACATGGGTTGATCGAATTAACGCTTCTCTGAACTTAGAAATGGGGAGACCAAAGAATCTTCTGGTTTGTGCTGCTATAGGTTCATTATTATGTCTTCTGTGCTTTTGGATATATTTTTAATGGCTGAAGGCATAAACTAGTTGTAAAAATGTTTCCAGAATTTATTTCTTATTGACTAGGTTTTCATTAATCCAATGAGTGGCAAAGCCAGTGGACGTAGAACCTGGGAAATGGTGGCTCCCATATTCTCGCGTGCTAAAGTAAAAACAAAGGTAATGCTAAACATATTTAATTATCCTGTGACTAAGCCGAAGGTGATATGTTGAATCATGTGTATGTAAGTTAGTGTTGCAACAATCTGAACTACAGTCGGCTATCTAATCTCTTTGCAAATTGGTATGCCCAAAGTTAACTTTCTGTTCAATGTCTTGATCAGGTGATTGTGACAGAGAGGGCAGGACATGCATTTGATGTGATGGCATCTGCTGCAAACAACGAACTTAAATCATATAATGGTGTTATAGCTGTTGTAAGCATCAGGATCCCTCAAATTCATTTATACTTGTGTTTTTTTTTTTTTGGTAGTGC
>Ga0307513_10007251_pt1 | contig 14397 bp, 7 predicted proteins | sample 15_EM_MG_FD_202174 | JGI IMG/M metagenome (GOLD analysis project Ga0307513, IMG submission 202174) | Populus trichocarpa ectomycorrhiza microbial communities from riparian zone in the Pacific Northwest, United States - 15_EM | ecosystem: Host-associated > Plants > Roots > Unclassified | place... | reverse complement strand
CAGGAGTTCCAATTCCCCTGCGTTTGATTTTCCTTTTCTCTACAGCCTTTAACCTTTGCAAACTTGGTGACCATATCTTTTTTTTCAATTGTGCAACCATCTCCCACAAACAAATACCAACGTAGGAGAAGAAATTGAGTCAAATCAGGATGCCTCGCCTCCAGATGACACTCCAACATAACCATCCACTAAGAGGCAGCGACTCATAACTTCATCTCCTCCGTAGGTAACTTCCTTCAGTAGCGCCTCTTTCTCACCTTTTCTCCTCAGCTCTCTGTTCCTAACATCCCTAGATTAAGGCCCACTGAACAGCTTCTCCTTCTTTCCCTTTCACCACTGCCATTTTTAAAGCATTATGGTGATATACCATCATTTCGACTGCTTTTACCCTCTTTTACCTTTTCATGTCGAAGCTTCCACCTCTTGATGGCATTAACATTGAATCTGCCCACCAGCCTACCTGACAGATTCCTTATTGATGTTTCCAAGTTGGTTGTTTTTCTCAAGAAAGCCATACCCCTGCTGCACCTACTTTTAATTAGGTGTTGCGCCAAAATATTCTGCTGTTTTATTGGTTTCATACTGCATTTCTTCTCTCAGATTCAATCTATAATTTCTCCTCTATGACTCTCCAACCTTTTTGCGCCGCTTCTTGCTTATTTCTATACTTTTGTCACCACTGCTCCAGAGGCTCATTTATATTTTTGCCTTGCTTATTCACATAAAGTTGCTGCACTATCATACTGAAAATCAAATTACTCCATGCATAGGTTGTTGCCTTTTTGATGTTGTTGATGATCTTTATTCATCACACCCCTTGTATTGTTTTAAGCCAACATGGTGTGGCCTTTATTTTCTTGGGGGGTTAATTACTCCTTTTCTTTTTTGCTTGCCAACATGTTCTTCCCCTTTCGAATTATATCAACCCCCATTCCACTAATGTTCAACACTTATAATTTTCTTTTGACACAGGACAACTAGCTTACAATGGATTTAGTCCTCGTTTTTAGAAGGCCGCCAGTTGCTGCGTTGTTCCGCTTCACACCTCTTTATTTTTGTCACGGTCTACAAACTCTTTTACTGGTACCCATTGCCTCTATATGTATTAACCGTATACTTGTATGCACTTAAGTGCCTAGGCCTTCTTTTGGGATGTTGACGCTTAAGCTTCCTCTTTGCATCTCTAATCATAATTCACTACTTTTGTTTTACCATGCTTTAAGGCATTTGATAATTTTCTGCTTATACATTTTTTATCAAGTTCCAATAAGCGATTGCCTTTTAATTGAAGAGGTTTCGATCGCTGCCCGCTGTATCGCACGGGCAACATAGCATGTGTGTGTATGGCTTATGCCAGCTTACCAAGTGGGTCATCAAAGCATAAGCTCTACTAGAGATAACTACCAACAAACTTCTTTAATTCTTTTGAAAGAATATCATATGCCACTTTAGGCTCTCCAAAATCTTGATTATAGATAATGGAACGTAGTTTGACAATCATAAGATGAGAGAACATTGTTTAAGGCTTTATATTGATTATCGTTTCTTCTCTGTGTCACACCTTTAGATAAATGGTCAAGTTGAACTGACTAACAGAGTTTTGCTTAATAAACTTAAAAAAAAGAGTAAAAAGAGCTAAGTCAGAATGGGTAGAATTGTTGAATGAGATTTTATAGGCCTATATAACGATTCAAAAGACATCTACTGGTAAAACACTATTTGTTTTCACATATGAGACAAAAGCTACTATCCCACCTGGAATTGGATGTTTAAGCAACCAGGTAGTTCACTACACCTCAGAGGAAAATGAACAAAGTGTTAGGATCAATCTCGACTTCCTAAAAGAATCACGTCTGACATATGCAGTTAAGAATGAGGTTTATAGGCTCAGAGCTACCCAATATCGCAACACCAAGGTCAAGAATCATGCTATATTTTGACCTAAGAAAATATAGGTCTGGCGAACATGCCAGATTCAAAATACTTAGGTTTGACGACTAGCCGAATTCAAGGCAAACATGGATTTGACAAATATACAGACCCAAAACATTTGGATTCAAAGATTATCGGGTTATATGACTACGTGTGAGACCCAAGATCATCTCATAGATTAAAAGTATTGTAGGCATGGTAAACTGCCATACCTCTCTATCTATAACAAATATATGAGTGATTCATATCCGATGTAATAATTTCACTATACTCGTAGGTGTATAAAAGGTCTTTTAAGGGACATACCATACTTATTATTTCATTAATGATATGTAAGGGATATTTGTTTCTCATTAATATCGCCGAAAGCAGAGGACTTTTCAGTCATTCCCTTCTCTGAAAATGACAAGGTTTAGTGGGTATAAATACCCCTTGGACTATCCAGGTAAGAGTTCAGAACTTTTCATCTCTTAAGATAAACTTATATAGATTTCAGAGTATTGACAATCTTAAAACTCAAGAACAAACATCCATATTCCTTGAATTTAAGGTTCTTTTAACTCATTTATTGCATTTTCCAAAAAGATATTAACTTTATCATTTATCCAGGTAAGAGTTTGGAACTTTTCATCTCTTAAAATAAACTTATATAGATTTCAGAGTATTGACCATCTTAAAACTCAAGAACAAACATCCATATTCCTTAAATTTAAGGTTCTTTTAACTCATTTATTGTATTTTTCAAAAAGATATTAACTTTATCATTAAAGGGTTTGTAAGTCTTCTCAATTGAGATCGTTTTTATAGGTATTCAAATTTCTACCATTAGTCTCATGTTATAATCTTAAGAGAAGAAATTCAATTATCTAAACATATTAATTAACTACTATCCAAACACTAAATAACCTATTATTTATATATCCTGGATTTTGGAAGATCATAAATGATATACTTGTGAAAGAAATTTAGTTTTAATTGATGTATATATAAATGGACTTAAAGATATTCTTTATTGTAAAAAAAACATAGGAAGAAGTATGTGTGAAGGTTCAATATAAGTATAAAACAAGTAGAAAATGGACTTTCAAGTTATTATTGGATTAAAATTGGAAAAAGTTGAGCCATCATGATCAGCAAATTGTTATGCTATAACAATTTTGGTTAATTCAATCAATAACAAAAATAAAAACACATGTCAATATAAACCTTAATATATCACCTCATTATAAATTAAATATCAGAAGCATGGACCATCTAGCCTAGGTTGGTGTGTCTAAGCTTAAATTTTTTAAAAATTCAACTAGGCATATGACATGTTGTTCATTCAAAATATTTTTTTAAAAATAAATTACAGATCTAAAAAATCAAGTCATAAGTGTTTTACACTCAAAATCTATTTTTTAACCATTTTAACTTAAAAACACCTAAAAACAACTCAAAAATCTCAGTGCAACCGTTTATGCCCTTAAACAACTCAAAACATGGTCCAGAAAAAAAAAAAAATCAAGGTGGAATCCAAGAACTTCTTATATAAAATCTATTTTTTTCATACAAATTCAAGATGAGAAAACACACTAATAAAATTCATTTCATTTAATAAAATTCGTTAACAATAACATGAATCATTTTAGCAGTCAGAATTAGTATCGACATAGATTTTATTTCTCTACACAAGAATCTACCTTAGCTGTACTCTAAAAAATAGTTCTATTACCAAAATGAAAAAAACATTTCACCGTGACAGGGAAATGTAAGAGGGGCTGCAATGCTTTCTTGCAACCCCTATACGTCTTAATTAGTTGTTTTTTTTTTTTTTTTTTTTTTTTTTTTTTTTTTTTTTTTATTAATTAAGAGGAATAGTCGAGTAGAATTCCGCTTACTGCTTTTAAAGCACTCAATCAAAATTATGTGAGTGGACTTGCAAAGAAGCTTAGGCTGTAAATTAGGGGGTTCAGCTAGCTATTGCGATATTGAACTTAACCGTGAATATATCAGATGATAGTTTGGATGTACTTAAAAAAAAAAAATAATAATTAAAAGTTTAAGGATTAAATTTAATATAATCAGTAAATAATATAATATTTTTAATTTTTTTTATAGTTCTTGAGAAGTGTTTTTTATTTAAAATTAAAAAAAATACTTTTTTAAAAACTAAACTAAATTTTTTTTTATCGATTAATTTTTCTAATAACAAAAATAAAAATTTCGCTTTTCATCAACAAATATGGCTTTTATAGTCGAGGTGCGCGCAAACTGACCCGGACACCCACGTTAAACTTAAAAAAAAAAAATTGTCCGTTTCTTGGTACAATCGAAAACCTTACACTGGGGACGATCCCGTTTTATGTTTCCCCCCCTCATATATTGCAACAATGTATGGATTATATAAGTTTTATTGGTTCTCATGAATGGAGTTATTTTAATATATATAAAAAATGAAAAATTATAGTTCCAAGATGATTATTATATATTTAGTCTCTAAAAAGATTTAAGTATATTCGATTTATGATAGAAATCATGGAAATAATTAATATTTAAAGAAAACATAATTAATAACATGCTACAATATTCCCAGTACTCAAATAATATATAGAAAATTAAGAAAATTCAAAAAGTAAACATGCCTTAAAATCCAAAACAATATATATATGAAAATTAAGATTTTGACCTGAAATTATTACATTTAATATAATTAATAGAACCCACAGTACACCACATATTATGATCTTCCATAAACTCTTGCATAAACCCGCACCAGTAAACCTCTTAACCAGGACCGCTCCTTTCTTTCTCTTAAAATTTCACCTTTGAATACATCTCCATCATTTATTTTTTTCGCAACTAATAAGAACCCTAGAGACTTATATATTAGCTACTCCCAACTTTTCCCACCATCATCCTCCATACTAAGCAAAAATCTCGAAATCACTGTATATCCTCACCAGTATTCGTATATTTTTCAACGCCTTCTCGCGTTAGATCGCACAGTTCCTTTATAAAAAAAAAAGCTTCATTTTCATTGCTTCCTTAATGACATGGCTTTTAAACTAGGACGGACTATGTGCACCGGATAAACCCTGATGGACTGGATGCCAACAAATATTGAAGAATTGCGGAGAGGAGTGTAACAACTCATTTTTGCCCATGTAAGACCATTTTTTGTATGTGAACTGCCGACTGTGGGCACTAAATAAGTCTTGATGAACTGGGCGTCAGTATATAGCAAAGAATTTCAGAGAGGATTATCACAACTTATTTGTGGCATTGTAAGGTCACTTTCTCTATGTAAATTGCCTAATATAGGCACTGGATAAGTCTTGATAGACTGGACGTCAGCATATAGTAAATAATTTTAGAGAGGAGTATCACAACTCATTTCTGCCCCTGTAAGGTCACTTTCTCTATGTGAACTATCTAATATGGGCACTGGATAAGTCTTGATGGACTGGATGCTAGCATATAGTAAATAATTTTAAAGAGGAGTATCACAACTCATTTTTGCCCCTATAAAATCACTTTCTCTATGTGAACTGCCTAATATGGGCACTGGATAAGTCTTAATAGACTGGACGTCAGCATATAGTAAATAATTTCGGAAAGGAGTATCACAACTCATTTCTGCCCCTATAAGGTCACTTTCTCTGTGTGAACTGCCTAATATAGGCACTGGATAAGTCTTGATGGACTGGACGCCAGCATATAGTAAATAATTTCGGAGAGGAGTATCACAACTCATTTCTGCCCCTGTAAGGTCACCTTCTCTATGTGAACTGTCTAATATGGGCACTGGATAGGTCTTGATGGACTGGACGCCAGCATGTAGTAAATAATTTCGGAGAGGAGTATCACAACTCATTTCTGCCCCTGTAAGGTCACTTTCTCTATGTGAACTATTTAATATGGGCACTGGATAAGTCTTGATGGACTGGACGCTAGTATATAGTAAAGAATTTTGAAGTTGTGCAACTCATTTTTGCCCCTATAAGATCACTTTCTCTATATGAACTGTCTAATGTGGGCACTGAATAAGTTTTATTGGACTGGACGCCAGTAGATATTAAAGAATTTTGAAAAGTAGCATTACAACTCATTTCAGCGCCACTTTCTCCATGTGAACTGCCTTTGACTATAGATGTGGATTTAAAGTAAACCTCAAGACTCGCATCTGCCCCTGTGAAGTTCCCTTCCATGGATTGGAGTGAAGGGATATTTGACCATAAGGAAGGATCGAAGGAAGATACCTTGAGGTAACTATTAGCCCTGGTGATCCCCATATTTCTCATTGGTTGGACTTGAGGTCCGTTGGATAAGTAATGAAGGCTAGGATTCGGGTTATTCATTGCTTCCTTAATGACATTGCTCTTAGATGTGGATGGGTTGTGGGCATTAACTCTGCTACGTCGGATTGGATGGCTAGTAGATGTTGAACCATGAGGTCGAGGAACAAGGCCACTTTCTGTATAACCACCATTGGATCTGGATGGAAAGGAGACCTTATAGCTCATTGTTGAATGGGAAACTGCAGAGTACTCACAAAGATTTTTTAAAGAAAATGATTTGCGGGATGATTGAAGCTGTTCAATAAGATGTGGATGAAGGGCGACGATAATTATTCGTTGCTGCTTTGATGGTGGTGGTCTTAAAAAGCTGTAGATCAAACAGCCATATATAGGATGTGAATTCAAGAGGAGGGGTCGATGGTATCTCTCTGGTGTTCTGGATGTCGACGTCAAGGCATATAATGCGGCGAAGAGTGGTGAAGATGTAAAACAGAGAGTTCCTGGAAATTCATGTGCAGATGTAAAATTTCTCGGAAACAGACATTGAAATAAAATAAAATTAAATCCTAATACGCGTACAGTGAAGCATTATAGTTGTCTTGTCAAACCTCATTACCTGATACCTTTGAAAGATAGATCCATCGCTCTTTACCATTTTTGTTTTCTAGCGGCATAATAATTTTTATATTTTAATTATAGCTAGAGATCCATCATATCCTCTTGTTATTTGCTCTGTAAAGATTTCCTTTCCGGAGAAGATATATTTTGAAGCTATTTTAGTTTTTTTTTTCTATTGTTATTTCCTAAAGATTTTATAATATTCAGTAAGTAATCAATGCTATTCTCTTAGTTAATTTTTGTGCATACTTTAAAGAAAAAAATAGATAAAATTAGAAAAAAACTAAATAAAAATATTTTATCATTTTTAGTTAGTAATAAGTTTAATTTTCTATTTTTTTATATCTATTTTTTTAAAAAAATAAATTAAAAAAACTAATAAAATATGATTTAATAATAATTTTTTTTATAGAAATTGTACAACATACACAAACGCATCCCAATTTTTCTAACGTGAAACTTGAAACGTCGAGATAAATACTTTCGAGATCTTTCGGGAGAATCTAAACAATAACATGAAAAGAAGCACAAGAAACCACCAAAACAACGACATCTAAAGAAGCATAAGAAACAAACAAAACAAGCTATTTTAGTTTGAGTTTGATTGATGACGAAGAAGATGATGATAATAAAATATGAAGGTGGAGAATCCAGACTTTCAAGGGTGACCTTGAATTCTGGGTCAATTGTTACGATGATTGGCGGTGAAAATTAGTTGATTATACTACACCTTCACACCCTAACATATTCATTCAACAAGCTGAATTCATATCCAACAACTATGATTTAAATTTTATTGAATTTCTTTTGCTGAAGAGTTTTAAGTATGTTAGACCCATGATAGATATTATAGGTGTAAATATTTTTAAAAAATAGATAATAATATGGTAATAATCTAATTTCCAAAAATGTTAAAATTAAAAAGAAACCTAAAATTAAAACTAAACCTACCTTAACATCTATAACACACTAAAATTGTTTTGACTTGATATTATTATATTTGATAGAATCCATTTCTAAGCTTGCTTATTTCAACATCAACGGAAGGAAAAATTATATATATATATATCCTTCCCCGATAACATCGCCCCAATTTCCATTCCAGTGGGCCCAAGTTCATTACATAGCATGGCAAACCGTAGTATTGCTATTGATTTTTGGAACATTGATTTAAATTCTTTAGTTGCTTTTATTATCTCTCTTTTTTTTTTCCAGTCGTTTTTTTTTTAATTTTTTTTTTAAGATATTATTTTTAAAAAATAACATAGATTCAATAATTAGTTAAATTCAAGATAACATAGATCTGATAGTATGACAAATTTAATATATTTGAGTTAAAAAATCAACTGAACCTAAGACAACAACATGAGCTTGACTAAATATAATACCCCACACACTTGAATTCAATAATCATATTTTATACTTTACATATAAAATAGTTGAAGTATAATGAATTTGAAAAAACCTAAATGATCAATAAAAAAAAATATGAGGATGAAATTAAGAAAAAAACATAAAAAATATCTTGAATATATTTAATATGAAATCAAATTGTTTTAATGTGATTCAATTAATTTGACAAATCAAAAAATAATTAGGACCACAAATAAAAAAAATTAAAAGACAAAATTAACAATAAAATAAAATAAATAAATAACTTCAGTTTTTTTTTTTCTTCTCTTGACGAAATGCCGGATTATTAAGGGAGTTTCTTTCTTTCAAAGTTGATCCACATCATCCGGACGTCGCTTGGTGTCCATTACCAAACTAGAGGACAGAATTATAATAATAATAAAAAAAGAATATATGGAAAAGGAAAAAAAAATACATGTATGCATGTCTTCAGAATTCTTCGATTGATTATTGTCTGCAAACATCCAAACATAACAAAATAATTAGCGTAATTAAATAGCTGATCAGAATCAAACCATATATATTCATCTTTTACGGTACAAATATCTCAAATTAGATTTGTGAAGTTACAAAGTTCCCCCACAAAAATACGTTTGATGAAACAAAAATAAAAAAAGGGAAGAAAGAAAGAAAAAATTTGATGGATGAATCATTTGTGTAGAGATTCACGTGCTGACAGAATAAATAAAATGGTTTTTTTTTTTTTTTTGGTCTCAACGGAAGAGGATGACGAAGAAATTAAAAGGGGGTTTGTATACATCGCACTCAAAATGACAACGTTTTGGAACTGAGAATGTCAAAAGACCCCCAGATGTTTGGCTCGCTTCACACTTTGGGTCATTGGATTATTAAATTCTTCAAATTTGGTTAGAATTGGCTGTCAAATCACAAATCTTCTTCAATTAGGCTCTTGATTGAATTATTAATAATAATAATACCTGCCAGGCCATGTCAATTTAGCATTTCGGTTCTCGGTAGTCCTTTTAATTCCGTCAATTACAGCCAATTCTTTTCAATTACTACCCCCAAAATGCATCTCAAAATGAAAAATTTATTAGGTATATTATTTTATTAAATTCTTAAACTAATTATAAATGTAATTAAATATTATTTTACTTAATGCCGTTCAATTTTTATTATTTTTTCAAATAAGGTTATAGAAACAATTTTTTTAAAAAATAATTAGAAAGTAATTTTTTTTACAACCCATAATCATTGTTTTAAAATTTTTTTGGCTGTTTTGATGTGAGCGATAATTTTTACTATTATATAATTAAATAAAAATTAGTTTTTAAAAAATCATTAAATCTAGTTGGGTCTATGACTCAAGTTGTGGGTTGACAAGTTAATTCAAAATGCTTTTAGTGGTTTCGAGATGTTATTATCTCAATATGAAAAAAAAATAGCGTCTTGAATTTTATTTCAAGTAAAACCAATTTTTAACTGATTATTTTTCATGTTTTTGGACTTGTCAAGTTAATCAGGTTATCTAGTTAAATCCTGCATGATTTTATTTAAAACTCGAGTTAAATAAAAAATAAAATTTGAAGACCTTCAAGTCAATCCACTTGGAAGGGTTTAATGAGACCACCAAAAGTTTCCCATGTCAATGCGCTAGCATTGTATTATTCTTATTGTTTTAATACAATAATGTCTAAATTATCAAAATGTTGTTCTTTTTTTTAAAGAGTTGTTTTTGGAATGATGATGGAATTTTATCCAAGAAATAAACACTGTCGTGAAAGATTTTCTTAAAAAGAAAGAGTAATTAGCTCGATAATCAGATAGATAAAATGAGTTTTAGTTAGAATAATATCTTTTTTTATTCATAGTTTAAATTGTCCAGATTTTTTTTTGTATGTCTTCTAATGCGTTTTATTTTTATTAAATAAATGATATGGATATCCTTTTAAAAAAATATATATATGATAACAAAACTAATCAAATCAAATTAAAAACATCTTCATCTTCCTCATCACCACGTACCAAATCACTTCGACCATCTCAATTAATTAATCTTGAATTGTATGGATTTAAAATAATACACTAATAGATTTGGACGAGTAAAGTGACAACAAGCAATGGGAACTTTATAATCAAAATTAAGCAAAAAAGCATCAGTTAATTTCAACACAAACGCATCCCAATATTTTCTTGGCTACAAAATCAAAGTGCACGTATAAAGATTTCATACATAAATTATTTCAAATAAACAAATAACAAAATCCCTATAACAAAAAAACTTAAATAGTAATCACAAATAACAATAAAAAAAATTAAAATTAACAGATAAAAAAATTGAAAGATGATGAAATTTAAAAAAAAATTAATTTAATAAATAATTTCAAATAAAATAGATAGTTATCGAAAGAATAGACCAAATCTTACATATAAAAAATTTCAATTAAAAAAATAATAAGAGAAAAAACTAACAATCAAAAGAATAAGAATTAAAGTTGATATAAAAATCAAATTCTAATGGACAAAATTCAAAAATATAAAAAATGATTCAGAACAAAATATATATCAATCAAAAGATCGATGAATAAATTTGATATAATTAACCAATAATAGGATATCTTTTATTTTTTTACAACTTTTGAAAAGTGAATTTCGCTGAAAATAAAAAGAAAACACTTTCTTAAAAAAAAAGCCAAATTTTTCTTTTACTCAAAAGTTTTTTTTTATTGATCAACTTTTTTAATGATAAATAAATAAGGAAAAATTTGAAAAGTGGTTTCTAGAAAACCATTTTTCATGAAACAAACAGGGCCTAATGTTTGTTTGGTAGCGTGACCAACCTTATGCATGGAGAATCCGTTTAAAAGTGTGTTTGACTTTAAAAATACATCAAATTGATGGTTTTTTTTAAAATATTTTCTTTCTTTACCACAGGAATCCAATGATTCTCTCACCTCTCTCAAACTAGGGACTGGAAAATAATGAAAATAAATTTTTAAACCAAGATTGAATTTTAAAAATTATAGTAACCAAAAATATATTAATGGGAAAATAAGAGGATCAAAGTTAACTTTTCACGCTAATTTTGAGATAGCCATCTAGTTTCTCTATTTTTTTCCGCTTTGATTCCCTAACTTTAAATCTTGTCTTTTATTAACAAATTGGAAGTTATTGGCTTTCAATGTAGCCACAAAGGATTAAATCACCCTAAAATAAGTTATGTTACCAAAATGAAAAAACATTTCACCGTGACAGTGAAATGTAAGATCGAGGGGCTGCAATGCTTTCTTGCACAATAAAACCCCTATACCTCTTAGTTGTTTTTTTTTTAAATATTAATTAAGAGGAATAGTCGAGTACAATTCCGCTTACTGCTTTTAAATCACTCAGTCAAAATTATGTGAGTGGACTTGCAAAGAAGCTTAGGCTGTAATTTAGGGGCGTCAGCTTGTTCTTGATATTGAACGGTTAACCGTGAATATCACAGATGATAGTTTGCATCTACTTATATAATAATATGTAGTAATTAAAAATTTAAGGGTTAAATTTAATATAATTAATAAATAATATATAAATTTTAAATTTTTTATAATTTTTGAAAAGTATCTTCGGTCTAAAATAAAAGAAAAACACTTTTCTAAAAACCAAGCTAAATGTTCTTTTGACTGTAAAATGTGTTTTTATTGACTAACTTTTCTAATAACAAATAAATATAAAAAAAAATTTAATTTTTTTTTAAAAAAATCACTTTTCTAGTTTATATTTGAGGCCTGCATGCCAACATACAAGGGAACAAAATTGTCCATTACTTGGTACAATCGAAAATCTTACACTGGAGATAATCCCATTTTATGCCCCCAATATATGGCAACAATGCATGCATTATATAAGTTTTATTGGTTCTCATGAATGGAGTTATTTTAATATATATATATATATATATATATATAATGACAGTTCCAAGATGATTATTATTTAGTCTCTAAAAAGATTTAAGTATATTCTATTTATGATAGAAATCATGGAAATAATTAATATTTAAAGAAAACATAGGTAATAAGATGCTAAAATCCTAATACTCAAATAATATATCGAATATGTTAACATTAACAAAATTAAAAAATGAAACATGCCTTAACATCCAAGCAATATCTGAAAATTAAAATTTTGACCTGAAATTATTACATTTAATTAATAGAACCCATACACCACATATTATTCTTCCATAAACTCTTGCATAAACCCGCACTAGCTAAGCTGCGATGGGCAGGATGACTTGTAGATGTTGATTAATTATTACGACGAGTCATTCGTGCCCCTACAAGGTCACCTCCTTCTGTATAATCACCATTGGATGTGGATGGAATGGGATAATTGCCGACGTTAGCCAAGAAACTTATTTGTGCCCCTACAAGGTCATCTTTTGTATAACGTCGACCACCATTGGATGTGGATGGAATGGGATAATTGCCGGCGTTAGCCAAGAAACTTATTTGTGCCCCTACAAGGTCATCTTTTGTATAACGTCGACCACCATTGGATATGGATGGGTTGCGGGTATTATCTAAGCTACGTCGGAATGGATGACTAATATATGTTGAATCACCATGTCGAGGAACACGGACACTCAATTTTGCCCCTATCAGGTCATTTTTTCTATGTGATCTGTCTAATGTGGACATTGGATAAGTCTTGATGGACTGAACGCCACCATATAGTAAAGCATTTGGGAGAGGAGTATGACAACTTATTTCTGTCCCTATAAGATTACTTTCTGTATGTGGTCTGTGTTGGTGTAGTTTGTAAATGAATAAAAAAAAGATGTTTATCACACATTCGAAAGAAACACTCCCTCCTAATGTTTCTAAGTGTGAGTTTCTATTGTGTAGTAAATTAAGCCATGATGGACAAACTCTACTATTTGGCTTCCTAATGTTATTATATGGATATTTATAATATCATTTGGAACTTGAAACTTAATATGAATAGTTATACTATTTGATGAACAATCATATTATTTCATCAACAATCATATTGTTTGATGAACAACCATAATGTTTCATTAATAGTCATAATGTTTGATGAACAATCATATTGTTTCATCAATAGTCATATTATTTGATGAACAGTCATATTGTTTCATCGTTATAGAATCAGTATCAATATAGATTTTATTTCTCTACCAGAAGAATCCAACGATTCTCTCTCCCCTCTCAAATAAAAGATTGGAAGATAATGAAAATGAACTTTTAGACTAAGATTGAATTTTAAAAAACTATAGCAACCAAAAATATATTAATGAGAAAGTAAGAGAATCAAAGTTAACTTTTCGCGTTAATTTTGAGAAAGCCATCTAGTTTCTCTCTTTTTTTCACTTTGATTCCCTAACTTTGAATCTTGTCCTTTATTAACAAATAGGAAGTTATTGGCCTTCAATTTAGCCACAAAGGATTAAATCGCCCTAAAAAAAAGTTCTATTACCAAAATGAAAAATTATTTCACTGTGACAGTGAAATGTAAGAGGGGCTGCAATGCTTTCTTGCACAATAAACCCCCTATACCTCTTAGTTGTTTTTATTTATTTATTAATTAAGAGGAATAGTCGAGTACAATTCCGCTTCCTGCTTTTAAACCACTCAGTCAAAATTATGCGAGTGGACTTGCAAAGAGGGGGGTTATAAAATATATAATTATTAAAAAATTAAAAATTAAATTTGATATAATTAATAAATAATATGATATTTTTAAATTTTTTTATAATTTTAAAAAAATATTTTTCGTTCAAAATAAAATAAAAATACTAACAGCAAAAAAACATAATAAAATTTAGAAAGTGTTTTCTAAAAAATTATTTGCATAAAACAAACAGTCCTATAATTGACGACTCTCTTGGTGCCTATAGCAAGGCTTTCGATAGATTTGAGGCCTCTATGCCAAAATACAAGGGAACAAAATTATATAAGTTCTATTGGTTATCATGAATGGAGTTATTTCAATATATATATATAAAATAATGAAAAATGATAGTTCCAACTTCCAAGATGATTATTATTTAGTCTTTAAAAAGATCGATTTATGATAGAAATCATGGAAATAATTAATATTTAAAGAAAACATAATTAATAACATGCTAAAATATTCCTAATATATACTCAAATAATATATAGAATACGTTAACATTAAGAAAATTCAA
>Ga0307513_10007250_pt1 | contig 14398 bp, 15 predicted proteins | sample 15_EM_MG_FD_202174 | JGI IMG/M metagenome (GOLD analysis project Ga0307513, IMG submission 202174) | Populus trichocarpa ectomycorrhiza microbial communities from riparian zone in the Pacific Northwest, United States - 15_EM | ecosystem: Host-associated > Plants > Roots > Unclassified | place... | reverse complement strand
GCGCCTATCTTAGTCCCCGCGGCATGGCAGACTCGACGTGCACGCGATGCTCGGATCAAAAGCTGAAAAAGGCATGAATCGACGTTTCTTAGATCACCTGGTTGCGTACGTGACCAATACGACTGTGCTGCCGTGCTCCTAGGTGACGTTTCAGTACTAGGATCGCGGGGGGCACTGCAACGTGGAACAAAAAGGTTAAGTACGTTAATTTGTCTCGTTGGTTCCCCAGATCGACCAACCTAAGCTGTGTCAGTGGCCGGACGGGCTGAGATCGACTGTGCCACATCGGGCAGGGCAGATCGACGAGGGAGTCATCGCGCGTGGTGCTCGTGGCGATTGCTTGGTCGCTCGCGTGGTATGTAGGCTCCGAAAAACGTGGTTTCGATATCAATCGCCCACCTGCCAGAACTCGCCTCCGAAAGCCACGTTTCACCGCCATCCACACGCGCCTCCGTCATTTCCTACGCAACTAATACATCCTAGCCCAATGTCTGGGCTGTCCTTGGCCCAAACAAGTAAGTGAGCGTTGCTGAAGACTTGCCGTATGCGGATATGACGGGACGTCTGGGAAGGTGCAAGGTGGGTGATAATGCACGAACAAAGCAAGCTGTGTACACGAAAGAGGAAGGGCTTATACTTTTTAGCGTGGAGAGCTGGAGCAAAAAAATTAGCACCAGAAGACCCCGGAAGCGGCGTTAGGGAGGCAAAAACGAAGGTTTGTGAGGGCAAAAGGAGCGACACAGAATACTGGACTATGGAAGTTGCAGCGGACAGGTACACCAGAGCTCAGCCGGAGGCGCCGGATGAGCGTGAGATATATTATAGGCTCTACCTAGTCTTTGGTTTGACGCAGGCTAACTGGCATCAGGTATTGAACCAAAAACTGATTAGGGACGTTGGCATAAACTCCGATTAAGGATAAAGAATCCAGGAAGGGCAGAAGCAGAGCTTTCCCAGAAGCTCTGGAACATGTTGATTCGCGGGGATGGACTAAGCATATTGATAAGAGAAATTACAATTCCCATGGTCGGTCGCGGCTTGCCTGCAAAATGCCTGGAGGGGTTAATGCCCTCTTGCATAACCTGAATATGTTACTAGAGCAGTGTTAATTGTTACTCTAGTTGATTATGGTGACTGCGCCACATAAAAACGGCAAGGTGGTCTGTAAACGTATCAAAATGCAAATCTCGTCGGGCCATGGTTCCACTGTAAGATGGATTCTGGACAGAATGGGGCCTTACGTAGCCTATGGGTCCAACGTTCGCTTTTGGGTAGTGTCTGATGTAACTTGGAATAGTATAATTCTCTCCAGCCCCTCCAAAGTTCTAAAGAGCATATTGTGTGGTAACAGGTGTCATGTTCGTCCATACATAGTATGGGGGAGACCATTGCGCGCACCTCAAGTCTAGTTCTTGCCTTTCGAATGATGTGCTAGTCTTCACAAGCTGACAGAATCAAGCCGGAGGGTAGTTTGTAGGTATGGTAACCGGAGGTTCCAATCTTCAGCTCAAGCCGTTCGGTGCCACGTCGCCTCAGCCCGTGTGTTCACTCAACGCCCCATGCCTTGCACCTGACACATAATCTGGAAATCGAATAATAGCGTTTGATATTGCCCATCCCACCTTCTCTGCCAAAGGGTCGGAGGGAATCGCGATCCAAAACGATGGACACAGAAGCCAGCTGCCAGAAGGACCAAAGATACAGTATCGAACGCACGAAACTCCTCACGGTACGGAGTTTAGTCATCCAGTTTATGAACACATGATTAACGGTATACAACCGCCGAGGAACTAGAGGGAGTTCGCGGCCCTGTTACATCGGAGAACGTAGGGAGAATCCACCCAAAGAACATGGAGGAATAGTGCACGCTACCCCGTAGTCATATGCAAAGAGTATGACCGAGATCCATCGGACTAGACTATTCGGACGGCTGGCCAAATTATTCTGATGAGCGAGTTGTAGAACAGGCCCACAGGTATAGGTGTCTCATAACCGCTCAGGACTTGGGTTCATTTCGAGAAATGGGCGCCCCCATAAGCCAGAGGGCGATGCGTCCATCGCGGAGTGTCAACGCCAATGTCACTTTGCTGGATGTAATGAGCACCAAGCTCTTGGGAAGGGGTCGAGGGAGGCCTGAGGGAGTTGCCATGAAAGGTTAATTGTGAGAAAGAAGATAGTCTGAGAAACCCATCAACCACACGGTGCTGCGCAAGAGATGGGATCATGGGTCCAAGGTCGTAAAGAGGCTGAAACTCAGTCCAGCGACTGCACCATACTGGGTCGCTCTGTTTACTAGTTGTGAGGACAAAGCGCCGCTCGCTCCGGTCGAAGGCAAGGTAAGGAAGGACCATATCGTGACGTGATTGTGATATGTTTCGAGGGTGAGGGTGATAGAGTTGAAGTTGACACTTCGTTGATAGGACTGTGCGGCTGTTGTACTCTCAATTTCTTAACGCCCCTAAAGTATTTCCGTCCTATAACCAGCTCCCGTTCCCCACCTCATATCCACTCCTGCTCCGGGTGGGCATGGCCCACACGTCCTCTTCCCAAATAGTGGTTCCGGTCGCTTGATTGTAATTATCCAAGAAAGAAGAGTCAATTCTAATTTCTTTGGCGTTGCTGGTCGATGCGAGGACTCGGAAATTTTAGACTTGGTGGGTGCTAGTCTTCGCACCTTTGCCCGAGCCGGTGCGCCTCCCCTCCATCGGCACGGGAGGTGAGCAAAGAACACCTGAGGTGTCGGAAGGTCGGATCGGCGGACTTCAGCCTTGTCCAATCAGCCAATGGCGGACTCCCAAGCGGAGTGATCTTGTAAATTATGTAAGCATCAATGAGAAGGTTGGTGCCTTCTCTCTCTGCTGTCGCTCAGCGGTCAGCCGACACGCTCGACCTCTGGCATCGATGATGGGGTTAAGCTCACACTCCTAAGGTGATTGGCTGCGAGTACTTATCTTCTTCCTCCACGCGCAGCATCCAATCAGCGAAATTACGGCCACAGGCACAACAGAGAGAGCGTACGAAGCCGCGGATTCACGGTCGAAGGGAGCGCTACGCATTTAATTTTCTAGTCGCTTACACACCAACGTGGCTCCCAAGGCGCCGAGGCTTCCGGGTGGCCGCTTTCGGGCTTACGGGGCGTCCACCAAGTGGGGTGGGACTTCTCAAGGGGGACACCGTACGCAGTCCAGCCTCAGTCTGGCGGACGAAAAACGGAAATCTCGTAAACTCCCACATTGGCCCTGAGCGACTTTGGGCCGCCCGCTGGCCCAGGAGGAGCAGCGAAGAGCGGGAGGAGTATTTCCGGAGTCGAAGGGATCAATATCTAGTGATGGGTATGCTTGACGGGATGGAGGGCGATGGAACAGGTCTTGTTCATCCCAGAAAGGATATCAAAATTTGGTACGTACGGAGGACGAATTGGTGGGGGCCGCGGTGGCCGGGGTCTGTCCGACGAGCAGGATCCGGGTGAAAAACGCGCTCCGCATGGAGTGGATAGAAATACAGTGTCCCTGAGGCGAGTTGAGCAGTTGAGGTCGAGGGTGAGACGATAAAACCGAACCAACCAAAGTGAACCAGTCACGCCCCTCGCTCTCTCCGTCACCGACCCGCACCCCTCGTTCCATTACTCTCGTCGTGCTTGCTACTCTGATTGTCTATTACTCACTGAGACGAGGCCCACAATCACCTTCCAACCTAATCTCTTGCCTCCTTCGATCGATTCCGTCTAATGTCTGCCCACCGTCGTGTCCGTAGGCAATCGTCGCTTCCCGGTCTCTGTGAGTGTGTCCTCTAGCACTGCAGCCCCGCCTTCCCAGTCAGCGATCTTGATCCTCGACCATGTCTCCCTTCTTTGGTGCTTCTTCGTCCTCTTCTCTGGCGGCTAACGTTTACTGCCCACTAGCGACGGCGGCAATAGCAAGTGTCCCTCCATCTGGCCCAAATCCATTTGTTGCAGGTCGTGGTAGCCAACCAGTAGGAGCTGGTGTCCCGATTCCCGTCCCTGGTGTCCCAGGGTGCACCGTTACTCCGATGCTTCAGCCGGCATCGAATTCGTCCGTGACGCCATATACATTCACCTTTACGGCGAATGTGACGCCATCCACATACACCCATGTCGATGCTCCGAAGCAAGAACCATCGACCCCCTCGACCGGCACCGCCGAGGATCCTAGCGAGTCGCCCGACGGATCAAAAAAGGCCAAGAAGCGTAAGCTGAGCGACAGTGACGGCGAGAATCCCCTCGGGCAGTTCTACTCGCCCTCTATTCCGATGCAGCAGAAGCAGGACTCGCATTCCCGTCGTGTCCCAGAGGGCCACATTCCACGGCCACCGAATGCGTTCATCCTCTTTCGATCCGACCTGGTGCAACGAAAGGCAGTTCCTTCATCGCTCGAAGCTGGTGCGTTGTGGCTGTGGTTTCCCCGCGAGGTTCTGAGGGTTTTCCTGACGACCGCGAACAGATCATTCCACAATCTCCAAGATCATTGGTGTCTGCTGGCGTACCTTACCTCCCAGACAGCGTAAGCGCTGGGAAGAAAAAGCCGCAGAAGCCAAGGCCTTGCATAAGAAAATGTACCCCAACTACCGCTATGCTCCCGTTCACCGCAAGGACAAGAAGGAGAAGCGACCCAAGCAAAAGTCGGGAGACGAAGAGCGTTCGCTAGATATTGCCGGATTATTGTTGCAGGGCCACACTGGCGAGGACTTGAGCGAGCGGATGTCCAGTCTGGACGCGTTGAAGAAGCGCAATGGTGCTGCTGTTCGTCAGCGGCTGCAAGCACCGAAAGAGTACACATTCGTTCAAGGCATGCCAAATAGCCAGGGCGAGCATGCGCCTTTGCAAATTCAGGCTCCTATGCCACATTTGGCCGGTCCAGGGGGCTTCTCCGCGTATGGCTTGATGCACCGTCGATCATCTTCCGCTCCTCCTGCAGATGGTATCTTCATGCACCATGAAGCAACAACACCGATGATGTCGACTTCAAATGTCTCCACTCCACTGGCTCGAGCGTCCACACTTGCTCCTGACAGTCAGAGTCCAGCCGAAACTGCCGAAGTTCCCTTATCTCGGATTGCGCGCAACCTCCCTAGGGACGGCAAAGTCCCAAAGACTGAGGGGAAGAAAATAAAGTCGACGATCTCCAAGTCGGTCAAGGCGAAGGCTTCTGGTAAGCCTGGTCGAAAGCGCGGTGACGACTTCATCCAGTCGGTATGGACGGCCCACGCCGTTGCAGACGAGCAGCGGAAGCAACAGCAACAACAGCAACTTCTCCAGGCGCCCCAAGGGCAACAAACCCCACAGCTTTCACCAGTTCCTGGTGTACAGCCAACCTGGGCGTTGAACGACGCGCCTCCCCCACCTTCGATTGCGCCGAGTCCTGCCCCATCGGTCCAGTCCTTCCACTCAGACTACCAGCATCACTCGCAACAATTCTACGGCCAACAACAGGTGGATTGTTTCCATAATGGATTTGCCCCGTATGGTCAACAACCGCAGATGGCGCCGAACATCTTCGATCCCCACGCGGAAGCCTACGGTGATTTCGGCAATTATGGATTCACCGACGTTGGTTCCGGTTATGTGGAGGTTAGTCCATTCCATAGGTTTAATGGAGGGCGCGCGTACTTACTGACATACTCCTCCAGTCGTCCAATCCCATGGCCGTCTTCCGCAACCCCTTTGATCCGGCCAACACGGCGGCGTCACCGGGGGACTCGCCGCTCAGCTCGCACGGATTCGAATACTTCCAAGAGCAGCAATTCCAGCTTGGCCTCAACGGTGAACACGGGATCCAGGGTACTTGGTCCACTCCAGGACCAAATTCAGGGGGCATAGCCATGGACATATCGGGATACGCCGATTCATCAATGGTTGACCCTCTTCAGCCCCTTCCTTCAACGTCTCAGCCAATGCCGGCACTCCAGACACGGTACGGCGGCTCCGAGGGCTCGGGCGCCGATTCGTCCAATCCTCACTCGCCAGCCTCAAACGAGGGGGTGTATGCACCTGTGCTCCCACACTCGCAGGTGCCGCCTTTACATGTTCCAGGCATGCACCTCGACACGAACCGTCTGCTCCTCTCAGCCCCTCAGCATGCCCACGGGTACGAGGCGTCCCCCACTGCGGAGTTGAGCGAGCAGATCTCGCAGTTCCACATGCAGGACTGGTCCATGAGCCCCATGGGTCCGATGGACATTCACGGCAACCAGCTGGCAGCGGGCCCGATGGACCTATCCTGCTCTGGAGGCGAGTGGACGCAGTGGACGAACCCGAACCCTTTTAGTGCAGTCGACGGTGGGAGCCGAGTCGTCGGGGTGACGCCCGATGCGTCCAACCCAGCGATGGGTTTGCCAGGATACGACGTTGACCCTCTGGCGCCGAGCCCTCGACCGCCGCAGCAAGACACCAGAATGACCTATGTTGTGTGATTCGGTTCTCGACTCGGCTCGTGTCTCCTTTCGCGTGGTCCTTGTTGGTTTCGTTCGCACCGCTCGCTGGCTATCCTCAAAGTCAAGGCCCTATTCACCGTAAGAGCCGGTCCCCTCACCGTCCGGGATATTTACCTCAACTGTATCACCATTGACTTTCGCATTTCGTCGTTCTTACCTAATATTCTTCAAGTTTTAAAGCCTATATCGACATATCTATCATGATCAGCCTTAGAAACACCAAATACCTCTGAGTGCCCACGTACCCTCCACGATTTGACACTCGCCTCTGGACACACGGCTTTATTTGGGCAAATTCGTTTGTTTGTTGTATCCTTACTCATCGTTGTCATCCGTGGGGGAGGTTTCCTACTTTGGAGGGGCTTCGCCTGCGAATACGACTTCTCGCGTCAATCTTCCTCGTTTTGCAGTTCGGTTCGGTGTACACAGCGCACAACTGCCATGGCCATTGTTTGTCGCCTCGTTTTGTGGATTGGATTGGAATGTAGACGGTTTGAGCCTTGATTGATTGTGTGTCAACCGTAAGATCGTTGAACCAGGTATTGGGTAAGAAGACGCATGAGTAATGTCTCGGGCTCGCAAAGATGTCGAGTATGGCGTACACTGGTACGTATAACGGCTTGCGACGTCTGCTGAGCGGAAGTTATGTGGGAGCGCCTGTACTGAGATGGCAACTGAGCAGCCTCTCTCGAGCACCATCCACTGCTCTGTGAGGTCAAATATGGTCTCAGAGTCACCTGTATGAGTGGAAAGGAGCGCAGAAAGGGGATAGAAGATTCGGCCACGGAGGTGAGGTCCAAAGTGCGTGACAAGTGAAGGTAAGGGAGGGGAGACGTTGTAATTGGCTTGATCTCACCTTTTGTCCCTCATTGAAATCCGATAGGGGATGGCCACCGAAGCGTTCGATAGACGCGGTCCGAAAAGTGGCCGATTGTTCTGCGTTCGCCCAATCGTTGGTTACCTGTACAGAGTCGGAGACTAAAGTACAATGCATGAGGGTGCACGAGGGTGAGTGGTAATGATTAGGGATAGCACCGACTTCCAAAGGCTTTTTCATGACGGTGTTTTTGAGGCTGGGTGGCCAATGAGATATTTTGGGTGGTCGTGTACAGGAATCGGTCGTGAGGAGTAAAATTATCTTTCTAATAGGTTCTGGTGAAAGGAGGACGTGGAGGAAGCTAAGGTGCGAAAACCGCCCCCTGCATCGGTTCGGTAACCGGTTTGGGAGTTTTCCGCCGGTAATGTTGATGCGCTTTGATCGAGGGTGCTAAAACCTCGTGGCCGAGGAATCGACATAATGATAAGGATCATGACCACATAAGCAGTTGATAGGTTAGAGAAGTGGTACATCGCTTATCAACTGACCACTGTCCCTCAGGCCTTGTGTCCAGATGATGAAAAGAAGCTAGGTGTACTGTGCATCGTAATTTTATACCAAGGTGAGCCAAGTAAGTCACATTGCTCGGTTTGTCTAATTTGGTTAGTACATGGCGTTGGGGCCAGACCGATTCCATCTGAACTATGGCAAGCTTGACTATTCCAGGGTGAACGGCGTCCAAAAATATTTTATTATGATATTATTTGTATTTCCAGTATTACTCCGCAAAGGCCAGGTTGTTGACGAATTGGAGGACCGTACCTTGACCCTCTTTCTGCCAGCGCGTCGATTGGGAAGCGCGATTCGGCCACTCTGTACGCGCCATTACCCTCGTCATTACAAACCATCAGCTTATAATTGTCCCTCAGTTCATTCTCTCTTGTATCCACCAGAAAAGTCACTCTTCATCTGTGCCACGAATCTACGATGTCCGTTCCAGAGCAACAGGCGGCGTGTCCGCCAGACCTGAAAGCGGTCGTCAACTTCCTACGGGGTAAATCTGGAATGAAGCTCCACACCGGCGTCCTCAACGGAAAGCGAGTCGAGTACTTTAAAGGTAATACAGCGGCACCACTTCTTCGCGTATTACCTTGGCCTTCTATCAGCTGTTAACTTATATTACTACCTCCAGGTTCATCAGCTGTCAAGGCTGTTCTCTCCCCCGCTTACGCAAAGCTCAAATCCGCCCCAAAAGTCCCCGATGAAGCAGAAGCAACAAAACTCCTCCACCAAACCATGCGGTTCGCATTTTTCCTCCGCGTAGACAGGGGAGATACTATCACTCTCTCCTCCGGCGGCCCAGCCGGGTCCTCTCAAGTGAAGAAGACCAAAGCGAAGGTCGTCCAAATCAACCAGATGCAGATGTTCGCGCCTGACCAGTACTACGTCTGGCTCTACGAGGGAAGTCAGTGGACAACGTACCTCGGTGGCGTAATCATGGTCACTATCATCCTCGCTGGCGTCATGTTCCCACTCTGGCCACCAATGATGAGACAGGGCGTCTCCTACCTCTCCATGGCAGTTCTAGGACTCGTTGGGTTATTCTTTGGCGTTTCTATTTTACGACTCATTTTCTACATCATTACTGTGGTGGTTGCCTCACCCGGTATTTGGATATTCCCCAACCTGTTCGCTGATGTCGGATTCGTAAGTCCTCAACGCCCTCTTCCTTACACCCTCTCTTGTGCCCAGCGAAATGAATTCCATTCCCTCTTCCCCACCTCGCTTGCACATTGGGCAAGATCCTGACACCACGTATTCCCCAGGTCGACTCCTTCATCCCAGGATGGGAGTGGGATATCAAGAAGAAAAAGAAGAAGAAATCCGAGAAGTCCGAAAAGTCCTCCAAGCGCCCCAAGTCAGGCCAATCCTCTGGCACAAACACCCCCAACCCCGAGGGCCAAGCGACGCTCGCCGTCCCGAAGCCTTCGAGTGGTGGTATGACAAGTGAAAGCGATACATCGAGGCCTGCCTCACGGAATGGGCCGACGATTGAAGAGGTTGAGGATGAGGACGCGTAGTCGCTGGGCGGCTTGCCTTTGTGGGATTGAGAATTCCTGTAAAGGACGGTGCCCCGACAGGACTTGTGATTTGTGCGAGATGACTCTTTAATTACCCACGTTTTATTTACCCGATATGTTTCTTTGGCCATTTCCTTGGAATCTGAGCGAGAAAACAGTTCCTATCTCATCTTAAAGGTGTCCCTTGATAATGTTTAGACCCACGGCTATGGTATCGTCGTCCCTAGTTCAGCATTTCTGATGAACGAGATTCGCACAACTTGATGTCACCCGAAATCTCGGGTTAAATCTCGGGAAGCCTGCTACGCGTCCTGGACTCGACTGATTTCCCTATAAAGCCTGGGCATACATACATCAGACCTAGTGACGCGTCACCAGTGACGTGCACCACGGATGTACTTCGATTTGAATATTTCTGTCCCACCACCGCCCACGGTGGTCAACTTCCAACAACAAAATAAGAAAGGAAAACAGAAGCCCGGTCAAGGACAAACTATCGAGCCGCCAAACGGCTCGTGGTTTTCGCCTGCGCAAATCGCGGCGATTGAAGCGCGAGTTGAAATCCTGGTGCACCGTACGCACACCGTATTCGTACTCCTGTGGCCTTCATACTGATGTTCTGGGTCTGTATAGTCGGGTATATGGTGCTCGCCTTCAACCAGACGATCGAATTCGGCTTTACCGCTCATGGACATATAAATTATCTGGACTCACTCGTCCAGCAATTGAAAAAGAGAGAAGGGGTGATATACCTCAAGAGGCTGACCATCCTCATGGACGATACGAGTGACAAGGGGACTGGATTGGTACGTCTCCTGCCCAAGCCTTTTCATAACTTACCTCATTCAAACGACGAATGCGAGCAGACTAAGAACAATGAAGCCCTCTTGCAAATGTACGATATCCTCTCACTGCACCCGACATCCCTCACGACCTTCTCTGCTGCTTGCCTTACACACTCCGCCCCCTCGACACTGACAACGCATATCATCTCCCTTCCGCTGACCCTTCCGCGTATACCATTCTTCTTCAAGCACACCCTCGTCCGCACGGCGATCAAAAACGGCGCGGTGTTTGAAGTCGCATATTCCCCTGCGGTGGGCGGCGCCGGAGAGAGCGAACGGAGAAACTGGTGGGCTAATGTTCGTGAGCTCACAAGGGTTACCCGGGGAAGAGGGGTGATTATCTCCAGTGGGAGCAGTGGAGTGGGCGACGTGCGTGGGCCCGGGGATGTGGTTAATATGTAAGTCCAGAGGATTGGGTTAGGGAATGCGTGGAACTAACGCGGACCTCTATGTGGGGAAACAGTGCGGCACTGGTTGGGTTCCCACAAGACGTGGCGAAGCACGCTTTATCAACTTTGTGCAAGACAATAGTTATCCGAGCGCGTTCGTCTGTTCCTCTCTATTACTCTCCGTCCAGTTTCTGATATTTTCTGGCTCTAGAAACACGGAAAACATATCGTGCTGTGCTCTCCGCCCCAATCTTGGTAATTCCTGAAGTTGCCCCTCAGCCAGAACCAGCTTCACTAGCTGAGGAAGGATTAGTCGAGGGAGTGCCACCAGACACGTCAGAGTCTATCCAACCACAACAACACAATCTTTCCACCACACCGACACCCGACCCACCACCCGCAAATCCCAAACCCATTCCCCTTGTCGTACCGACTATTCAAGGGAAGCGATCACGGGAAGCGGATGGAGATGCAGGTTTGCAGAACAAGAAAAATAAACGGCGGAAGAAACTGTACACTCAACTAATGCAACATGTTTAGGGGGAGGGGTGCATATCCACACCCTGTTCTCTTCGTGCGCTCCGACCACATTCTCGCTAACGCTGCTTGTTTGTCCTACCCACTCCTGCCTGTCCACTCCCATTTGCATACCCTCCGTATCCTCAACATTTCCCAATCTCCTTCAGTTACCAGCTGTGCCTCTTGTGCCCAATTTCAATACAGTACTCGCTTGGTCTGGCACCTTTCGCCCTTGCGGCTTGTGAATCGATGCCTTCACTTCGCCCAGGTCACTGGTGTTCTTAGGTGTCCCCGCGAGAGCGGTGGCTAGATTGAGGTACACCTCCCTCCTTATCACCACCCGCTCCTTCGCCCTTGCAGCCAAGAATATCGACATTCTTGATCTCCGGATGATTGTAGGAGTTCAAGGAACGCTCAGGCCAATTCGCCTCTGATCTCTTGCAGATGAAATCTAGTGCCTCTTCCAATCGCCTAACGACCCGAGGGTAACCCTACGAAGCACTCTGTCCAGCAACTCAAGTTCGGCTCTTATAGACCCCTCAATTCGATCTCGGTAGATTGTACCATGCTGTTCCCACCTCGCACTGTCAGGAATACCGGCGCAAGGTCTGGTAGAACTGAGGGCATTGAGTGAACGAGCTCACTGTCCAATGGCGTCACATAACACACCACCAGGTTGAGCAAATAATTTAGTTGGGCTCACTAGTGTTGCACCGGTCCATACCCAAACGCGCCGAATGCACGTTGACGACAGGAGTACCTGAGGGGTATTACCGACGTACTAAGAAAGTACCAATGTCGCGCTGGTGACGCGCCGAAAGGTGCACAAACTCGCACCAGGAAAGCACCTGGCTCAAACGACTGATTCGTTGGTTTCCAGCATGGTGACACATCCACACCCTGATTGACATAATGCGTACAATATGCCTGCCCGCTCCGGCAATGCCGGAACACACCAATACCACACCGATGTCGCACCGGTAGCGCCCTAAAGATGCACCAAACAGACACACCTGGTTGGACAGTAAATCAATCCAGTCGTATACTTCCTGCGATCTAATTCATTCTATCCATAACGCCGAACGATTCTGGGCTCCTTCTATCCACCTGGCCAGCACGCTGGCGCCTCTGACAGGCACAATGCATACAACACGACCGCGTATAAATGGTCGCTCGCTGTCTCAAGTGGTAACTTCGTTAGCCCCCCGGTTTCCTCAGCAGTTGGTCATATGCACTGTTGCTGGTCTATTGCATGACTGATGGGTAAACAGATGGAGAATACTACAAGCAATATCACTACTGCAGGCAATCATCCGTTTTTGTGGTTGCACCATCAAGGCAGCGGGACACGATTGGGGTCCTGTACTTTTGCTTCACCACTATAATCACATGCGTGTGGATCACTGTGCACTTTAACATACCCACCTCACGTCACAGTCCCATTCGTCAATTTCTCCTTCGTGTCCTCTGGATGCTCATCGCTCTCATCGCACCGGGAGCACTGTTCTACTTTACAACAAGTGAACGGATTGATGCTGGTGCTCTGGTGAGAGACGCTATGGAATACCTTCCGTCTCAACAATTGTCAAAGCCTGGAAAGCTTGCGCGCGCATTTAACTATATCCTTGGACGAGCAAAGGCAGAAGACGCGAGTCCCTAACATAAGCTTCCAGGGTCTCGTAGTAACTCCTATGACTTAGAAAGAGCGTTATCATCTCGTGAATCACAGATCTCGACCGCGGAAGTATCGCTTTGGCCTTGTCCATGCGTTCTACGCGGTGATGGGCGGGTTTGTCTTTGATAGTCGCCCGATGACGAAGCTATCGCTGCTGAGGAGCCGCCCTCCGTGCCATCCACAAATAACCAGAACATTCGTCATGTTCCCACGTTTATACTCTCATTTATATCATGAAGTACTTCCCCCACATTATCCCCGACATCTCGGGAGAGTCCATTACCGACCGTTCGGAGTCCAGCAGCCTGAGCAAAGCCCTTCTGATAGTTCAGATCGGATGGTTCTGTACGAACTGTGCTTCTAGGATCATCCAACGGCTTCCCCTCAGTCTCCTAGAAGTCTCCACAGCTGCCCATGCTGTCTGTACTCTGCTCACATTCTTCGTCTGGAGGTCTAAACCGCTCAATGTCGCAGAGGGCACGCTAATGAGGGGGAAAGCAGTTCGGGAAGTGCACGCACTGATTACGTGCTCTTCATCCGAGTACTGTACAGCGTTGGAAATGGCAAAGATGATGGCAGCAGGAGACTATCCGACAGCTGCAAACAGCGATAAGAAGGATAAACTTATTTTGGCGGCAAATGCACTACAACATCTTCCAGACCCAGAGGAACCCGAGTTCTTTCCTTTTCGCGAGCGGTTTAGCTTTTCGGCTCCCGGCGCCTTGGGGATTAATTCATCCCCATGGAAGAACTACAATGGGATAAACGTAGGCACCTCCCCGATACTCTACGGCCTCGTACATTTCCTGGCCTGGAGTGACCAGTTCCCCACACCCCTAGAACACCTACTTTGGCGGGTCTCGTCGGTCGTAGTGACATGCTCGGGGCTTGCGGCGATCTTAACGTTATTTATATTCCTATATTTCGAGCGCTTCGAAGACGATCATACTAATATCGCCTTGGTAATAGGACTCATGCTCGGATGCATAGTAATTGCAGCACCCCTTGCTCACATATTTGCATCAGGGTTTCTTCTTGTAGAAAGTTTTCGGCAACTGTTCTTTCTGGACCTTGCTGCGTATCAGGTCCCGTCCTGGTCAAATTACTGGCCTCACCTCGCATGATTAATGAACGATATCGCTGTACAAACAGCTCTATCTCGGAATAGTGAATAACAGCACTCCTTGAATCAATGGTACTTGTACCTGCTTATGCCGTGCGAGGTTTAACAGTTCGACTGAGAATTGAGTTTGCAGCCCGCGTATAAAGTTGAAAACAATACGGCCTTCGTGTGGGTGAAGAGAATAGTAACGTATCAGGAATACTATTTATTTTGACCATCTAGGGCGCCATATACGCTACCGAATGAAGAGGCATGGGGTTCTCGAAGGTGGTTCGGCAGCGAAGCGATAAGGTATGGCTACACCTGCAACAGGGACGGCAGATCATGGGGTAGTGGCAAGAACGGTGGACCTAACGAGTCGAAACAGTGAATGCGAGCAATACAAGCTCAGGAGTCCCCTCGGACTTGCCTGAGGATCGATCCTGAAGAGGACATGGTATGCTCTATAGTTACTATACCTCGTCCGTGGACATGGGTACTCACGGCGGGAAAATACAGC
>Ga0307513_10007249_pt1 | contig 14399 bp, 13 predicted proteins | sample 15_EM_MG_FD_202174 | JGI IMG/M metagenome (GOLD analysis project Ga0307513, IMG submission 202174) | Populus trichocarpa ectomycorrhiza microbial communities from riparian zone in the Pacific Northwest, United States - 15_EM | ecosystem: Host-associated > Plants > Roots > Unclassified | place... | reverse complement strand
CTTCAATATGAGCCCTGTAACATTGAAAATGGTGAAGAATTGAGTAAGATATGATTTATTTCCATCACATCTACTCTTTTTGTCCGATATTTTATAGTTTTGACCATAACATTGTCAGATTTCAACCGATTTTGATGGGTATAGGCTCAAATTGAAGGTGTTTATTGGGGGTATATGTCTACCGGTTTAAACCGGTCTTAACCACAAAGACCAGTCTATCAAAACCGGTCTCTTTGCGGTCTTTTCCGGTCTTGGTCTTGTCTGGTCCTGGTCTTTTCCAGTCTCGGTCCGGTCCAGTCTCGGTCTTTTTCCAGTCTTGAGACTGGACCTTCAAACACTATGGACCATAGCACCCCCAGCCTGGAAGCAATTCTTTGTCAGGTGAACACCCCCACAATTCCTGCACATGGGCTTTGGCTTCTGCTCTGTAGAGACAGTCGTAGTCGGAGCTGGGTTTGGTTGACGTGCTTTCATATCGGTACATCGAAGGTGTAGGCATTGGCTGGTGTTGTTGATGACTCTCGTGCGTGCGTATATGTGTTCCATGGTTGGCAGACGGAGGTCATCCGTTTCATCCAGCGAGATGTAAATGTGTTGACGGAGGTTGGAAAAAATGGCATTGTTCGGGAGACCATCTGCGAAGAGTTGGAGGAGTTGGCGAGGAGGCATGGGGTACCCGGCTGAACTCATTTCATTCGTGTAGAGTCGGTAGGTAGAAATGTAGTCGTGAACTGAGACAAAACCAGTGCCGTTGCTGCAGGAGAGAGCTCGAAGTTTGAATTCAATGTTCACGACCGAGTTGTAGTCACCGGAGCCGTAGGGCTGGCGGAGGAATGTGTAGACACTGCGAGCAGTCCTACGTTTGCCAAGACGGGTGTTGGGCATGGGCAGACTGTTGAGTATGGCTGTGTCGATTGTCGAGCAGAGGATATGGGAGGCGATCCCGTCCATTGACCACCAGTGTGTGTACTTGTCCCTGTCCTCAGGTGGGGAGTTCGGATGGATAACCGGGGGAAGCGATGGAATGAGATCCGGGTTGAATCTTGCCCCTGGGTCAAGATCATCTGATATATGCCTGAAAACCAGCTGGTTTATAATAAGGTTGGTGACAGTCGTGTTCCAGGTACCCCAGTCGTTTTTCCCAGTCAATTTAGGTATGTCTTTGGTGGACGGTAGAATCTGTGGTCATCTAGGAGGCAGACGGAGTGCCTGAATGGGTGGGATAAAATTATATGGTGCCTGAAGAGCGGCGGGAGCAAAATGGGGGGGTAAAAAATTATTCGGGGCATGAAAAGGCGGTGGAGTGATAGGTGGATGAGCTTGAAAGGGTGGAGGAGCGAAAGGTGGAGGAGTAAAGAGAGGGACAAAGTAATTATTCGGTAAGGGTGGGGAAGCCTGAGGGAAATTATTATGTGCATATTGGGGGTCGTCTGGTTGAGGGGGGTAATTGTTCATATGAGGGGGAGTCTGACGAAAAAGGGAAATGGGATGTGAATGATGCATTATGGTGACAGAAGAAGGGGTGCGAATGGGGACATGAACGTTTGGATTGGAACGTGCCTGGGAAGGTGTTTGAAGCGGAAGATTCACGGCGTCAGGTATGACAGCCGGTGTGTATTGCAGGGAATAAGAGTTTTCGATGGGAAATGCTATGGAAGGTGGTCTAAGCGATGCAATGCAAGAATGGGTGTGAAGAGATCTTTCTAAGTCTGGGATAGGAGCATGCGGTACAGGTGCGGCGATTGGGGAAGGAATAATTGAATGATGAGTCACATAGGAAAGCCCAGGTGAATTATGAATTGTGGGCTGGTGAAGATGTGGATTATGAAGACGACGATAAGTTTGTGGTTGTACAACAGGCTGATGATGAAGAAAAATGTCCGGAGTGGGAGAATGAATATTTGGAAGTGAAAGAGGGGAGGAAATGAAAGAAGGAGAAAGAAGGGGTTGAAGGCGGCGGTTAGCCGAATGCAAATTGGGAGGGACAGAGTTGGATATTTGGGGTGGAATGACTGGGTACGATGGCTGGGGTTGAATGCTGGGTTCAGGAATCGTGAATGTGCGCGATGGGCACGCATATATGCAGCCATGTGTCGGCGAAGTGAGGTCCATTTGTTCGGACATAAAAGAAGTCATTATAGTGCTAGACTTGAGGACAAATAAAAGCGTAAAAAAAAGGTGAGCTTTTCGGTTCCTGGAGCGTCGTTGACGATCTAGTGTCTAGAATTGGGGCCCATAACCAGTAAGACCTAGCCATATGAACGAGCTAGGACATATGGATATAAGTACAAGGAGAGAAATACAAAGGGGAATACTTTACCTCAGTGTCGGGGAATGAGATGACAACTGAGGAAAGGAAAGAAGTGGAGGCGGCGGTATATAAGGGACGAGTGACTACATGTGACAAGAGAATATGGTACACGTGATGAGTCTGGACAGGACATCCAACACTTACTGCACTGCAACAGGTCCCCAAGACCGGTCTGGGACCGGTTATAAACTGGTCTGAACCGAAACTGGTTCAGACCGGTCTTGCAACCATAAGAAACCGACTAAAACCGCTCTGAACCGGTTGACATCGGTTCAGTCCAGTTTTTTGTGGTCTGTCAACCTGTGAAGACCGGTCCCGGTCCCAGTCTTGTCGAATTTGGATGAAAAACCGGACTGGACCGGACTTCCAAGCACTAATGACCATGTCCATCAATTGGATCTCCCCCTTCTTGCCAGTTAGACCTAGGTTCACGTTTGTATCAAAGGTTGAAGGGGCAGTGGAATAATAAACGAACCTCGACCACCAAAAGAAGTGCAGAGTGTGCTGCCTGAGTGTATGTGGACCGCCATCACCTAAGTAAGGCTGGACACGGGTGCGGGTCCATAAGGGTTACCTGTGGGTATACCCATGGGAATACCTACCTGCAGGTGGTGTGACCCGCGGATCCGGTTCACCTGCAGACACGGATCCTTGAGGATCCAGGCTTCGATTTTTTTTAATAGTGGGTAACCTACAGGTACCTCTACGTTTAAGTTCTTTTTTATTTTTTTTATTCTGCACAGTGTTCATGAATTCGAACCACAAATACCAGACGCGTTCAAGCAAATTGCCGGTTCAAGTTGAGCGGAGTTTGAATCAATTATCAGCCAGATTTTGATGATCAACATTCAAACTTCAACATTCAACTTTGGTCTCAACCACACCACCGTCACTCGTGTGGCTGCCACCCAGTGCCCCTCCCCTCCTTAGAGGGATGTGGGCCCGATTACTAACATCCACGCTTGCCGATGATGACGACTCGGACCACTACCCCGCCCGCGATGATGATCGACAACGAGGGCGATAATCAACAAGACAACGAAGATCGAGAACCGCCGGCGACGTGTAATGGGGACAGTGAAAGTCCCCGGTAAGGGTGGAGATGAGGGTGGAGTGTCGACAGGCAATGGCAGCTAGAGGGAGGGGGCATTGAGTGACGGTGAAGGCACTTTGTTCACCCCACCGTCACCGACGTTCGCGAACGTCCAGCGCCCGCGTTGTGCTTTTCTAATAGGTTAGTTATTCCCTGTCAAGGTGTAGAACCGTTTGTTAACGTGCTTGAATACTGCAGCTGGCTCGATTCGTCCAAGATGGGAGGTCAACGACAAGCTGGCGAATTTGCCTTTTTCCTAGCGAAGAGAAGGCCCTGTCGTCGATCCTGGTGCCATTGGAGCACCCTCTAACCATGGTAGCAGGAGGTCTGGTACATAACAACATAAGTAAGTGCTTGTTCATCAACAATTGATACCTAATGATATGAAACATTCCGCCAGTTCAGCATGTTCCCCTTGCTTGTGAAGATCTAGAACCAACCTGAATAGCTCAAACCCACCATGAACGCTTCGAACCCACCGCATCTCATTCGCCCCGCTGTTATTGGCATTCGCGAAAGCCCAGAATCCAACACGTTGAATCCGAACCCAACACCACCCATCTCATTCGCCTCGCTGTCAACGGCATTCGCGAAAGCTCAGAACACAACACATCAAACCCAGCTGGCAGCGCCCTCCGTCTCGTTTGTCACCGGTGTTTGTGAAAGCCCAGGAGCCAAGTTCCAACATGTTGAACCCAATGCCGCCCGCCTTGCAGTAAATCCCTGGAGCCCAACGTGTCTCTCTCAGCCATCGTTGATACCACCCATTCTCCCACCCCGGCTCGCCCATGTTGAGGGCAGCGCTGACCGCGGGTTTGGTAAGGTCCGCGAGGTCAAGTTGATTAGTTTTTTTTAACTGTGGATTTATGGAATTTATTGTTTTTCAACTATTACTTGTGGGTTTACCTTTGGGTACCCTTGAATACCTGCAAACAGTGGTTTACCTGTGAGTACCCATAACCTGCACGTTTTTGACCTGCGGATCCAGGTGATCTGTGGGAAAAGATCTTTATGGGTCTGGGTATGAGTTTTGGTGTCAAAAATACCTGTGGGTAGGGTCCGGGTAAACCCACAGGTGCACCCATGTCCAGCCTTACACCTAAGCAGCCAAGTAAGCGGAGGAAGAGGGAACTTTCAGAGGAAAGGTGTCAGCCGACCCGCTCAGCAATCTCTGCTTGGCGAGCCAGGCCAAAATCTTGCCCTAAAGTGCCATTTGACCTGACAGCAGTCCGCAAAGTTAGGGCTCGGAGCCAAGAGGACATCCAGGAAATGGAAAAGGCGGCATCAAAAAATGGCGATCATAAGCGGCGGAACAGCAGCTAGGTCATTACCAGTCAGGTGGCCTGCGCAAGCACACATTAGCATTTATAAGTGCTCGCAGAAAGAGCACTGTAAGGAAATTGGTTTCGAGTATAGGGTAGGGGCAGTATTTAAATTAAAGCTATAGTAATATTAGGGCCATTCACTCATTATTTGAATTGCATGAAGGGGTCAAAGCGAGTCACTAACTCTCATGATATATTTATTCAATGGTCAACCACCCGCAGTCAATAGCATGTGCTCGCGCATCATCTACTGCATAGTTCTCAGGACACAGGTTCACCGATGAGATGCCACTTATATTTCTCTTTCAAAATGATCTCTCGAGTCTAGCATGCCAGGTTCATTGTTTTGGGTCAAATTTCATTAAATAAATCATTAATATCTATTTATTTTAACGTTAGCCACTGTATCATAAACTATGCAAAGGGCGATTGTGTCTTCGTGTTGAGCAGTGTGCTCAACGCCCAGTTATAAACCTAGAGGGGACGAGACACGACGCACCGGCATGGTCACATTTAGGTCACGTTAAGGTCCACGTGTACTGTGGGTTGGATGGCGGCAAGTTCTGCCATTCCAGGCCAGCCGCCTTTTCCAATTTCCGGACTTTCTGGGAGCCAACCAAGACCAAAGAATCTGGGATTTAGAAACACCGGCATCGTTCACCGGTGGTGTGGATGGCAGCAGTACCCGAAGATGACCTAATTGCTGTATAAGCGTTCTCGGCAACTAGACAGCAGAAACCAATTCGGCGATGACTGGTTTCATCAGCCGCCCCACCTTTCCCCCCCCTTTCCTCCTGCCCAGCGCTGTACATTTTGATGTTCAGCAGGTGCTTTAGTCCTTTCCGCCATATATGTAACTTGTAGAGTTGATAGTAGACCAAGATTTAATGTTTGAATCCACCATTCCTTGGTAAATTTAGAGATAATAGGAACATAAGATTTGCATAAGATCCATGCAAAAGTAATTACAGCGACACCTAGCATCTGGAGCACAAAAAAGTCTAGCGTACATACTGTACCATTTCATTCAATTCAGCAGGGCCCGTGACGCGTGATGGGCCTGCCGAAATTTTGGTTTCGGCGACCTCCCAAAGTTGGCGTGACATGCTCAAATTTTTGGGAAATTTTCGGCAGTTAAGCGCTGCAGGGGACGAAAAAATTTGTATATTAGTCACATGATTGCCAAATGAATTCGGCACACCATGAAAATTGCCGTGACAACCATGACATTTCGGCATTTTGGAGGGCCCCGTGATGCGTGACTGCTGAATTGAATGAAATGGTACAGTATGAGAAGATCCTGCCATACCGTGATATTATTTCAGCAACTCAAACATACCTCCAAGAAAACTACTGACCTACCCTTGAGAAGCTATGGAGAATTTCTGGTTGGCTGGGCGATGCCACAATCTGATACTTGAAGAAAAACAGTATATATAACTTATAAGTATGCTAAACTGTCAAATAGTGGTATTGTGCGAGATAATACAGTGCTAGAGGATTAATCTATGCCCGCCGTTGTCTGCAACGGCGAGCTCAAGCATCCTGGCGGGGACACGTGCCGCGGTATTTGCCGCCGGTGTTTGATGGCGTCGATCATATGCCAACGAATGGAACGAACAACGTATCTATATGCCGCTTGACATGATGGATCTGATTGGCGGTGGCTCGCGTCTTCACATCTCGTTCGGGATATGGAAGTATTGTTGATGGATGGTTGCGTTTGATGTTGCTTCGAAGCATTGCATTTATGGATACATAATATGTATTTATTTATGTAGGTATTGTCTGCTGGGAAGCCTCACCATCCAGAGAAAATGAAACTGGTAAGAAGTGAACTGAGCTGTTTCAGATCAGGATGAAAGGGGGTATAAAATTTAACGCATAAACGAGTGGGTGGACAGGGAAAAATAGGTCCGAAATACTAAGAGGGTTCATAACACCGTATACAGAGGGGGCGACTCCAGCGTAGATTCTTGAGCAGGCAGTCGGACGCCACTGTCTTCATGCCGCATAACACGTTGGGGTGCAGCGGTATCGCTTGGCGAATATGAATTGGACGTCACTGGAATTTCGGGTGGAACAGACAACAGATCCGTTGATGATAGCTCCCTTAATTCATCGGCTTCTTGAGGCCTCGCATTTCCGGGTGTCGAAATGTGGTTTTCAGGTGATCCCGAAGATTCGTTGGACAAGTTATGGGGTGTTAGAAGTCGAGGACCAGTTGGGATCATGCAAAATTTTGATGGGTAGTGGGGTATGTGTCTAGTCAAACCAGTAGCAACTGCAGAAGACGACGACTGCTGACCCCCAGAATGAGATTTCTGAAATGAGACAGGTGCTGTCGGAGGGGTGTTGAATGGCTCGACGATATTCGGTGATGTCTCTTCTCGATTGAGTTCCTGATCCGCATCTTTTCTGTTGTTCCGCCGACGCAACAACAAGAGGAGTACGACTGCAACGATCACGACGACTCCACCCATGGTGCCTCCCACTATAGCACCCGTTGAAGAACCTTTGTGATTATCAGTGGCTGAACCAGACGGAGTGAATCCGCCAGGATTTGCTGAGCTTGAGCTTGACAATGGTGAACTGGAAACGGATGTGGGTGTGGGTGTGCTTCCAACAAGAGCAGGTGAGTTTTGAATAATGAGATAATTGAGTGTAAGCGGGTTTGTTTGGTTGCCTGCGATATGAGACACTGACAATCGGTGCCGTCCTGGAGTTAAATTCGACACTTCAAAGATAAGTCGATTATAGCGGATCAGCCCAGCCGCGGTAGGTTCTAGCCCAAAGTTCACGGGGTCTGCCTCATCTACGGTGTAGGATGATGCGGAAATTGACTGTGATGTAAGAGATGTATCGTTTAGCGTTAAGGAGAACCACTTGAGTGACGTCCCTATTGTGTGAACGCGTGTGTATAAGCTCAATTTATTTCCTATAAGGACCAAATACGGACCGTTAAAGTCAAAGGCCATGTCCGCTTGACGGTTTGGCAGTGTCGTATAATAACTCATATTCCAAGAAAATATACGCCCCACATCCTGCCACCCAGTAGTGTACTGTATTGCCGAATCACTTGCGTTGACTAGAATAAGAGACGAATCCAACGACAGGCCCACGGATGGCACATATTGAACCTGATCGAACCAGAAATTCCCGTCTGGGTAAATCGTGGCTTGGAGTGTAAAATTGTGTGTTCCATCAGCCAGAGAATCGGAATCACATAAAATCCAGTTGTTTTCGGGGTTGATAAGGTCGCTGTGTGGTTTGGCGCCAATGCTGATGTTGTCGATAAAGCACTCCCATAAGCAGATATCGGACACCAAACATGTTCCAAAAGCTCTGACTCTAGAGCCTAGGCACTCATCGTTAAACAGAAAGAGAAGAAGTTGGTATTCAAGTCCAACTGACCAGTGAATGTATAGGAAACGTTGGCTAAACGTTCCCCGTCGACTCCATGGAGGGTCCCTTGGAAAGGCGGTCCAAAGTTCCCAAAACTGTCGGTCTGGCCAGAGCCACGATACCACGGACCCACATATTGAATCCCAGGGTCGGTGTCGTCAACAATAACCCACCGCAAAGCCATTCCACAATGTGTGGTCGAAAATCGGTAACAGAGGATGAAGGTGTTGGAGACTACCAGCGTGGTCAATTTGTGGACAATGCACTTCTATGATGTTCTATCCATTTCCCTTGTTACATACACACTATTTTTATTCATTTACTCGCCTCTTGTTGAGCTGGACTTGAATGCTGAAGACTCACCTTCACGTGCTGATTGCCGGAAGAAGGCACTGTCGTGTGACGCTCTTGCGTTGCGGAGGTAGATAGGTCATAGCCTCTCTCAATTTGCAGAAGCCGACTCGGAAGCCGCCACCGAAGGTCGGTGCAGCCTGTTGGCGATCAGCGCACGCCAAAGACGAGAGTTCAATATGTTCATCCCCAGTACGCTCATGCACGAGTTGATAGGAGGCTATTGCCACACACCGCAAACGGTTGATCACGGTTTTATACACAGCCTCCCCCGGAGCCAACCAGATTTACGCACTCACCAGCTGCTTACGCGATGGACATCATTGTTTCACTCTCTATCGAGCTGGTGAGGACTCCAAAGGTGCGTCCCAATACAGGATCCTCCTTCAAGTTTTACCTTGTACTACATAACCCAGAAATGCGTCGACGAGAGGCAATTTATACAGATCTGGTGCCATTCCTCTTGCAAAATCCTCTATCCTTCGTCCAGACTTCATTCCTATTCCCTCATCCCTATCCGTTTCAATCCTCCTAAGTCATACCCGCTTAACCCTTTGAACGGTCTGCCCTTTTAAGTTTCATATAGTCGCCGCTCCCCCTTGATGACCCTCCCACCACAACCTTCCCCATCACACGTCAACCATATCCATATCCCGAGTAAGACTAGGGGGTGGGATTTTACAGGAGGAATGAACTTGAGTGCAGAGTACGACCGAAATCGTAGCACGGTTCCGTAAGATATCGATCTCATGCACTGTGACAACCAGCGATCAAGGAAAAAACCCCGGGATGGATTCTGTCGCTAGCATCTACATAGATCCTACAGTCATGTCGTATTCTGGGGCCTATGTTGTGCATATGCCCACGAATGGAACGAACAACATATATATATGCCTCTTGGTGCGATCGATCCAATTGGTGGTGGCTCGCGTCTTCACATCTCCTTCGGGATACGGAAGTACTGTTGACAGTTCGTTTGATGTTGCGTGGAGGCATTGCATTTATGGATGCATAATAAGTATTTATTTATGCAGGTACTGTCTTTGGCAAAGCCTCGCCACCCTGAGAAAATGAAACTGGTAAGAGTGAATTGAGCTGTTTCAGTTCAGGATAAAAGGGGGTATCAAATTTAACACGTAAACGAGTGGGTGGACAGGGAAAATAAGTCTGAAATACTAAGGAGGTTCATAACGCTGTATACAAAGGGGGCAACTCCAGCATAGACTCTTGAGTAGGCAGTCTGACGCCACTGTTTTCATGCCGCATAACACGTTGGGGTGCAGCGGTATCGCTTGGCGAATATGAAGTGGACGTCCCTGGAATTTCGGGTGGAACAGACAACAGATTCATTGATGGTTGCTCCCTTAATTCATCGGCTTCTTGAGGCCTCGTATTTCCGGGTGTCGAATTGTAGTTTTCAGGTGATCCCGAAGATTCGTTAGACAAGTTACGGGATGTTAGAAGTCGAGGACCACTTGGGATCATGTGAAATTTTGATGGGTGGTGGGGTACGTGTCTAGTCAAACCAGTAGAAACTGCAGAAGATGACGACTGACCCCCAGAATAAGATTTCTGAAATGAGACAGGTGCTGTTAGAGGGGTGTTGAATGGCTCGATGAAATTGGGTGATGTTTCTTCTCGGTTGGGTTCCTGATCCAGATCTTTTCTCCTCCTCTGCCGACACAAAAACAAGAGGAGTACGACTGCAGTGATCACGACGACTCCACCCATGGCGCCTCCCACTATAGCACCCGTTGAATAACCTTTGTGATTTTCAGTGGCCGGACTAGATGGAGTGAATCCGCCAGGATTTGATGGGCTTGAGCTTGATGGCAAACCGGAAAGAGCAGGGGGGTTTTGAATCATGAGATAATTGAGTGTAAGCGAATTTGCTTGGTCGTATCCAACATGAGACACTGACAATCGGTGCTGTCCTGGACTTAAATTAGACACTTCAAAGACAAGTCGATTATATCGGACCAGCCCACTTGCGGCAGGTTCTAGCCCAAAGCTCACGGGGTCTGCCTCATCTATTGTGTAGGATGACGAGGAATTGGATGTAAGAGCTGTATCGTTTAGAGTTAAGGAGAACCACTTGAGTGACGTCCCTATTGCGTGAAGGTGGTTATAAGCTCAATTTATTTCCTATAAGGACCAAATACGGACCGTTAAAGTCAAAGGTCATGTCCGCTTGACGGTTTGGCAGTGTCGTATAATAACTCATATTCCAAGCGACGATAAGCCCCGTATCCTGCCACCCAGCAGTGTACTGTATTGCCGAATCGCTTGCGTTGACTAGAATAAGAGACGAATCCAACGACAGGCCCACGGATGGCACGTATTGAATCTGATCCAACCAGAAAGTATTGCCTTGGTAAACCATGCGAGTTTGGAGTGTGAAATTGTGTGTCCCGTCAGCCAGAGAATCGGAATCACATAAAATCCGGCCACTTTCGGAGTTGTCGGTGGGCGGTTTGGAGCTAATGCTGGTGTTGTCGACAAAGCATTCCCATAAGAAGAACTCATTTTCTAGTATATCAGTTGTTCCAAAAGCTCTGATTCTGGAACCTGGGCACTCGTCGTTAAACAGAAGGAGAAGAAGTTGGGATTCAAGTATAACTGACCAGTGAACATATAGGAAATGTTGGCTAAATGTTGGCTGTCGACTCCATGGACGGTCCCCTGAAAAAGCGGTCCAAAGTCCCCGAAATCGTTGGTCTGGCTAGAGCCATTATACCATGGACCCACATACTCAATCCTAGGGTCAGTGTCGTCAACAATAACCCACCGCACAGCCATTCCACAACTTGTGTCGAAAATCGGGAACAGGGGATGAAGATGTTGGAATATCCAGAGAGTGGTCAATGCGCTTCTATCCCTTTCCCTAGTTACGTACAGTTGACGTACAGTACACCCTATTTTTATTCGTTTACTCCGAGTCGCCTTTTGTTGAGCTGGAGTTGAATGTTGAAGACGCAACGACACTCACTCTCAGGCGCTCGTTGCCAAGGCACTGAAGAAGATAGAAAGGCTTGTCGTGTGACGACGCTCTTGTGTTAGATACGTCACAATGTTGAACGCCTCTCAATTTGCAGAAGGACTTGGAAACCCCCACCGAAGATCGGTGCACCCTGTTGGCGATCAGCGCATGCCAAAGACGAAAAGCCGCCGTCGGAGATGGGTGCACACTGCACATTGGGAATCCTTTTACTCGACATTTGCTGCACGTAATGGGAGGACAGGTGGGGATGATGTAAGTATCTTGGTAAAGTTGAAGTTCCAGTGTCACGGTGAGAGGCCCTGGTTAGTGTTTGGCTATGTGTGGTACGTTATATTCCATCCTCAGTACACCCATGCACAAGTCGATAGGAGGCTAACGCCTCAACCACGCCCATGTCCCGAATGAGATGTGAAGGCACGAGCCACCACCAATCGGCTCAATCCTGCCCAGCGGCATAGAGATAAACTATTTGTTCCATTCGCTGGCATATGCATCCCATAGCCATCAGAATGCGACACCACTACAACAGTTTCAGTTCGTTGTGGCACGAGGAGTGCGATGCCGCCGCCGGCGATAGGTAAACACTAACGATAATCATAGGGCCGGTTTCCGGAACACTTTGAGAACCCATCGTAGAAATGAGGAAAGTCCATTTGTCCTTTCGTCAGATTGAAGAGGGGACAAAACGTTTGAGATGTCACCCCCGACGACCGGCCCAAGTGAGGGGAGTCCGGGACGCACTAGGAATCGCCTACGCAACCGTTCCGAGATCCCAGGCCTTGACCACGCAATCATTGCTCCTTGTTAGCATTGGTCAAGTTAAGTTTTCATCAAATCAAGAAGTGCGTGAACTTACGGGAAACATTGTCATTGCATGTGTATCGAGGATGGACATCCTAAGAGTGCACGACCTCCCGGATGTGCGCCGATAAGCCCGAATAATCCAGGAGGGGCAACAAACAAGTTCAGGAGTCTGGTGCGAAAACATGGTAGAGAACAGATACGATGCAGCCAAGCGAGGAGAATGACTCGAACCTGCTGCAATCCGCAGAAGAAAAGCTTCATATCACGTCAGTTCTTATCTAGGCAAGATTACAAGCATGTACGACCAGATCTCGTCACCATTCTCCAAGTCCCTGCTCGAGGCTTGTGTGATATCAAAGCTCGTTCTGCGAAAGTCACTATTGTCCCAGCCCGACGGCGATTTTATCAGTTAATACCATTTCTGCGAGCTGGCAAACAATAGAGACGGAGGCACAGATACCACAGTTGTTATCTCTGTTAGGGTAGGAGGTGGGATGGGGATGGTTTTGGTATCAGCGGAAGGATGGGGACTGGAAGGAATCTTCAACATTATTTCAGAAGTAGCGGCCGCTGGTTCCTTTCGAGAGGCGTTTTCCTGTTTGGCGAAAGAATTCCCAGCTCGAAAGGCAAGATCCCATACAAGCGCAAAGTTGCGGTGCTCGGAGTTAGCTGTCTGTTGACAGAAATCGAACACGCCGGGGGCGTCCTGAGCTGCTAGAAGTTTGGAGAGAATAGGGAGGGGGTCTTTAAGGGGAACAGAATACGGAGGGAGGGTGGCACTGGCATGCGAGGTCGCGTAATGATCATTGGTATCTTTTTCCAGGAAGGGTAGTGTTTTACACCATCTCGACTCAAACTCCTGCTTGGCCGAGTGCCATAGTTGATGTCCCTCGTCCGGCAGCTTATTGAACCATTCCTTAGCGGGAGATCCGCGCCACAGCTTGCTGGAAAACAGGTCGACCTTTTCTCGGTCGGTCATGCACGAGTAGATGTTGGTTTCGAGAGCATATAGCCAGTCAGCCGCGTCTTCATTGGCGTTGGGTTCACCCGTGAAGCTGTAAGCTCGGCGGTACGGAGCCATGACGGAATATATATGGGAATTGTTGGACGATGGCTGAACGCGAAAATTGATTGGGACGGACTCGAAGGCCGCGGTCTGTCGTCAGGGGAATGGCGGTAAATTTGAGGATGGAGCCTGTCTGAATGGTGTAGAATATTTTCTGGAAGTGCGCTGCTGAAACTCGTGTGCTGAACACCGAAATTTTACTGGATGCCCGTTACTGAAACTTATGCGCTGAAGAAGCTGAAGACGGTCCGAAAGCAAGAGTCGAATGACTCTGTTGTTTCCGGACGGAGACGGCAGAACTCCTGGGCACGACACGATGGACAGAGGCAAAGATTGCGGACGACATTGACAATGACAACGGAAAATGGCTATCTAACAGGATCACGTGTACATATCTAATCTAATCCACTGATCCACCGTACCACTTCTTCAACACTTCTTTCATTGTGCGTCACATAATCCTTCGAAGCTTCGCCGGTCGCCCTTTGTCCAGACTTATTTTCTATTCCCTTATTCCCTAAATCGTCCCAATCCCATATCCGCTTAACCTTTTGAACGTTCTTTGTCAGCCTGGCGACTCACAACACGGGCCCTTTCTTCCGGCTATTCTATCCCTTGCCCGGTACTGTTCAGTCCCAACTGCAAAGCACTGTATGAAGACAAGAAAGGGAGAAATACGTAGGGTTGGTGGAATTCATACGGTCCGAGGCTGAGAAGGAGTGCTAAGTCCGCGGTGTATTCAGTGACTAGGATGAGCTCGGACGTGGTTGGGATTCAGGTTATCCGAATAGTTACCCAATAGGACAAGTCGATATCCTGCCCAGGAACCAGGTGTTTTCGATATTTTGGGGACTAGTTCTGGAGCGCGCTGCAAAACGGTGTGTGGCCCGAGTGTGGCATCGTTGAAAAGGTCCAGGGGGCACGGGGGGATCATAAGGTGCATCAGGAGGTTGACCAATGGGAGATCTGAGTAAGAAGTGTCGCTGTACTTGCCCATGCAAGGAGACTTTTTGAGCGAGTCGATGTTGAGTATCATAGTCCAG
>Ga0307513_10007248_pt1 | contig 14399 bp, 17 predicted proteins | sample 15_EM_MG_FD_202174 | JGI IMG/M metagenome (GOLD analysis project Ga0307513, IMG submission 202174) | Populus trichocarpa ectomycorrhiza microbial communities from riparian zone in the Pacific Northwest, United States - 15_EM | ecosystem: Host-associated > Plants > Roots > Unclassified | place... | reverse complement strand
GATGGTATTGTAGCATCTGCAACACCCACTGGAGGCTTGGGCAGTAAGATTTCATCCTAACAATATTCGCCTTTTCAGCACTAACCGTTGATCAATCCACGCAGTCAATTGTAGTCTGGGTGGCATTTCCTGTGATCTTGGACTTCAAGTGTATGCATGCTGTGAGAGGCTGGTACGTGTCCTGTACGTCATTCTTCAGTCCGTAAAGCTGAGAAATGATACCCAGACCCGTACCGAGCCACCGAAAGCGGTCGGGTGCGAATGAACTACCTGACTTTGGCGCCGCCCGAAGAGGGGAGTTTGAAAGGATACATATACCCAAAGCGGATAGTCACAATTTAGTTGTAAAATTGAAGAGGTTCTGAATCCTCTAGATAGAAGCGGCTTTGGCTAGATTAGAGCCGATCGGCGCACATTCGCTTACGTTGCGATGATAAAGCAAGCTTTAACAAGAATCTCGCATGCAATCTTGGCGCTTAAAGTGGGCCCCAAATGGAAAGACCAGAAAGACGAAGTTTCTCGTTGCTCTCGCCTGCATTGGTCCGTCGGCCTGGGGTTGACGCGCGGGGTGACGTTAGGCGGTGATAACTTCCCGCAGCCAGGCTGACGAGAGGGGCTCTTAGAATTTAATACTTGTCACCCCATTCACGGTACTAACGATCGCCGCAGTTTCAGTTGCAATTACCAAACTTGAATTCTGATAACGAAATACGAGAAGCGAACTCACAGTGTGAATAACGTCGGTGAGAAACGCCCTCTCAGTCTCTGTCCCAAGAGCTGTCGTCCCAAGAGTTGTCATCTCCATCATCCGAACTAGACCCGTTGTCGCCGTCGTCCGGTTGCCACACCTTCGGAATACCGCTCGGAGCTCCCCGAGCTCGATTCGGATAAGTTTTCGTCGCAGGGTTACGAATATCGAACTGCTTCAGCTTCTTCACGGCGCCGGTCCCTGGATTCTCGGATGATCTCTGAGATGGGCTGATGGGTGTCGCGCACACAGCGAGGAAGAGGGAGAGGAGCGATCCAAAGACGAGGGCACGGTGGGAAATATTGAAGTACATGGTGATCGTCGTGCGTTGGGCGTCGGAGTCAACCCAGCGGAGCGGTGGTGGCAAGTGAATGCGCAACTGGAAGTCGCCGTGAAAAGAACCCCCTTTTTATGGAGGATGTGCTGCAAATAGGAGAAGGCATGTTTCGACGGTGTTGGAGCTCGATCGCCATGTAATCGAAGCTATTTTTAAGCCTGGCCCGTAGGCACAACTAGCGCATGGCGGCTAGGAGAAATGTGTTTGGCAGTTAACATCTCGACTGCCAGATCAGGCGCCAAGACGAAAAGCGGCAACTGGGGTTCATGATACGACTTTTCGTGAACATCCATAGACGAAATGAAAAGAATTAATAGAGACAAACCTGCCGAAAGGAAAGGAGTAAGGTCCTGCGTCCGACACATCTGATACACGCGAGATCCCCTAAAAAGTTGGACTTACCTTGGAGTAAAGATGATGACGTGATTCTTAAAGTGTCATTAGATCGACGTACTCCCCGAGATACTTAGCCCTGTTGAGAAGTTGACTCTGATGATGTGTGTTTGGGCAAACAATTATGCGTGTGACTAGCCGTAAATTTACCGATAGCGCGCTGAATGCCTCCTAACACACCAAAAGAGAAGGAAGTTATGACGAATATGCTGCCAGTAGCAGTGATAAATTTTGTACTGTAAGATGGGGGGTATCAATTTTCTAGGGTTTTAGTATCAAAGAAACGAACAACGTCGTGACAGCCACACTCACCTTTTATCTTCTATTTCTTCCGCCTCACTAAGGTAAAGCCATCCCCATCTACTTCCGGTTCTCTCTGTATCAATCGAGGAATCGCTCGCTCTATGAGTGGAGGCGCTTCATCCCCCGTCTTCGTCATCGTATGGACATTGGAAGTCCTAAAAACACCCTGCAATTTCGCTCTAAAATGTTGGGATCTGAACAACAGAAGGATGCAGGCGATATTTGTGCCAGATACTTATTTCAAAATCAACAGCATGTCAGCTGTATCACCAACATCATCCTCCGCTGAATACTCCAATGACAATTTACTCATGGACTTTTCCTTCTCCACAGGCGGAGGCGCCTGGGTGATCACGGAGGCGCGTCGATTCGAAGCCTCATTGTTTGCAGAGACTGAAGGAGATTGCTTCAACGGTTCAGCATCATCCAACGCCGAAGGGGCAACGGCCGCTGGAGGCGTATGCGCTGCCGGTGGGTTTGGAAATACGGGCGCCGTAGGCGGGGACTTGAACTCCTCATTCATCGACCCGTTTCTGCTCTTCCTATTCTCCACCTTCATGTTCTGCACGCCTGGCGGTATCGGGGCAGGGGCTGCACTAGTAGGGCTTGTTGTCGCCTGCTCGAGGCGCACTTCTGGTGTTGGCTTAAACTGGTAGGAAACGGGGTTTCCAGACTCGCGGAGGTGCACAACTGGTGCTTAACAGAACTTGCATAGGTCCACAATTTGCGGTCTTCGACGTCGTTCGGGACGTGGGTGGTTGTATCGGCGTCTAGTCCTGCCTAGCGCGTGGTGTGGAGTGGTATGGTGGTATGAGGGCCTTCTCTTCGCTGTAGGTGGGGGCGTACCAGCCGCCTTCGGATCATTGTAGGTCAACGTCGCAGACGGCATCGAATTTATCGTGGCGACCGACTGGTTTGTAGGTATTGTTCGATGAGGGAGGTCAAGTCGGACTATGATGCGATTCAGACCGAAAGTTCGATGAGGGCTCAAGAGACTTGGGGGTAAATTTGAGAGGGTTCCATGGTATTCACTGGTGAAGGAGGTTGGTAAACGATGATTGGGAACATGCGGCCTCATGCCCCTCCCTCTTTCATCGCTGGAGGGGTTTGAACATTTGTTGAACATTTCCTCGATGCGCTCCTCCAACACCAACCCATACTTGTAGCGACGCCTGACGTCAACACGATACACCTGGGCTGTCTCATCAGAAGTTCGAATCTCGCAAATATATATGCTAGTTCGGAATCGTTGTCTTGTCTTCAGTACTTTGCTGACGAGGCCAACAAGCTTCCAGCTTTCTTAAGCCGAATCGCGGGTTGAATAGCGCTAGGATTCTGGGACTCCGAAGTCGGACTACGGAATTCGAAACCCTAGAAAAGAAAACAGGTAAATATTTTGGAAGAAGTATGACAAAGAGTGCCCACCTTGAACATGAATTGGAACCATGCGACCATCGGAGTCATCGAACAGGTTTGCGAGTTTCGCCCGACCTATGCAAGACCATCTCTTCCCCTTAGCGATCTCCTTAGTACAGTCGAGGCTCCCTCTGAGACGCTGGACAATCTCCTGCAGCCAAGGAATGAACTCATCGCTGGTAAACGTATCTTGGTATTCAGGGAAATGGACGGGGTCTCAAAGGAAGTTCGGCTGGTGTGCGAGTGACGAGTTGGGAAATGGCAATTGGTGGAAGTAAGATTCCCGCCAGCTGGACGGGTCGAGGAGCAATCGACGTAGATAATCTTTGGGTGGCGAGATGGGGGGAAGAGTGGCACGACCTTGTAGATGAGGGTGAAATAACGGTGGTGTCTGCGATAGAAAAATGAGGATGACTATCCCTGGAAATGGAACGGGTAGCTCTTGCCTTATTGTTAATTTGTCTTGGCTGTGTCTCCTGATAAAACCATTTAATGTTGCGACTACAGACTATCCATCGTCTCCATCTCTCAGTGCTGCATGTCCTTTCTTAGAACAAAGTGCAGTGGAGCGACTACTGGCGGTAACATTATTTCCCGTGCGGTGCTTGTGCTGGTGGCAATTCGAAAGAAGTGGTTGCTTGAGATTATGATGAGAGCAGATTCGATACCGATTTGGTGTTATGCATGGCTCAAGTTGAGGATAGACGGGCGGCTCGTCCTTGTTTAATTTCGTATTGGTTCAATCGTCGTAGGTCCCAATATTCAGGATAGAATTGGAGCGCGATATCGTTGGGGCGAAAGGTGTCGTTATCTTGAACTACATTATTAGCGTAGACTCGAACGTGGCTAGATTTGATTTCGCACCAAATGCTTGTGACGAGAGGACAATCTGTCGTCAATAAGTCCGGTGTGGATATAGTACTCAAAATAAATATTTTGTCCTGTTCCAGAAGTCGCGTCACCAGAGCTGTATAAGCGAGGGTCGCGACAGCACTTCGACCTCCTGGCTCGACTAGAATCCTGAACGCAGGAAAAGGTACGCCTGCACCCTCGTCGAAGATTGCTGCTTGGATCAGGCGTCATAAGTAACGGCAATTGTGGCAGGTGAGAGAGGAGAGCGGGGGAAGGGAGGTACAAGTTGCCAATTGATGTGGAGGACGACAGTCGTGCATGGTATGAAGGTAAAGGGTATCGACGAGCGAGGAATCGAGAACTGGTTGGCAGTTTGGATGACGTGCTTGACATTGTTAAGGAAGTTGGTGATAGGATGGAGCAGGATAACCCGGCCTAGTTTTTCTGAGGATGGTCGGCTGAAAAAATGAAAAATCGAATTAACGACAAGGAAAAAACAAAAAAAAAGGGAGGAATGCGTACAAAGCCATGAATTGTATAAAATCCACCACACCAGAAGTGTATAGTAGCGGCGCTCCAAGAGAAAGAATGCCTAGAAGGGGCGAAGTCTTATCGAGGACTTGGCTAGTCGAGAAGGGGATGAGGGTGCACATTGGTGTGCTAAATTTCAGCCTGTTTGGTCGGATCCATTGAGGAAGCACTCGTTTGCCAGGTAGCGTTGGCGGTAGTTTAGTTCTTTAATGTGCACTGCTAAGGTTTTTGACAGAAGGACGGGAAAGTTGGTGGAGAAAATCCGGCGGATTTGGGCGGGCCGTGAATTCACTCCTCAGCAACTTCGCCTCAGTCCTCCCGGTCCAAAATCCCTTCACAACACGACAGGGCCTCACAAGCCTCGCAAGCACCTCTGGTGACACCCCGAAGGCGGCGAGATAACCACAAACAACGTGTCAAATCGCATCCGAACGTCCCCCTATTTGACAGCCCCTTCTGCGAAGGTGTCTGGCAATCCGACAGGAGCAACGGCTTGGACCTACTCAACACTTGGGGACGGACTGCTTCTGTTCTTGGTGGTACTTGTGGTTTTGTGTAATGCACGAGATTATAAATAGTTGGGTGAGTCATTGGTCAAATCGAAGCCACTGAAAGGTTGAAAATCTTTGCACATCGTAGGGTGAGAATTTTCCGCCTTTAATGCTCTCGCAGCTCTTGTCGAAGCCCTGTTGTGCTCGCTCAAGCTCCTTGATGATTGCATTCATGGCCGTTTCCCGATCTCGCGCCTCATTAAGTGGCTCCTTCGAACGACGAACATGACCTTTCCCGTTCTACCTCTCCAAGACGATATTTATTGGCCTTCTGGTGACCCACGCGATATCTCGGACTCCTGGTATTGCCACCATTCCCATTCTCATCACATCAGAGGCAGCAGCAGCTGGTAATTGTGGTGTAAGTTGAGATGATGCTTTACTCGACGTCCTCGATTTCTCATTGCGAGGGCCTCGTCTTCGCTATTTAGGTACCTCCGACTCCTGCCCATCGCAGGTCAAGACGAGCGATTAGCTGTGCTGACTCGTCATCATCGGCCTACCTACGCCTATTCATATATCGAAGTGGGTGCTAATCTAACCACCACCACACCTCTTGCACAGTTAAAGGGCTCGTCGCTGCTCAGCATAAACGAAGATCCAGACTTTAATGAAGGTACGAAAGGCCCACGTAACCGCCCTTCGCGACGGTCCATTTAAATGAATTGACGAGTTTCCCCTCTCCCACCAGCACCCATTTCCCGGTGCTTATGCAAAGATAAAAATATGCCAACCCACACAACACGCAAATGCCGCAATGAGGAAGGAGTTTCCCCCTACAGCCACACCGCCCACGATGCCCCGCCGCAGATTGATTGAGCAAGGCAACGCAGACGATGTCGATGTTCGCCTCGTCATTGTCACGTTTCGATGATAATGCTCGAACACTAGCCCCCATCCTTGTCTCTGCGAGGTTGTTATCGCTTTCCAATGTGCTTGGAAATGTATTAGCCACTGTTTATACAACGAATATATATATTTTTATCGATGTTTCTGGGTACTATAATACAGACCACACCAGAAAGAGAAGCAGGAAGTCCTATTCCTGCAAGAGGTCCACAAGAGGCGAGATGCGTAAAGCACGATTGCCACAAAGTTCCCGCCAAACTGTCAGGCAGACATTAGTTTCATTAATCACCCCAAAATCGCGCTGGTACAAACCCGGGTATATCGTCCCTACTTATACTCTGTTCGCATGTGTTGACAGCTCTCCACACACCTCGTCTTCGCCATCTACAGCTTCCCAACAGTCCTTGTACAACTACGGCACACCTCCCACCGTAAACAAATTCTGCTCCTTGTTGTCATTCTTGTCGGAGCTCGTCCGCTTGAATCGTCGTCGGTTACAGCAGCGAATGTTCCTAGGCAGTACGAGATAGTACGAGATGGATAGAGTGGATAGAGTGAGGAAAGGGAAAGAACAGGCAAGAAGGTCACAGCCGTCACACTCGCATTGCGTGATCATCGATCATCGACTACTTGACCGCTGACCATCGTGCTCTCACTATACAAGCTCACTACTATGTCGACAACAGGTCCTCAGTTCTTCCCTAACTCCCGTAATATTAACTTGAACAACCCGATCTTTCAAAATGTTCATGGTGACTCCTACCAGTACCACGGTGGTGAGTCGCAGTTTTAAGTAGCAGGTACTCTCAGTGCTAACTCTTATAATTGAAGATCCTGATAGTTTCGGTAAATTTTCGTCGTCTTCTCCTCCAATATATGTTTCTGATCCTATCCAGAGCTGAATGGCTTGGCCTATGCACACGGCGCTAGTTATAACACCACGAAGCAATGTCTCGCTGGCACCCGCGTTGAGATCCTCGCCGAGATCGAGCAGTGGGCGCGCAGTCCAGACCCGAATACTCCACCCGTCTTCTGGCTCAACGGTGCTGCCGGCACTGGAAAGTCGGCAATCGCTCACACCTTGGCCATCCGGTTCAATCAGTACAACGAACTGGGCTCGTTCCTTTGTTTCGATCGTAACTACCTTGCTGAGCGCCGCCACGAGAAGGTATTCAGCACAATGGCGCACGATTTGGCTTCCCAATATCCAGGAGTCAAACAGCGATTGGCAGCCACGATCCGGGAGAGAAATTGGCTCAAGCAGACAACAGATATCATACAGCAATGGGAGAGCTTGCTCGTCAAACCTTCTGCTCAACTTCCCACTGATCATCCAATCGTGCTGATAATTGACGCACTTGATGAGAGTGGTGATGCTCAGTCCCGCAACCATTTGCTTTCTATTCTAGCTTATCGTGCAAGGGAGCTCCCTTGCAATGTCCGCATCCTTCTCACTTCACGTGCTCTAGATGATATATCACAGGCTTTACAAAGCATCACCCACATAAGATCCAAGGTCATGAATGATATCACAAAGTCTTCTATTGATCATGACATCAAAAGCTATATTTCTGCAAGACTAAATCAAATTCCTGACTTTTTTGTTGATGCCAATAGATTGCATTTTTTGGTTAATTATTCAGAAGGGCTTTTTCAATGGGCTTTTGTTGCCTGTGAATTCATTCAAGGAAATGGAAAGCTTGCTAGTCCAGAGCAACGATTCCTGAAACTGTTTAATTCACCTACCACTTCTTTCTTGACCAAACTGGATGCATTATATGACACAATTTTGCAGGAAGTTTGTGTTGATAATGACAAGGATGATATGCAGATTTTCCAGTCTGTGATGGGCCAAATACTGGCATTGTTTGAGCCACTTTCACTAGATGCTTTAATAGCAATACAGAAGCATTTCCCTTCTGGCCATGCCAAAAGCATTAGATCTGTTTTGAAACACATGGGATCAGTTTTAAGTGGTGTCACCAGCCATTCAATTCCTATCCAGCCTCTTCACTCCTCTTTCTATGACTATCTCACAGATAGCTCACGTAGCAAAGGCTTTTATATTGATGTATCATTGCATAAAAATGATCTTGCATTTGCTGTGCTTCAGGTTATGAAGGCAGAGCTCCACTTCAATATGTGCAACTTGAAAAGTTCTTATCAGCTCAATTCAGATATTTTTAATTTAGCCCAAAAAATCAAACAGTCCATCTCCTCTGCCCTCTCCTATTCTTGTCAATATTGGGCTAGTCATGTTCAACAAGCAACATTATTTCATTCAAAAATTGCTGCTCAGGTGAGAGAATTCCTGAATCAGCAGTTTTTGTTTTGGATGGAAGCCTTGAGTCTTCTGAAATGTGTCCATATTGCTACTCATTCTGCATCTTTAATCATAACAATGGTCACTGTGTGTTCTTTTCTTTATTTTTCTTGATATTAGATGTGATATTAACAATGATTGGTATAGGGCTATGAAAACTACAAAGACATTCTGGATTTTGCAACAGATGTTCAAAAGTTTGTGCGCATGTTTGGAAGTATGATCTCACAGAGCACACCACACCTCTATCTATCTGCAGTTCCATTTACACCAGTGAATTCTATTATATATATAAAATATGCAGTTGGGCTTCCCAAATCTGTGAAAGTGGCTTCTGGGCAGATCACCTCCTGGCCAAGATGCCAGAATATATTGCATGGACATACAGATTATGTCAACTCAGTTGCATTTTCCCCAGATGGAAAGTACATTATTTCAGGCTCACATGACAAAATGATCTGTATTTGGAATGCAGAGACAGGTGAAGCTGTGGCTATGCCACTTGCAGGGCATACTAAGGCAGTCATCTCTGTGGCCTTTTCACCAGACAGTAAACATATTATCTCAGGTTCCTGGGACAAGACAATCCGAATCTGGGATGCACAGACAGGCAAAGCTGTGAGTGTACCATTTCAAGGAGATGGTGCTATCAACTCTGTTGCATTTTCACCAGATGGCAAACATATTATCTCAGGTTCAAATAACAAGACAATTCAAATGTGGAATGTACAGACAGGCAAAGCTATGGGTGTGCCATTTAAAGGGCATACTGGCAGAGTCTATTCTGTTGCATTTTCACCAGATGGCAAGCTTATTATCTCAGGCTCAAAGGACAAAACAATCATTATCTGGGATGTAAAAACAGGCAAAGCAATGGGTGTGCCACTTGAAGGGCACACTGATAGTGTCCAATGTGTTACATTTTCACCAGATGGCAAGCATATTATCTCAGGCTCAGATGATAGGACAATTCGAATCTGGAATGCACAGACAGGCAAAGCAATAGGTGTGCTACTTGAAGCACACACTGACAGTGTCTTCTCTGTTGTATACTCACCAGATGGCAAGCACATTATCTCAGGCTCACAGGACTGCACAATTTATATCTGGGATGCACAAACAGGCAAAGCTGTAGATTTGCCACTTCAGGGACATAATAACAGCATTTTCTCTGTTGCATTTTCACCAGATGGCAAACATATTATCTCAGGCTCAGCAGACAAGACAATTCAAATCTGGGATGCACAGACAGGCAAAGCTGTGAGGGTGCCACTTCAAAGACATGCTAACATAGTCTCTCATTTTGTTGCATTCTCACCAGACAACAAGCACATTATCTCAGACTCATATGACAAGACACCTCAAATTTGGAATGCAGAGACAAGCAAAGCTGTGGGTGTACCACTTCAAGGGCACAGTGACAAAGTCTGCTCTGTTGCATTTTCACCAGATAGCAAACACATAATCTCAGGCTCAGCAGACAAGACAATTCAAATCTGGAATGCACAGACAGGCAAAGCTGTAGGTGTGGCTCTTCAAGGGCATACTGGTACTATCTACTCTGTTGCATTTTCACCAGATGGAAAACATATTATCTCAGGCTCATATGATAAAACAGTTCGAATCTGGAATACAAAGACAAGCAAGGCTGTGAATGTGCCACTTAAAGGCCATACTGACACAGTTTACTCTGTTGTATACTCACCAGATGGAAAACACATTATCTCAGGCTCACAGGACAAGACAATACGAATCTGGAATGCACAAACAGGCAAAGCTGTGGGTGTGCCACTTAAAGGGCATACTAGCTCCATCTCTTCTGTTGCATTTTCACCTGATGGCAAACACATTATCTCAGGCTCACACGACAAGACAATTCAAATCTGGAATGCACAAACAGGCAAAGCTGTGGGTATACCACTTGAAGGGCACACTGATATAGTCACCTCTGTTGCATATTCACCAGATAGCAAGCGCATTATCTCAGGTTCATCTGACAGGACAATTTGCATCTGGAATGCAAAGACACACAAAGCTATAGGTGTGCAACTTCAAGGGCATACTAATGTTATCTACTCTGTTGCATTTTCACCGGATGGCAAGCATATTATCTCAGGCTCACATGACAAGACAATCCGGATTTGGAATGCACAGACAGGTAATGCTGTGGCTATTCCACTTGTAGGGCATGCTCAGAGAGTCAAGTCAGTTGCATTTTCACAGGATGGAAAATACATTATTTCAGGCTCATCTGACAAGACACTTCGCATTTGGGATGCTGAAGTGAATGCCAGAGGTGCTCCTGTTGGGTTTATAACACCAAAAATCCAATTTTCCTCTTATTCACATCATGCATTATGTGAAGTGCATTCTCTTTTTGAAAATGCCATAGATATCACCAGTGACTGGAGAGATTCTATTCAAGTTCAAGAGAATGGATGGATTTTGGGCCCATATAATAGACTTTTGCTATGGGTTCCACCTATGTATTTTTCAAGACTTTACCATCCCCGAACCAAGCATTTGATTGGTCTGGCTGCCATGGAACTTGATCTAAGTAATTTTGCCCATGGACTGTTGTGGGAATGTTGCAGGGTCAAAGATACCTGAGACCTTGCTTGGATTCAAAGGTGTTTTTGGATGAATGAGCAATAAATGGAATTAAACAGATTTCTTTTCTTTTCAGTAATTACAAGTTCAGAATTTTTTTTTTTTCTTTCTCAATGATATATATATATATACTGGCAAAGATTGTACAAATGGAATATGGCAGAATAAAGTAGCACCAATCAACTAGGGATTTACTTGTAGCTCAAGTCAGGTAGGAAAATATTTGGAATTTATGAACAAATGAGAAATAAGAAACTACTCCAAGCTAGAAAAACAAATGAATGAACTAAAACTTGCTTTTTTAACTCCAATTCAACGGAATATCCCCAACATCATCATCTGCTGAATCTTCCAATGATACCGTACTTGTGGACTTTTCTTTTTCCACAGGTGGAGGTGCCGGAACCTCGATATTTGATGGGTTGATCACTGAGGTGCGTCGACTTGAAGCCTCATTTTTGTCAGAGATTTCTTCAACGGTTCAGCGTCATCCAACGCCGAGGAAGGAGCGGCCGCAGGAGGCATATGTTCCGCTGGTGCATTTGGAGATACAGGCGACACAGGTGGGAACTTGAACTCCTTGTTCATTGACCCGTTTCTGCTCTTCCTATTCTCCACCTTCATGTTCTGCATGCTTTGCTGTGTCGGGACGGAGGCAGTTGCACTAGTCGGACTTGTGGACGCCCGCTCAAGGCACACAGTTTCTGTAGTAGGATCTTCATCGGCTTCTTCTGGTATTGGCTTGAACTGGCGCGGTCTAAACTCGTTGGCAGTGGAGGGCTGGTTGACGAAGCTCGAGGCAGGTGGGGTGCCTGGTGCGGATGTGCGAGAGGGTGGTGGCATTGAGGAGCGGTAGGAAGTGGGGTTGGCACGAGTTCCGGAGTTGGGAGGTGGGCTGGTGGGTGAGTGCGGTAAGGAAGCTTGGGACATGGATTGGGGGCGGTTGAATCCTGATGTCGCGGGGGTGGTGGAGTTCGCGCCGAGGTAGAATGATGCGATAGGGATCATCCTAGAAATGATCGGTTTTTAGGATTAAGTAGGCACGATTGGGAAGTGTTATTTACCGTCTTTCTGAATGGCATGCAAGGATCCAGTGGGGTTGGACAACGGGGATGCTTAATTGCAAGGCTCGTTGATAGGCAACACCGGGCGCACCGCTGGCATTTCCAGCCACGTTCGCACCGGTGGGGGTCGCCGCGGGAGTAGTGCATACGAAATGCGAGGTATTGATTTGGATATTGTCACTCCATTTAGCGCCCATTTCTCGCAAGGTGAGTTTCGCGTTCTCCAATAATACCGGATCTTGGACATTGCTGAAGCACACAGATATGCCCGAAGTATCCGACATGGTGTGTGTCCGCACACGAAGGAGGTTCGAGGGGAAAGTGCCTGCTGTTGTACGGAGGACAAGTTGGAAGGAGTATTCGGCGTTGATTTCCATACCAGAGTGTTTTGTCGACGTGTTGGTCATTGGTGAGGGGACGGCGGAGAGGCGCTCGCCGTTTCCGTAGATGTCGAGAGAGCGTACTCTCCTCAGCTCTCGATTCTCAGTGGCCAATTTCTTCACGCGGGATACAAAATTCCATGCTAACATGACGTCTCCTGATACACCTTCGTCTGGCACACTTGCCATTGGAGCCAACGCAAAGCATAATTATAGATCTTGAGAAAGATGATGACGACATCGCCCCGCCCAAGATATTGCAAGGCCAACTCAAATGGCCGAGAATACCATCATAGACACCGAGGGCCTATAGCGAATTTAGTCTCGGATTCGCAATCTGTTTGCTTCGGCAATATCCAAGACCCAGGTGGTACTAACATGTGTCTCTCCAGTCTCGCAGACGGCCTCCTTGCAGGACTCAAGCCTGATGGCACGAAGCACCAAACTCACCTCTTTCCTCGTCGTCACTTGCCCCCGGACTCGGACGATACAGACTACTGGCAGCTCACGGATGGCCACAGGTGGCAGGCGCATAGAGCTAGTAAACAACCCGAGATGCGTATTATTTCAATGGCCGGCGAGGAGCTTTCCACTGATGTGCTCAGCATCATGCTTACCGACACTGGGAGGGGGTAATGACTACACTGTTGTGAAGGTCTCGGGATCGGACAACCTGCTCGCGCTGGACACGGACAGGAGTTACGTAGTGAAGAGTCCACGAGATTTAGTACGCGTGATGCCTCGAGCTCGGAGGGATCATCGATCATTGTTTGGTTGGTCAAACGTGGGAGGTGTTGACGATGGTGGACAAGTTGGTGGCGGAAGAGGGTCCTGGCCAAAGCGGACGCACTTCAAGAGATTGGGTAGAAGTCGAGTAGAAGAATATTGAGCATGTTGTTTCACGAAGGTAGTCAGCTCTAATAACGGCCAATTATTATCTCTCCCTATACCTTGCCCATGCTCCGTGGATAAGAAAGGCAGGGTATCAATTCATGGTTGGAGAAATTTGGGATTTTCGGAGAACGCAAAAGCCACCTCGTGAAAGTGTAGTCGGTGCAGGTGGAAGAAAAATGAAGCAGATCATAATTTTATTTCACAGTCAAAGCCGTCCCAGCATGTGAATATCAATAAACACGGTACATTTGCGGATAGGAACCTTGCTTTTGGATTCACGTTTCTTGCAGGCGATTGTCGGGGCAACAAGGCATCGTAGTGTTTGATAAGGTCAGACACTGGGAAGAAAAAATGAGTTGTCATCTAACGAACTGGCAATGAAGCTTACAGGTGGGATGAGGATATTGAATTGAGATTTCGGTTCCAAACTTGCCTAAATAGATATTACTTTTAGTAAAATATAAGAGTCTAGAAATCGTAAAAACTGACTTCGTCCAAGAGATAGAGCAGTCTTGGTATAGTGGACCTCGTCCTCGACTTTTATCGTCTCAACCAAGCTAAGAAACAGTCAACGACAGTTGCCATAAAAGGATGAAAATGGCGCACTTCTTGATACTTCACAATGGTATCAAGTACCAATCACCAACAAATGTTGCTCCATCGTGGTAAGTGTCGGCCACAACCTCCCAAGTCCCTCCCATCCTTCATACAGCATCAACGGTCCAACCCCCACAACTTAACATGCCTCGCAATAACCGGCAGATCGAAAAGAAATAATTGCCCAATGGCTCGGCAAAGAACGAACTACTCCAGCAGGATCGCATCCAGACTCATGGAGGTGATGCACAACTGGTACTCAACGAGACTCCCATACACCCACAATGCGCTCTTCGACGTCGTGCAGGACGTGGGTGGTCGTATCGGCGTCTAGTCCTGCCAAGAACGTGGCGTGGACTGGTGGTATGAAGGCCATCTCTTCGCTGTGGGTGAGGGCGTACTAGCTGTCTTCGGATCATTTGCATCAGCCTTATAGGCTATATTTCTATATCAATACTGGTATTATACCCACTATACATGATCAATGTATATGGGACAAACCCCACCAGCCAAAAAACAGTGTAAACCAGGGTGTGAGCCGGGGAGCCGGG
>Ga0307513_10007247_pt1 | contig 14402 bp, 12 predicted proteins | sample 15_EM_MG_FD_202174 | JGI IMG/M metagenome (GOLD analysis project Ga0307513, IMG submission 202174) | Populus trichocarpa ectomycorrhiza microbial communities from riparian zone in the Pacific Northwest, United States - 15_EM | ecosystem: Host-associated > Plants > Roots > Unclassified | place... | reverse complement strand
GGCTGTTTATCCATAGGTTCGTTCAGAAACCAGTTGCATACGATCGCGTTGTCACAGCGTGCGCAGGGAGCGTGGAGTGCTTGAAACCGCTTTATGGATTCGAACGTGAGTACGTGCTCAGATCCTTCCGTGTAGTTTTCAGATACTAGCTAAGGACGAACTGCACAGCCATCAACCGTCAAACCCTCTCTCATCACCGGGAACTCCGCGAATTAGAGCTATTCGTAGCACGTCCGACACGAGTCGTAGGAGCCCTCATCGCTTCCACCACCCCCGTCGACCTCCAGAGAATAGTGTTTTCCACACAGTTTTCAACCGAAAGGTTGAACAATTCCCGCAGACAGACCTCTCCTCGGGTTTCAGCTCCTCGTCGAACATGGATTTACTTGTGGAATATGGGAGCGGGCCTGGGGATTCCCTGTCCTCGTGGGTTGGCGTTCACGCTCAGACGGGGTCCTCTACTAGTAGACAGACGGCACATCGGCGTAGCATACCTTGACTTCATGCCTGGTGTGATCCTAACCGCGATTAACGGGACGAACGAGGACACTTCAATTGTACAGACTACGACCCCCCGATGGTGGAACCCGTTACTCACAAACAGTACCGCGACGGACTTGTAGGTGGGAGCCGTCGTTGTCGATTACCCACGTGAGCATCCAGGGTCTCATCAGGGTCCCGTAGAAGAAAGCGGAAAACCGCGGCTCTTGAGCTTGAGCCATCGGCGAGAGGAAGACGAGTCCTGAGATAGGGATGGGAACAGAAAATGTGCCATTGATTCAGCTCAGACTCGTCAGGCGGGCGGTTGCGGGTAAGCGCGGTTTTCCCGTTGGTTCGATCAACTCTTTGTTTCCTCAACCGCGGACTTTCTGCCGAAATATCTTGATTTCGTTCATCCACCAACAACCATGGCACTATCAACGCACACAACCTCAACGGGTTTCCTTCTACCTTCTATCCACTCCGCACCGCCGTTCTTCACGTTCGTACGACACTTCCTCCGGAATAACCGTCCCACTGTGCCCCTCCCGGGGGTTTAGCCAACAGCCGAATCCCACTACACAAGCGACCCTGACTGAGCACTGGACGAAGCTCATACTTTCCTATGCAAGGTTCAGGAAGTTGTTCACTCCGAGAATCGAGGATGCTGAAATCAGTGGGGGTGATTGGGACGAGGTGTTGAGGAATCCGAGGATCAATCGTGCGTTTGCCCATCGTACTGAAAGCTTTCTTTCCTTATAGCCATGTCGCGTATTTAGGGAATTTGCCACCGTCCCACTTGCAGTATATTATCTCCCAGATGGTTGCGAAGAACCTTGCGGTTTACGAACCTGCCAAACAAACCCGTTCTGTCCTCCTGCATTGGCGACTCCCGGAAGAATGGGCCGAATTGTTACACGAATGGGTATGCATTGACAATCAATATCTCAAATCCTACGGCTAATTTTGGTTCAAATCCATGGGGTCTCTTACCCAGGCGTCCTCGACCGGTCAGCTCAATACCATCATGACCTTCTACGAGATCGTAGAACCTCCCATTCCCTCCGAGCTTTCGAATCTGCCGATCCCATTACTAAAGAGGGCGATTGGGATTTTGTCAAAGATGGCGAGAGCACAGATAATCGCTGTCGCAGATGGAGAAGGAGTTAGATTCCTGCCTGGAACTTCCGGGAGGTAATATTTAAGCCCTGTGCCTGGACGTCCGCTTCACGTGTCACATTTTCGGGGAGAATGAGATATATGTTGATTCACGTTGTTCGAAACGGAAACCGGGCGACTCCGTGATATCTCTCTTCCCCCCTCCCACTTACTGCAGTTTGCATCACTACGTGAACACGTAGGTTGCTCACCAGACTAGTTATCTGATGACAGTTATATGACAGTTCCCATGTTTGTAATTTGTCAGAGTGGGGTCCGAACATATCAGCAGGCCGGATCCGTCTAAAGATTTCCCGCCCCCGCCCCGACTCGACCGTCACAATGCCAACCCCCCAGCGTTCGGCGTTCAGGCTTTTCACGGTTTGCCTGCAGCGACATACCCAACCATGCGCTCACAGGTTTTCTGGGGTTCCACCAACCCAGAGCAGACCCAGTTACTAACGTGTGGTTTCGCTTTCCGGAATATAGGATCGATTCCCTCAGCAGCTGTTTACCCTCGTCTCGTCAACTCGTAAACCTCGTCATGTCTTCGACTTGTCTCCAATCAGATACCTCCCAACAAGTCGAGAACTTTCGGTTTTCTGACACCCTCTTATTGCAATCCATTTGGGGCTTCCATGTGTCATCCGGAGCACTTGTCACCGTTGTAAACTATTTTCCCAACCCCTCCAACTTCGCACTCTCATGTACAAGGTGAGCGACGAACCATCCCCTTTCACGACCCCTAGTACGCGGCAGGCTCGTCAGGATCTACGGCCGGAGCTTGATGGGCTGGTTATCCATAGGTTCGTTCAGAAACCAGCTGCATACGATCGCGTTGTCACAGCGTGCGCAGGGAGCGTGGAGTGCTTGAAACTGCTTTATGGATCCGAACGTAAGTACGTGCTCAAATCCTTCCGTGTAGTTTTCAGATACTAGCTAAGGACGAACTGCACAGCCATGAACCGTCAAACCCTCTCTCACTACCGGGAACTCCGCGAATTAGAGCTGTTCGTAGCACGCCCGACACGAGTCGTAGAAGCCCTCATCGCTTCCACCACCTTCGTCGACCTCCGGAGAATAGTGTTTTCCACACAGTTTTTTAACCGAAAGGTTGGACAATTCGGATTTCACCAACTTCCGGGACGCGATCGATGGTCCCTTATGTCAGCTTGTTGACCGATCACGGGGGTCAAGGTACAAGCGTACACCGGAAACCTAGGTATTAGCTGGGCATGTGGTGGAACCGGATTTCAAGGAATTCTTGCAGAAATTTAGGGAGTAAGGTCGAGTGAGGATCGTATGGACCCCGACTGGGAGAATCGTTCACGATTCCGACGCCTGAGCTTAAGTGGGAAAGGACTGGGATTCAGCCCCTGGCAACGGGGTTTGAGCCGACGTTGTCCACTACTTAGCCGCGAGGAACATGCACAAGCTCTTAGGTTTGGACACTTGGGCTCACAGTAATAGAAGTATTTCGCAAGTGGTATGGTCGTATTTAATACGCTGTCCTCGACTCTGAAGTCGCTCGGCCGGTCTTGAATGGCATTTGGACTCGCTCGTGGACAGATTGGAGAGCGGATCAGGAACAATGAATTTGCAAAAGAAATGGCGCTTGCTTATGCTAATCAAAAAAATAAAGATCGGTCTACTGCAAGATGCATGGGTAAATGCTATCAAAATGATTCATAAGCCAAAACAACGATGCGAGGGGGTGGGTGTGTGGAAAGCAAAGTACGTCAGATGTGCACAGGTCGATGTAACAGTGCGCCTAAACCCATCTCCCGGCCGACTTGGAAGTACTGGAGGTTCTCGTCGTCTGCTTTAAGGTGCTAGGGATGGCAATGCGGCTGGGACCAGGGAGTCTGGAAGCCGGGACAGGTGGGTTGATGGAAGATGACGGACCGAGAGGCTTCTTCGCCGAGTTGGCCGTCTCTGATGCGGTCCGGACGAGAACCCTCTGGGGTCCGTGAGTCTTGGGTCCCGGCAGGGTAGACGTAGAGCCCGCTCGAGGAGTTGGCTTATCGTTCGCCTGAACGAGAACTCTGCGAGGACCGTTCGTTGAGTTTCCTACGGTCTTCGTCGTGGCCACAGCTAGTTTGGAGAGGCCACTCGTTGTCGAAGATTGACGGGTAGGTGGTCGTGCCACACTCGTACGTTGAGCAGTAGTGGTCGTGGAAAGGCGCTTGGAAGGAGGAGCGAGAATCCTCATGGGAGGTTTCGACACGGTAGTAGCTGATTGGAATCCAGAAATGGAGGATCCAGAAGCGAGAGATGGACGACGAACGGATCCAGCCGACTTCTTGGCAACATTTGGGACAGCCGCTGTAGTCTTAGCTTCCGCGAAGTCTGGCTGGGAATCAGAAAACGATTCGGAAACCTACACCCGGAACGAACCTTGAGATGACGAAATCGAGATAGGGCTGGTAGCTCGTGGTGTCTCAGGCTTTGAGGAGGCTGTGAATCATGAGATGAAAAAAATTGCAAGCGTGACAATACGCTGGACACTTACATTCGGCATCCCTTTCCGGAATCGACGTAATTGCAAACTTCTCCGAGGTTGGGCTGAAGATCTGCTTTGCAGCGACTACTGCCTTGTCCTGTAACGTCAACGACTGGAGCATGTCATCCAGACCAACGTCTTCTACGATTTCGTCCGAATCCGAGTCATCATCTGACTCGGGGAATGAGAGCTCCTGGCCATTTTCCAAGAAAGACACCTTGTCATTGACTAGGTCGAAACTGTAATCGGCATTCTGGAGTTGGAGCTGGAACGACGACTGGAGGTCCATGGAGAGCCGATGGGAGACGTTTTCGGAGGAAAGAGGGCTTCGACGAGGAGTAAACGTAGCTGTGGTGCGAGGGAAGGGGGGTTGAGGAGAGAGGTAGCTGTCGACCCTGTCCGAAATCTGAGGCGCGGAGGAAGTGGGGGGAATTGAGTCAAAGGTGGGGGGATAGAGAGTAATAACCGGCCCTAAGGCAGCATCATCGCACTTGGGATCGGAAGATGCCTCTTTAGTCGTAGAAGCTTCCGAGGGAGAGGGTCCACTGTCGACAGCGGTTAGGAAGGAGATCTTCAATGAAGCTTGCTTCATAGGTGGCTTCGGTGGTTGCAACGCGTCAACGTCAATATCACCAAGTATCCTCCGATTCTGAGGAGTTACGAACGGTCCGTTGGGAGGGAATGAAGGGGCGTTTTCGGTGTCGCTTTCCTCGTGAGGATCTATCAGGAAGGAAGTTGAGGGGGGCACATCCCTATCGTCTAGCTGTGCTTCCACGGAGGGTCCTGGGAGAACGGGCCCGTCCCCTTCGTCAATACTTGCGTCGCCAAAGTCAATGAGCTTCCCGTTGGGGGTAACTGGCTTCTGGAGACTCTTGACATGATAGGTCCGATTGAAGTATTGGGTGAGAGACAGGGGGTCGTGAGGCGCGTCGTTCTCCTTGTCCGAGTTGTCTGGGGACGCGTTGGACTCCTCCCGCTGTGGCGTTGAGGGGGGGTTGGCCATGAGAGGGTCGAACATCTGGAGAATACTCCTTCGCGGTTGATACATCGCGAAAATCGGAATGTGGTGGGGCGGTGAAGATGGTAGATTGGCGGATGTTGTGGAAGGGTCGTTGTCGTCGTCGTCGTTGTCGTCAGGGTCGTGAAGCACGGCAGGCCCAGTCTCCAGGGCAGGCCGTCGATGGTTGAACTACACCGTGACGAGAACAGTCACGTCCAGTCACATGCAAACCACGTGCAGGTTCCCACAGTCTGACAAACCCGACCTGTCCAGACCGCCACCCTGAGATTCTGGAACTCTTACCCGACGCTGGTCGCCTGCCCCAACAACCGCGCCGATCCCAAACTCCGTCTTCGTTCGGTCAAAGCATAATGCCGGCTATGACGTCGCCGCCGACCACTTGCTCCTACTGTCGGTAAGACCGGTCCGCCGCTCCACCTCCGACGATTGGAAGCTGATCCAATTGAGTTAGAACCCGAAAGATAGTGGGTCATTTCGCCTCTTGTTCGGCCAAAGATACACAGACCTCATTCATCGGACCACCGCTAGCATTGTGATGGGGCGCGCCCACAGTGTGGTGCTTGCGCTGCGGATATCCTGGCGTGCAACTACGACCCGGTGAAGCCACGGACGAACGTGCTTGCAAAGGGCAGGGCTTGCATCCCCTGCAGGTTTGTTGAAACCTATTTGAGTGATATCGACACTGACCGGTATGATCAGACAGGCAAAGACCGTAAATATCCCGAGCTTCCCGTTGTACGGAATCTGACTACGCAATAGAGGTGCGATGCTATCAGACCAGAATGCACCCCGTGCCAGAAATCCCAGCACCGCGGGCCATGCTTTTACGACCGTCCGCCCCACAGAACCACCAAGCCGCGACTTGCGAGGAACGCCGACTCGGAAGACCCCTCCGGGCTAGCCATGGACGACCCTGAAAGGCACACCGCTTCTGTTGACCACGAATACTGGAGTGAATGGCGAGAAGGCGAAATGTGGACGGTGGCGAATCTTTCCTTGCCAAACACAGGCTCGGTGTTCGATCTCCCGCCCTGGACACCTTCCCGTGTATCGCAGAACGACAGAAATATGGTTTTGTAAGTACCGGACTCACCTCACGCGCTTCGGATACTCATGCTTATCAGCCGACTCATCTATCTCTCGTATGAGTTGATTCACGGGAATATCTATGGCTCCACGAAAGCCCAAGCAATTATGCTTGGCGACGTCTCTGGAACAGTTATCAATCCATTTTTCGTGTACTACGCGGAACTTTCCGGCCGACATCAGTACCAACTCTCGCGAAGGGATTTCTCCCTGGTGGGGTCGCAGGGCATACTGGTACAACTCATGTTTCGGTTCCTATCGATGATCAGACTGGAAGACGACCCATTCACATTCGCCCAAGCTCACTGGATGGTTGCCCTTGGAATGATTGTCGTAGGAAACCCGAACCTCGCCTGGAAACATTACCGAAGATCCGCAGCCGTCCTAAGGAGGCACGATGTTCGATTCGTGCCAACAATCGGCGCCCAATATGTGGAGATCCCCTCTATTACCCCAGGGTTCATTCCATCTGAGAGGGACCACGAAAGGGTTGCCTTCCTGGCAAAGATACTCTATTTTGAGTCTTTTCTATACTTCTATGTCTCAGGACTGCCTGGGACGAAGGTATGGGCAAACCACGACCATGAAGACAGGCTACCGGTATGGGTGCAAATGCGCCTAAGACACGTTCCTCAAACCTGACGCACTGATTAAAGCCACTCCTCCAGGGTTGTGCGGAGGGAATACGCCAGGACATCAAGGACCTTTGTGAAGAACTCGAACGCCAATTCCAGCACGAACTTCCGGTGAGAACATTGCATCCGTCTTAGGTTCGTGCTGACGACAATAGGTCGCATACCCATCAATTTGGGAAACATGTCCCATGATCTTGCGAACGAAGACGTTCCTCTGGCTCAAGGATGTGAAAAGGTATCTAGAAGGACTACATAAGAATGGTGAGTTCCCTTGTGTCTACCCTTTCGAAGCCACCACAACTCAGCCATCCCGTAATAGAAATGCAAAGCCGCCCCTTGACGCGAAGGAAGCTTGTCGTGCGGGGGAGTGACTGTTTACGACACATGCTTGACTTAGCGAGGAAATACTCGCAGATTGGAGACCATGATCGTTGCATGATCCTCCGTTCAAACGCCCTTCTCACAATAGCTGGACTACTGGAACTTTATCGGTCCGTATTCGAGGAGGGTGTGGTCGCCACGGTGGAAGATTTCCTGGAGTCCAGACAGAAATGCGAAGAACTTCTCGTACTTCTGGTTGACACATTGCGAGATACGATGGAGGAGGACGGACAAAGGATCGAGAACTTTATCATGGTATTTCCACCTTGCCGTTTGCCCCAACGCCCTACTGATTGTACTTTACTCTAGCACGATCACGACCGGGGCCAAGCGCCGTATGATTCTCAAACACTCGTCTGCCTTGTCTCAACTGGCGGTTTCGCGGCTACTCTCCTACCACTTCCATCACAGAGCGTCGGGGTCGTGGATGAATGCGTCGTGGAACGGTTTCTCAGTTCACCAGTCCAGAAGGTTGTTGAGATAAACTATAACCTGGCCTCAAAGGACCTATGGCGGAAGTTGATGGATGCGAGCACGAAGGCGACGAAGCCATCAGAAGATTACTTGCTTAAAGCAGCTTCGGGGTGATGTTCCTTCTCCATCACGAGGACGTTCTCCCGTCGACTGTCATTGACTCCCCATTTACCCTACCCCACGATGCCATTCCTCGTAATCCCCGATTATACTACAAACAAGTAGATCAGAGCGGGCTTTGATCCTGCCCCGCGCAAATAATTCATAACCATCATGCAGCCATAGCCATTGTCTCGATGTAGTAGGCAACTAGCCATAGTAGTTATTTACCATGTACCCTTTGCCACGCGAGCCACATGATCACGAACATCGCCAACGCGAAGAAGATGCTGTTCAGGAAATTCAGCTTGGCGGATCAGATGAAGTGCAGTGAAGCAGAGTGTCCCTTACGTCTGTACAACAGAAATGGCTGAGTGCCTCGTTGGTTAATTCATTCCACGCATGTAACATGTGAGCACTTACCGAATAACGCCTTTAGCTGCCCACAGTACACAAGGGTACATTGGCTGTATACCGTCACAAATGGGAGGGCGGCGTTCAAGTACGCCGCGGCCGCAATCCACAGAATCCACGTCAAGCAGATCCATATCCCCTGGACACCGATCGAGGCGATGGGTGTTTTCGATAATTTGGGGTGGAGAAATAGGAAAAGGTAGCCACTTGCAACGAGAGTTGTCCAACAGCCAGAGAATCTGAGGGGCATTAGCTAGGATACTATAAACTGCGGAGCGGGTGCGACGAACAGGATGAACTCTATCCCCGTCCTTGCTGCTTCCGAAGGGTAATTGTGATTATAGCTGTACTGCACTAGTATCCAGGCTGATATCGAAATCTGATTTCGCCTGAGCAACTGAGGCGAACTGGCTCCTGCTCGGGTGAACCCACCTCAATGATACTCGCCAATACTAGCAACAAATACACGACTATCGAGATAGTCAGCCACAGCGACCCCCACAAGATGGAAAAACGACCATACATGGTGCAGATCTCTGAAGGCGGACGCTGGAGTACTTGTTCATATAGGTGTCGTCCCGTGCCCAACGGTGAGTCATTAGATAAAGTCCAGCCAAGTAGAACAGCGTCACAATAACGGCCGCAGCGGCGACGACGCTCGTAATAGTGCTGGATCGGTATCTGGTTTCGACGAAGTCGCTTGAGGTAGGTGTCGTAGACGGAGTAATGTCCATGGTGGTTGGATGGAAGCAGAGGTGTGTTAAAACATGTGTATTCGTCGTGCAGTAACGGTCACCGGCAGATAAGAGACGCCGCTGGAAGGTTCCAGAACATCCCAAAAGAACAGTTCAATGAGGACGACCGCTGGCCTAGCATGCTCCAAAGGGTTGGCATTCATATCTGTGACAACATCAGGTGCAAAGAGTACTGGTCACCCAGTTCAGCGTGACAAGAGAAAAGACGCCGAACGCGATCGACTTCTGCGCACGTGGTTGAACTCCAGTCGGAGGACGCCGATCACAGCTGTATAGCCATTTCCATTTATGGACACGATAACCCGCGATCACCAATACTCGCGACTCCCAAGTCGATAATCCCCTCAAGACTATGGCCTCCCGTCCCACCGTCAGCATCCGCTCCGCGACCGGAGGTATGTGCGTTAGATGTAGCAGATGAATCGCATGCTGACGTGTTGTTGCGGTCTCTAGAGGCTTCCGGCTCTCTGCCTCTACCAGCAGTTTTGACTGCTCCGATCCGACTCGATGTCGTCCAGCAAGTTCACAGTACGCATGTGCTCGATCAAGAGCCCAGAGATGGATGTTGATGATAATTTGCAGAGAGTATCGCCAAAAATAAGAGACAGCCATACGCTGTCAGCGAAAAAGCCGGTCACCAAACCTCCGCCGAGTCTTGGGGTACCGGCCGTGCCGTAGCTCGTATTCCCCGTGTTGGTGGTGGAGGAACCCACCGCTCTGGCCAAGTAAGCATCGTCTGAGGATCTTGAGACTGTGCCTCAGCGCTCACGATACAACCAGGCTGCTTTCGGTAACATGTGCCGCGGTGGTCGTATGTTCGCTCCCACGAAAACTTGGCGTAAGTGGCATGTCAAGGTTAACCAGGCACAACGCCGATTCGCCGTCGTCTCTGCCTTGGCCGCTTCTGCCCTTCCTTCCCTCGTTCTTGCCCGCGGTCACAGAATTGAGGGGACAGAGGAAATTCCTCTTGTCGTTTCCTCCAGCGTTGAGTCTTTGACCAGGACTAAGGAAGCCGTCGCTCTCCTCAAGGCGGTCAACGCCTATACCGACGTCACAAAGGTCTCTAACTCGAGGAAATACCGAGCTGGGAAGGGAAAGATCAGAGGTCGCAGGTACCGGCAACGTCGTGGTCCTCTCATCGTGTACGACGAAGACAATGGCGTCGTCAAGGCATTCAGAAATCTTCCTGGCGTTGAGGTCGTCAACGTTCGCAGGTTGAACTTGCTCCAGCTTGCTCCCGGTGGCCACCTTGGTCGATTTGTTATCTGGACTGAGGGCGCGTTTGGCCTCCTCGATAAGGTCTTCGGCACCTTCGATACGGCCTCCGCCTATAAGAAGGACTACACGTAAGCTTTTCCATCGGCATTATCTATCGCGTTGCTCACCGTCTTCAGTCTCCCTACCTCCAAGATCACCAACCCTGATGTTACTGGAATCATCAACAGCTCTGTGATCCAGGCCGTTGTTCGACCTGCCAATTCCAAGGTCACCAAGCGCCCATGGACTCAACACAAGAACCCACTGGTCAACAAGGGTGTCCTCTTCCGCCTCAACCCCTACGCCAAGACTGTTCGCAGGCAAGAACTCAGTGAGTACAGTGAAATTTTTGATCCAACATTTCCCTGACTATTTCTCAGTCAAGCAGGAGCGCATCAAAGCGAAGAAGGCGAAGAAACCCAAGACCCCACGCTCCGCCGGCAAGGAGTTCCTCAACACCTTGTTGGCTCCATGATGCAGTATGTCCTCCGTGTAGCTATTTTACCATCATGTACTGTATGCGTTGCCATTATGAATGCATGTCGTGCTACAACAGTACGAACCCAGATATCCTCCAAGGTTTAAACATAAATATAAGATACAACAGTCGTTGCCCATACACTTCTACTCGTACATTACAATATAGGACGGTCGCACAGCGTCGTTCGTGTACACAATCAGTTCATCGTAGTTGAGACTGCCTCCAACTTCAGCAAGAACCTAATGCGGCCGATAGTCAGTCTTCGAGTGACGGTCGAAGTGTGACTCGACTTACAGAATCGTATCCAGGGGGTGGGGCAGCCATCGAAGGATTATCGTGAAGAATCTTGTAACCCTTGCCGACGACAACCTTGTTCAGCAGAATGGCCTTCCACGGCGAGGCAGAATCAGTGGAAGAATAATCGTTTGCTCTAGATGCGAGAGACTGCGGTCAATGGAAGACCTCAGTAGACAGGTAGGGGTGACACGAACTTGGAGGATGTGGACGAAGTGTAAATCCCGGCACCGAACCTTCCCCAGCTTGTCTTCTTGCCAAAGTGCGCCAAATCGAACGAAGTCTTGACGATACAACACAAGGAACATTGGGGGTCGGAACAAAAGGTTGTGCGACCTTTGTCTCCAAGGGTGCACTTCCTACGCGTTCCGTGCCACCGCCGGTTCTCGTTACCTGGTGGTCGATTCATGTTGGTGAAGTGGCCACGAGCTTCGACGGAATCGCTGAGAGTTGGATACTCGTGAGGGGTCGACGAACCTCAGGAAAGGGAAGGTGACAAACGTACCGGTATGAGTTGTACTTGTCCAAACCTTGCTGTGACGTCACGATCTTGTAGATAGCGCGAACTTTAGGACAGGGAGTGGTGTGCCTCCACGAACGCTTGAACTGTTGGGAGACTATGTCCAATCCTGAGCGACCCGGACAAGAAATCGGACAGAGACAGTAGACCCACCACTCTTGAACGTCTCGTTCTCTTCCGCGATCTCGATGATCTTTGGGGCGTTCTGCATAACCGAAACCTCGCAGGATGCGCAGAAATTGGTCTTGCCGGACTTGTCGGCCTTCCTACATGCGATGCAACCCTTGTGGGCCAGCCTACGGAGGAGGGTTAAGTTTCATTTCAATCAGCGATTAGAATTTAGGATGATGCGGACGTACGCTTTGTGGGTCTTGCCGCAAAACTTCCCAGGAGCTCCATTCGAATCCTTGTATGCGACCACCTGACAGCCCGGTATCGAACAGGTATTAATGGGAGGGGTAATGATCAATGCTCCTGGCATCGTGTTACCCCGTTGCGGTGTGTGTCCGTTCCCATTAGCGTTGCCATTGGAGGTTCCATTTCCGTTTCCGTTTCCGTTTCCGTTCTGGGTTCCGTTCGACTTGGAGGCGTTTGCGCAAGTCCGAGAACAGTACGGATGAGTGGACTTTCCGTCGATATACTTTGGTCGTACTTTGCAATGCTACAGAAACAAAGCGGGGGTTAGCCTTTACTTGGTCGCGGACCCAGTAATGGGTGGAACGGTACCTCGCAGTTGACGGCTGCAGCGTTAGCCTTCGCGCAAGCTCTCGAACAGTAGTTGTGTAATACTCCGGAGGCGGGGTCGAGCCACTTGGGGTGGAGATGGCAATTCTATGAAAGAAGGGTAAGAAACAGGACCGAAGAGTGCTGGCGACCGCATCCATACATCACACATGTTGTTCTGGTGCGCGTTGTTCGTGTTGTTGTTGGGGTTTGGGTTCTGCGCACCGGCACCAGCCGCGAGGGTGGCGGCCATAGCAGAAGACTGTCCGTTCCCCAGGTTTGGAAACTTTGGTAAGATTGAAGGGGGTAGCAAAGGTAAAGTCCTCTGGATCGCCTGAAGCGTCGGGTTCGACGTCGGTATCGAAGATAAGAGTCCGAGTGCAGTCTTTTGAGATAAACTCGAAGCCTTGGTCTGAGTCGTGGTGGTCGTAGCCATCTAACGCGCCGGCGGGTTTGATGGGGGGTGGTCAGAGAAATATAAAAAAACGCGAGAACAAAAGGTTGGTGTGAAGGATGGTCGTGTTTGGGGAATAAAAAGGAAAACTCAGGCCGTTGAGGATGATCGCGATGGCCCGGATATGAAAAGAGGGGAGAGAAAAGAGAGAGGGCGAAAGAAAGGGTGGCCCGTTGGCCATTAACAAGGGGGCCGTCGTGTGTGCGGAATCCACGAGGGCTTTTTTGTCTCTTTCGATCGCCGTGGGGCTGCGGGGGTGCGCCTCCCAGGGCCATGGGACCAAAAGGAATGGCATTCAAGCGAGATGACCGTTCGCCATGTTACGTGTAGAGGGGGAAGGATTTGGGGGTGTGCGTGCCTCCTTTATCCAAAAGGTGAGGTGGACATGAGGTTCTCATCCCCATGCAGTTTGATCAACGAAAACGCGAGGGGACCACGATCCGCGCAGCATGAAGTATCGAACCGGCGCACCGTGCCCCCCTTCCTATCCGGGCCACGCCGATCAAAAGCGAGGTAGCCGCACCCAAGGGCCGTTCGTTGGCCAACAATAGATCAAGGTTTTCATATCTTGATATCTTGCAAAGAAGAGAGTTGCGGAAACGACGATATCGTGCCTCTTGCGATTAACACTCATTCGACATTCCGCCTCCCACCCGACATCTCGCCCATTATGACCAGTCTATTCAAGTCGCTGATGCACCAGAGTCCGAGGTCGCAGCCGCCGGCGATACATCAAGACATTTGCGAGGTGAGCCACTCGGAGTGTATGGGGCTCATCGCGAGAAGGGGATCCTAATTCACCGACAGACCTGCGGAAAACGTCCGAAATTCATCGAGAAGGATGGGACCGTCCACCCATACTGTGGTCGGACGTGCGCAAAAGCCCAACAGCCCACATGCAAACTGCCTGGTTGCAAGGATAGCGGGAAGTCTACTTTCGGCGGGTTCTGTTCGCCTCGACACGCGAGGTAACTGTCCACTTGCGCGTTTTTCTTGTGGAAACGTCCATCTAATATGATTAAATTCATCCAGGAGCGCGGTCCAGACGGGACGGTCGACCCCGTGCTGCAAATGCGGTAAACAGCCCCAGGTGATCAGCGGATTGTGCCTCCAGTGCCACAACAGCCAGGGCGACACGGAGTCGAAGCTAAGGGAGTTGAAGCCGAAGGACCCTAAGCTCGTTTCATGTGAGTCCCAATATCGTGGCCGGCGTTGTTCTTGGGGTGGGGTATCTGAACAGTTGGGCAACAGTGGTGGCGGGTGTAGTACAAGAATGGAAAGGCATCGGGAAGGTGGATGTACACAAGGTGTACGAGATATTCTTGCCGAGGGATGTCTATGCCGCTCGGGAGGCGTATCGGTGAGACAAACCGGTTGAAAGATCCTGTGAATATCCTGATAAGTTCTAGGATGAACCTCGAGGCTCTCGGTGACACCAGCCAAATGCGTACCTTCCACGGGGCCCAGTGTATCTGCGACCTCGGAGTCGCGGACTCTTCCCTCTGCAATTGGAAGTCCTGCGGAATCTGCTCAATAGTCAAGAGCTCCTTCACGACCTTCGAGTTCGGAGTGACGAGCAATTCCGGTCGTTATGGGAAGGGGATATATTCGTATTTCAACCCGTCGATGGCGGACAGGTTCGCGACGTCTTCAATTTCTTCCCCGTA
>Ga0307513_10007246_pt1 | contig 14402 bp, 14 predicted proteins | sample 15_EM_MG_FD_202174 | JGI IMG/M metagenome (GOLD analysis project Ga0307513, IMG submission 202174) | Populus trichocarpa ectomycorrhiza microbial communities from riparian zone in the Pacific Northwest, United States - 15_EM | ecosystem: Host-associated > Plants > Roots > Unclassified | place... | reverse complement strand
TTGCGGTTACAATCCAGAAGTTGATTTGCAAACTCTCCATGAAAGGTCTCTGATTAAAGTATTGGGAGAGACGGTAACCATGCATGATCTATTACGAGACATGGGAAGGGAGGTCGTTCGTGAATCGTCTCCAAAAGAACCTGGAAAGAGGACCAGAATTTGGAATCAAGGGGATGCATGGAATGTGCTTGAGCAGCAGAAGGTAAGAGCTCAAAGCATACACGAAAGCATGGTCAATGTTGTATTTTCTAGTCATACTTATTACAAATAATCGTATGAAAGTTGTATTGATTTTTTTCAGGGTACGGAAGTTGTAGAGGGTCTTAAACTGGATGTCAGAGCATCAGAAGCTAAATCACTGATCACAGGATCATTTGCAAAAATGAAATGCTTAAATTTACTCCAAATCAATGGAGCACATCTCACCGGATCCTTCAAACACCTTTCTGAAGTGTTGATGTGGATTTGTTGGCATGATTGTCCTTTGAAATATTTTCCATCTGATTTTACCTTGGACAATCTAGCTGTTCTTGATATGCAGTACAGTAACCTCAAAGAACTATGGAAGGGAAAAAAGGTGTGAAACATGCTATAATCCCCAAAATTTATCTAGTATGTAATTTATATTTACATGTTATGACTTTCTATGATTAATTTTTATTATTTTGCACTTTATCATACAGATTCTCAACAGGCTAAAAATCTTTAATCTCAGTTATTCTCAGAACCTTATTAAAACACCAAACTTGCACAGTTCAAGTCTAGAGAAACTAAAGCTGAAAGGTTGCTCGAGTTTAGTTGAGGTGCATCAATCAATTGGAAATTTGACGAGCCTCGTTTTCTTGAATCTGGAGGGATGTTGTAGTCTGACGATTCTCCCTGAAAGCGTTGGCAATGTAAAGTCTCTTGAAACTCTGAATATTTCTGGGTGTTCACAACTTGGAAAATTGGCAGAACACATGCGTGATATGGAATCCTTAACTGAGCTGCTAGCCGATGGGATTGAAAATGAGCAATTTCTCTCTTCAATTGGACAATTAAAGCATGTCAGAAGGTTATCATTGCGTCAAAACAGTTCGGCTCCACCAAGTTCTTCTTTGATTTCAGCAGGTGTTTTGAATTGGAAACGTTGGCTGCCAACACCTTTCATTGAATGGATATCAGTGAAACGTCTTGAGCTTTCAAATGGTGGTTTGTCTGATCGCGTAACTAGTTGTGTTGATTTCAGTGGTTTGTCCGCTCTAGAATTTTTGGATCTAACTGGAAACAAATTCTCTAGCCTGCCTTCTGGGATCGGCTTCCTTCCCAAGCTACAGGTCTTGTGTGTTCAGGCATGCGAATATCTTGTATCAATCCCAGATCTTCCCTCAAGTTTACGTTGTTTGGGTGCAACTCATTGCAAATCATTGGAAAGAGTGAGAATACCAATCGAGTCAAAAAAAGGACTATATATAACTCTACATGAAAGTCATTCGTTAGAAGAGATTCAGGGCATCGAAGATCTAAGTAATAGTTTCTGGTATATTCACGTTTTTGGCCGCAGTCATTCACCAAATAAATTACAAAAGAATATTGTTGAGGTACTATTTCTTTCAGTCTCTGTTGCACAAAAATAAACACACATACATTGATTAATATCTAAAATCTCAGTATTCCTTGAAATCAATATGTATACAGGCAATGTGCAACGGTGGTCACCGGTATTGTATTTTCTCCATTCCTGGTGAGATGCCAAATTGGTTGAGCTACAGTGGAGAAGGATGCCCATTGTCATTCCATATACCTCCAGTCTGCCAAGGCTTAGTTGTTTGGTTTGTCCGTCCACTTGAGAAGGATGATCATTATTACTTACGGTCTGACACTATTATTATTATTATAAGAAATAAAAGCAATGGTATTCAATTGTTTGAAGATATACGAACACCACAAACTGCCATACCAAATATTGGGGGATGGATAAGATACATAAGTAGAAGTGAAATGGCAATGGAAGATTACTGTGGAGATGACGAATGGAAGATTACTGTGGAGGTGCGCACCGGTCATTCATTCGAACCCGTACACGTTAAAGAATGTGGGGTCCATGTGATCGCAGGGAAGTTAGATTCATTTGAAGAGTCGGCAGTGGAAAGAGATACAGTGATGTCTTCATCACCGCTGTATCATCTGCTTCCTCATCCCCATTATGGTTCAATTACAGCGTCTACACCAAAGCAATGGAGTGACTATTTATGTGCGAAGCTGCATAAATATAACCTCAGTTTAGCTCTTAAAAGTAAGAACAAATATTTCATTTAGTTATTTCTATTTTGTTATATTTAATTTAAGAGATTAAATATTATCTTTAATTATTTTATTTTTCTTATTTAATCTAAAAAAATAAATATTATCTTTAATAATATTTTTTATTAAATATTTAAAGTCTGTTCGGTAAGAATACATATTTCCTTTAGTTATTTCTATTTTATTCTATTTAATTTAAGAGATTAAATATCATCTTTAATTATTACATTTTCCTTATTTAATCTAAAAAATTAAATATTATCTTTAACAATATTTTTTATTAAATATTTAGAGTATGCTTGGTTTTATTTTTTTTCTTGATTTTATGATAATATTTTTCTTATTTAATATAAAAAATAAATATTATCTTTAATAATTAGATCTATCCAATATCACTTAAAAAATAAATTATAACTTTAATAATTATTTTTTGAAAAAAAAAGGCCAACAATCACTAACATATTTTATTAAAATCACTTTAGTTTATTTAGAAAATATTGAAAATTGATTTTTGTTTTTTTACATTAAAATAAAAAATTGAATAATGTTTTTATATTTTATTTCATACTCGATATTTTAAAAATAAAATGAAAAGGATGTGATATTAACCTTTTTTTATTATAAAGTAAGTTTTTTAAATTAAAAGGGAAGGGGATTTGTTCATAATAACAAAATACATGTACAATCATGCACGTTTAACTTTATTTCCAAACTTGAAAGTTCTATTGAATTTGATGGCTTTTTAAGGTACAGAAGACTTGGATTGACGTGATAGTACAAGATCATTTTACATATAGATGCTTGAAGTTGCTTCAAATCAGTACGATACTTCCATCGGACATGTTGACATGTATTTGTTGGCTTCAAGATCATTTTCCAAGCTTGGAAGTTTTATTGAATGCTCTTTGAAATCTTTTACATCCGCTTTTATACTGGACAACCTAGTTGTTAATTATTATTTATGAAGTAATTTATATTTTCAAGTTACAAATTTTGATGAATAATGTTTCATTTTTTACCTCACTTCAAAAGATGAAAATCCTTGATGTTAGTTAGAAATAAATTGGTTTTCTAGGAAGAGATTATTGATTGGGATATTGTATTTGATTTGGTTCTTCATCATTTAATGTTATAATTTAAAATAATTGATGAATTGATGAAAGTTATGAGAGCATCCTTAATTAGTCTAATAAGTAAAGTGTTGTTAGTTTTGGCTATAAGATCTTGCTATGTATTATTGCATGGTTTTTACTATTTTTTGGCGTTTTTCTTTTTGTATATACAACTTTAACAAAACCGAAACTAAAGGTCCAGGATCATTGTTATGTCTTCTTCGCTTGCTGAGGTTTGGCCTGATTTTTAGTTGCTACACAATCTTCTACGTGATCAACGGATCTCAATTCAATACACCCCCTCAACCGAATGGGCAACTCTTGCACATGAAGGTTGGTCCGTAGATGATTAAACCGTGCAACAGTCAGAGGTTTAGTCAACAAATCTGCGAGCTGATCACGTGTGGACACGAAGGAGACATGAAGTTTCTGCTGCACAACTTGATCTCGTAAGAAATGAAAGTCAATTTCAATGTGTTTCGTACGAGCATGGAACTTTGGATTAGATGAGAGATAAGTTGCACCAATATTATCGCACCAAAGAGTTGGACAACGTTGGAGAGGCATTTTGAGTTATTGCAACAAAGATTAAAGCCATTGCATTTCACCAAAGGGCTGCTGCGTGCCACTGTTTGTTGTTGTTTGCAGCTCTAGCTAATTAAATTGGATCCATGAAAGATACAATATGCTCCTACACTTCGCCGGTCATCATTGTCACCAGCCCAATCGGCGTCACTAAATCCTTGTAAAGTATGATCAGACTGATGAGTAATATGTAAACCATAATTTACAGTGTATTTGAGATAACGAAGTATACGTTTCACTGCCTGCCAGAGAACATCTTTGGGCTGATGCATGAACTTGCTCACCTTGTGAACTGCAAACGCAATGTCAGGTTGTGTAAAACCGAGATAGTGTAAGGCACTGACTGTACTTCGATATAAATAAGGGTCGTCGAAATCAATACCCTCAAATTTGGAGAGTGTGCAGGTTGTGGACATTGGTGTGCTGCAAGGTTTTACCTTATGTAGCTTGAGTCTTCGTAACAAGTTAATTACATATTTTCGTTGAGTCAGAATCAGATCACCACCATCATGCAGAGTTTCAACTCTGAGAAAATATGATGACGGTCCCAAATCTTTGACAGGGAAGGCACGTCCAAGGTAAGAAATTAATTTGTTGACTTCCTCAAAGTGAGAACCCGTGACAATTATGTCATCAACATATATAAGTATCAGCAGCTGGAAACTTGCAGTCTGTAGAATGTAAAGTGAAGGATCTGATTTTGAGCCTACAAAACCATATTGAAGCAATTGATCTGTCAATCGAGAAAACCAAGAACGGGGAGCTTGACGAAGACCATACAAACTTTTCTTTAAGCGGCATATACGAGTGGGAAAATCTAGATGAATATACACTTGAAGTTGACACATATATACCTCTTCATCTAGCAGTCCATGAAGAAAGGCATTTTGAATGTCTAGTTGCCGAATACACCAACACTGGGAGAGAGTGATAGATAACACTAGCCGAATGGTTCCTTGTTTAATGACGGGGCTAAAGGTTTCCAGAAAATCAACACCATGTTGTTGATGATAGCCTTTAGCTACCAGCCGCGCCTTGTACCGCTCCACAATGCCATTAGCATGGGTCGTGATACGGTAAACCCATTTATTTCCAACAAGATTGATGTTTGATTTAGCTGGTACAAGATCCTAAGTATTTTTTTGTAAAAAAGTAGTAAATTCCATGTTCATTGCTTCCCTCCATTTGTGGTCTTTTGAAGCATCAGTAAAAGATGTTGGCAAGATTGTGCAAGAAGTGCATAAGGCAATGGGTATTTGATGAACCCAACATATGGTTGCTTTGGTTTGAGAGAGTTTGTCTGAGATCTGGTAGTCATTTTTCTTGATATGTTGGAAGGAGCAAGTGCATCAGCAAAAGATGTATGAACCGCATGTAGTGCTGGAGTTGGAACCTCATTTGAAATAACATTTGTAATAACAATAGCTGAATGAGATCAGATTCATGTGGAGAGACATGATTGGCATTTGTAACATCACCTGCAAGAAGAGTTAGGGAATTCGAAACACTTGGTTGTAAATTGGCTGGTAAGGTGATAGCAGTGGACTCGGGAACTAAGGACACAGATTGGGGAGATTTGTAAGGAAAGAAAAGTTCATCAAATATGACATGTCGAGACACAAAGATTTTGCCAGTAGACAAATCGAGACACTTATACCCCTGATGTGAGAGACTGTAGCCAATAAAAATACATGTTTTCGATCTGTAATCAAATTTATGTTTGTTATAAGGACGTAAATTTGGCCAACAAGCACAACCAAACACACGCATAAAGTTATAATTCTGTTTTTGATGGTAAGCCTTTTCAAAAAGAGAGAAATGATTTAAAATTTTAGTGGGAAGACGATTAATTATATAAACAACCGTTAAAAATGCATCCTCCCAGTATGGTTTTGGAAGATTAGCATAAGCCAATAATGCTAGACCCATTTCAACAATTTGACGATGTCTTCTTTCAACAGCTCCCATTTGCTCATGTGTGTACGGGCAAGCTAGAAGATGTTGAATACCATATTTGGAAAAATATGTATTTAATCTATGATACTCACCTTCCCAATCAGTTTGAATGACCTTAATTTTGGTATTAAAATGGTGTTCAACATACGTTTGAAAATGTAAGAAAATATTTTCAACATCGGATTTTTGCTTAAGAGGAAATAACCAAATATATTTTGTGAAAGCATCCAAGAAACAAACATAATAGCAAGAGCCGTAGCTGGAAATCACGGAACTAGGCCCCAAACATCTGAATAATTGAGTTCCAAGGGCTTAGTAACATGAGGTACAGAAACGGAAAAAGGTAAATTATGGCTTTTTGTCATCTCACATTCAGGACATATCTTGTGTCTTTTATTGGAATGAAAGGAAAGATTATTTGAGCAGATAACATGATTGACAGTGTTGTAAGAGGCGTGCCCAAGATGACAATGCCAATCTGAGATTGAAACACGAACACCAACAAGAGCTTTGGGATATAAATGCTGAAGAGGCTGTGAAAAATAGTAGAGACCATCTTTGACAACACCCTTATGCAGGGTGTTTCCCGAGTAATCCTTGATCAAAAAACAGGAAGCATGAAACTCAAAATAAACAAAATTATCTTCAAGGAATTTTTTTTTATAGAAATAAGATTTTTTGTAATTTGAGGGACAACTAATATTTGGTCAAGGATAAAAGATTTAGAGTGTGCAGATAAAGATGTCTTGCCTAAATGAGTTATGTGCAAACTTGTGCCATCTCCTACTTGAATCTGATCATTTCCAGCATACTCTTCACTACGAACATTAAGGTTGTTGAAGTTATTAGTCAAATGGTGCGTAGCTCCAGTGTCGGCATGCCATTCTTGCTCCAATGAGTGCTGAATGTGTTGGTTGGAGGCAATGTTGGCTTGAGGATTTGGTTGAAAAGGTTGAGGAAGAAACTGACTGTCAAATCTCTTAAAGCATCGAGCCGCAGTATGGCCAGGTTTATCACAGAGCTGACACCAATGATTAGTGTAGTTGTTATTTGGACAAGAAGCAGTTTGGAAATTACCTCTACCATGAAAGGAGGGATGTACACGCCCCCTGCCTCGGAAGGTAAAATTGTTGTTGCGGACACGGGATCTAGAAAAGGATTGTTGCTTGATAGCAACATTAGCTGATGGTATGGAAGACAGGAGAGCTTGCTGATGATGCTACACACGTGCCTCACAAATGAGCAACATAGAGTACACCTCTTCTAAGGTGACATTTTCTTTAATTGAAATGGTGGTGATAAGAAAATCATACTCAGGTCCTAGACCAGTGAGTAGGTGAAAATTCCATCTCATTTGAGTGCCTGACCTGCCATAGCTAGTTCTTTAGAGAGCTTTTTCACATACAAGAAATATTTTGTAACAGACTAGGTAGTTTTAGGAGCAGTAGCAAGCGTAGTGCACTGTGCTACTTGCATGAGTATATCATCAATAAGAGACGCATTAATACAACTGAGAAGAAATATTGAATTGAGATCTGTTGATCACGTAGAAGATTGTGCAGCAACTAAAAATCAGGCCAAACCTCAGCAAGCGAAGAAGACATAACAATAATCTTGGACCTTTAGTTTCGGTTCTGTTAAATGCCTTGATTTACGTCTTCAGATTCTACTTTTAAATTTTGTATAGCAAATTAGTAGGAGTGATTTACTCACAGTTGTATTATAAAATATTTAGACTCTGTACACAACAAACAATCGAAATAAGAAAACAATTCTACCTCATCTGTCTCTGTTAAATTCTACATGGTATCAGAGCCAACAATTTACGTCCTCTCATAAAGATTCTTCTCTGTCCATTACTTTCATCTCTTCCTTCTAAACTCCTTTCTCAGATTCCTCTTAGCTACCATGGCCGCCTCTCCCCATTCTTCCCTTACTTCTAACAACACTTTACCTGTCTTCAATCCTTCTTCCAGCATCAATATCACCAAACTTACTGGCACCAATTTTCTAAATTGGAAAGCGACCATGCTTCCCTATCTCAAAGGTCAAAAAGTGTTTGGCTATGTTGATGGCATTATTAAAATGTCTGCAAAGGAAATTCCTCACGGTGATAGCACCATGCAATCAAACCCAGCCTTTGATATATGGGAAACCCATCACAATCTTCTACTTGATCAACGAATCTCAATTCAATAGTTTTGAGTTCAAATAGACGTTTAAAAAGGGAGTTTTTTTCATGAATGCAACCCTTCATGTATTCAATATGAATGATGGGAGATTTTAATGTCTCGTGAATGCATTCATTTATATATGGATGATTTTGCAAAGAATTGGTTGGTAAAAAACTTAATTTCGATATATAAAAACTGAAGAGAGAACAATAAATAGATAAGAATTGGTATGAAAAAAATAATTTGTATGTGTGTATCGACTACATTTCATGTGTTGTATCTTGAAAACACAATCTCAATAATCTTAATGTGAGGAGTGATTTCGCTTTGCCGTACTGTTTATCTTCTTGGCATTGTTCAAAGGAACCCAAGGGGCATGGCGTGATGGCAAAGAGTTTGAGATCTGCACAGCAGGTCTCGAGTTCGAGTCAGGCGTGCACCTCTTGTAAGAGCCTGGGACAGCCGGGGTTTTACTCGCTCATCTGGGCTCACAAAGTGCGTTTTCCGGGGGGTGGGGTTTCCTTAAATCCAAAAAAAATTCTTGGCATTGTTCAAAGGAACGCAAAAAGACATTCCAAGCGTGAAAGTGTATTATTGTAATAAAGTTTTTCAAACTTCCAATATAGAGAGTGAAATAAAGAACTATTATTGTCATAAATTCTCTAAGTGCATCAGTTCCACAAATCGCTAGCATGTAATTCACCGGATCTATTGCAAACAATTCCCTCATATGTCTAAATTCCAAACAAACCAACCACCACCATAACATAGGAAATCAGAGACAGATTCAATATCTCCTTTTCTTGGACATTCAACAGAAGATTAAAAATGAAGTAATAAAACATTATAAGTTCCAAAAATCCGCAAAAAAAAAAAAAAATTCCTGAAAACAATACCTGAATACCATGGAACAGTAATCCTTCCATCTGAAATCCACAGATTGATGTGGAGGCGTAGACTTTGATCCTTCCGGTGGAAACCTCGTCCAGAACTTTTCTTTAGGATCAAAATCACTGTGTCTTAGTTCCCTCATTATTGCATCATGCTTCCCCACAGAATGACTACCAAAAAAGAGAGGAAACAAACTATTAATCCAAACTCATATAAAATCCCACCAAAGAAACCCCATATTGACCAGTAAGAGAGTACCTGATACCCAGTTGAAGATTAAGCATCAAACCATAATTCTTGAGCCCTTTCGAAATCGTTTGTCCTTGTTTCTTATTAACCTCACCATCAACAGAACTACAAGGACTTCTACCTCGCTGCAGCTGCTGCTGCACATTACCCTCACATCCGCCTCCATTATCATCATTACCATCTCTATAAAACATAGAAGCCTCCACATTATCAACAATATCACAAGTAATATCACCAGCCTCCCCATCCAACTCCCAAATACAAATCTGAGGAAAATTCCCATCCACTGGTGACCTCTTCCTCCCTCCCCCAACCCCAACTACTGGATCCAATGCCACCCCTTTAAAATCCTCTCCACCACCACCAAGAACTCTCCCATTCCCATTCCCACTACCAAATGTAAACATTCCTTTCCCTTTAGGCACCCCATTTTCCTAGTACCCTTAATACCTCTTCCCATTAGCCCAAACCAATACCCCTTTCCCAGATATCACCCCATGTTTCCACTCACCTACATGCTCATTCCCATTACAGCACCTATACTTCCCTTCCCCATCTTGCAAATTAAACTTCCACAAACCTTGATAAACATCCCCATTGGCGTACCTATACTTCCCTTCCCCATCTTGCAAATTAAACTTCCACAAACCTTGATAAACATCCCCATTGGCGTACCTTACCAAAGCCTTGACAAACCTTGACTTGGAGTGACAAAAACTCATTTGCACAACTTATCCATTATGTAATTTATATTTTCAAGTTACAATTTTTGACGAGCCTCGAGTTTAGTTGAGGTGTATCAATCTGTTGGCTATTTGACGAGCCTTGGTTACTTGAATCTGAAGGGATGTTGGAGGCTAAAAATCCTTCCACGAAGCATTTGTGATCTGAAGTCTCTTGAAACTTTGAATATTTCAGGGTGTTTAGGACTAGAGAAGTTGTCGTCTCTTGAAACTTTGAATATTTCAGGGTGTTTAGGACTAGAGAAGTTGCCATATTGCATAGGTGATATGGAATCCTTAACTAAGGTGATGGTGGATAGAATTGAAAATGAGCAAGTTCTCTCTTCAATAGGACAATTAAAGCATGTCAGAAAGATATCATTGTGTGGAAACACTTTTTATCAGAACTCATCGTCATCTACATTTTGGCATCCACCAATTTCTTCTTTGATTTCAGCAAGTGCTTTATATTGGAAACGTTTAATGCCAAAAGCTTTCATGGATTGGAGATTAGTGAAAAGTCTTGAACTTTCCGATGATGGTTTGTCTGATCGCGCAACTAACTGTTTTGATTTTAGGGGTTTGTCCTCTCTAGAAGAATTGGATCTATCACAAAATAAATTCTCTAGCCTGCCTTCTGGGATCGACTTCCTTCCCAAGCTAGGGACCTTAAGTGTTGTTGGATGCGACAATCTTGTATCAATCTCATATCTTCCCTCAAATTTATACCATTTGAATGCACTTTATTGCAAATCATTGAAAAGAGTAAGAATACCAAACCAGTCAAAAGAAGAACTACTTATAGATCTAAATGTTTGTCCTTTATTAGAAGAGATTCAGGACATCGAAGGTCCCAATAATATTTTCTGGTCTATTTATGTTGATTTCCCTAGGGATTCATCAAATAATTTTCAAAAAAGCCTTGTTGAGGTACTATTTGTGTCTCTCTTGCACCAAAATAAACACACACATTTGATTAATTTTTAAAATCTCAGCATTACTTGAAATCAATATATATTTATAAAAGCATTGTGTGTCGATGGTTACCAGTATTGTATTTATGACATTCCTGGTGAGATGCCAAATTGGTTGAGCTACATCATTTGTTCCTATATTTTCCTTGTGACTTAATAAGAGCGTCTACACCTGAGCAATGAAGGAAGTATTTATTTCCGAAGCTGCAAAAACATAATCTTGATTTAATGCTTTTTGGTAAGAATAAATATTTCATTTAGTTATTATTATTTTATTTCATTTCATTTAAAACAAAAATTATCTTTAATTATTTAATTTTTCTTATTTAATTTTAAAAAATAAATATCATCTTTAATAATATTTTTTTATTAAATATTTAGAGTATGTTTGATTTTATTGTTTATTTTTTTTATTTTATGATAATATTTTTATTATTAAATTTAAAAAATTAAATGTTATCTTTAATAATTAGATCTATCCAATCTCACTTAATTAAATCGTTATTTTATTGCTAGCAACTTATGAGTCTTTTAAGCCAAAAGAATTGTAGGAAGAGCTAAAATTAGCAAGGAATATTTAGAGTCTATTTGATTTTATTGTTTATTCTTCGATTTCATGGTAAAAATTTAAAATTTTGAAAAACATAAATTGAAGACTTATATGTTTTGAACTTTTTTGTTTTAAAAAAAAACCAACAGTCACTAACATAATTTCTTAAAATCACTTTAGTTTATTTGAAAAATATTGAAAACTGATTTTTTGTTTTTTTACATTAAAAACAAAAATTGAACAATCTTTTTATATTTTACTTCAAATATGGTATTTTAAAACAAAAATGAAAACGATGTGAAATTAACCATTTTAATTATAAAGTAAGTTTCTTAATTAAAAATGAAGGCGAGTTAATTTGTAATAACATGAATTTTGTTGGTTTTTCATGGAACGCAATAAGTATTGGACCTTTCAGATTTCTTTCTGACAACTTATCCATGATGTAATTTATATTTTCAAGTTACAACTTTTGACTAATACTTTTTCATTCTTTTATCACTTCTCAATATTCTCAACAAAAAGATGAAAACCCTTGATATTAGTTAGAAATAAATTGGTTTTTCAGGAAGATATTATTGATTGGCATACGGTATTTGAGTTGGTTTTGCACTGTGTTTGGTATTGCGGTAGCTGTTGTAGTTGAGGTTTGAAAAAAGTTGTTTTATAAAAAGTATTTTTAGTTGAGGTTGGTTTGGAAAAATATATGTTTGGTTAAAATTGTGGTTGAAATTGAGGTTGAACAAAAAGTAGTTTAATGTGTTTGGTTAAGAATGCTTTTGAAATTGAGGTTATAAAATAATTTTAAAAAATATATATTAATATTTATGGTTTTTAATTTAAATATTGTAGACTTAACTCTTGCTCTTACATCATGAAATAAATAATACTTTATATAAAATATTTTTTATTGTTCCATTAAACTATCTACAATTCCATCACGTATAAAATACATCCGACAAGTACTACATCTTTCACAAATTTCTTAAGAGTGCAATAACATCAGGTAAAATATAATCAGGAACAAAATTGAGATTGCGATCAAATTCTGCAAATGCTACGTCATCAAGCGATCTTCGTCTAATTTATGTAGTGTCATTGAATAATGTTTAACACTAGTTTTTCAAATAAAATACAATTAAAAATATAAAATATTTTATTTTATTTTATTGGGTCGGACCGGTTCAATGTATTTTTAGCTTTGAACCAGACCGGTCCGGCCGGAACAGTGGAGGCATGCTCCACTGTTCATTGAAGAAAACCCATGATCAGTGGAGCATGGCTCCACTATTCATGGGTAAATTCTCAGCACAAGAAGCAACAAAGAGCTGCTTCTTGTAAACCTGCGGCACACCCTCATAAAGGGATGGCTCCACTGTTCATGGGTAAATTCTCAGCACAAGAAGCACCAAAGAGCTGCTTCTTGTAAACCTGCGGTACACCCTCATAAAGGGTGGGTCCTACCAAAAAAATTATGGCCTTTTTTTATAACCAAACAATAAAAACTGTGGTTGCAAGTGAACCTCATCTGTAGCCACAATACCAAACGACCACTTAGTGTTATAGCTCAAGACAATTGATAAAAACTACCAATACATAAAAAAAAAAAGGTACTTGTTTAGAGGTTCAAAAAGCATTTTTAATTGGTATAATAAAGAAATTTTTTGCTATAAAATCTTTCTATGTATTATTGCATGATTTTTAATATTAGCACCAATTAATAATAAATCTTTGACTATTATTAAAAAGGAAAAAGAAACTCATGCTTGAAGGGTGCTCAAGTTTAACTTAGTTATAAGAATCTAATTTAAAAAATAATTAATTTGTCCTTGTAGTCTTAGAAAATAGTATTTAATCCTTATGTTTTTTATATTCATCTATGATTTAATTTTTTTCCATCAATTTCATTTTCTTATTTATTTTAATCCTGAAATAAATAAAAAAAATCAAAAGGCATATCATGAAGACCAATTCAAAATAAACAAGATGCTTAAAAAATCTTTTAGTATTGTCATAACCTAATTTTTGACCCTTTTAATAATGATGAAAAAAAATAATGATGATGAAAAGCAAGTAAAATGAAATAAATGAAGAATGAATTAAAATTTGGGTTAAGGGCAACATGATTGATAAGTTTTGAGACTTAATTGAGCTTGAAATTAATTTAATTAATCCAATCAAGGGTTTAATTGGAGAATTGATAAGTTTTGAGACTTAATTAAACTTGGAATTAATTTAATTAATCAAATCAAGGGTTTAATTAATTGGATAATTGATAAGTTTGGAGACTTAAATGAGTTTGAAATTAATTTAATTAATGAAATCAAGAATTTAATTGAAGAAATATCAAAGTTTGGAGTTTAATTGGGGTCTAAATTGCAAAAATTAAAATCCAAGGACCAGCTTGAAAATTTCGCTGAAATGAAGGGGTCCAATTAAAGTTTGGCCAGGGGCTTGCTTATGAAAAATCCAAAACGTCAAGGACAAAAAGGCAAATGACCATTAGCAATCGAACGGCGTCGTTTCAGGAGAACTGTTCGTCTTCTTCCGCTCACCAAACCAGAGAAACGGACGCCCCTGCCATCACTGCTCCTGCAATAAACGGTCCTGAGTCTTCATTACCAAGGGAAACGCATGCCATTCGACGACTATAAAAAACCAGAGAAGGGATGCGCAGAAAAAAGGGAGGGGAAGCTAAGCCCGGACACGAAAAAGCCAGGCAGAACCGAACTAAAAAAAAAAGCAGAGGAAGAAAGGGCAGAACCGAGGGGCCAATGGAGAGCATGAACGAAAACAGAGAGGGGACCTAAAAACAGAGAAATAGGGAGAGAGCAAAAGGACAGCAGGCCTGCTTTGCCTTTGTTCTCAAAACGCAAGTGAAGTGCAGGGAAACTGCAAGCGTTGGT
>Ga0307513_10007245_pt1 | contig 14403 bp, 18 predicted proteins | sample 15_EM_MG_FD_202174 | JGI IMG/M metagenome (GOLD analysis project Ga0307513, IMG submission 202174) | Populus trichocarpa ectomycorrhiza microbial communities from riparian zone in the Pacific Northwest, United States - 15_EM | ecosystem: Host-associated > Plants > Roots > Unclassified | place... | reverse complement strand
TTAAGCACATTGAATCTCCTTAGATTTCTATCTTAGGTGTTTCTTAATTCATAGGTTGTAAATTTAGTTCAAATCAAACACAGATTTCAAGAGATCTGCATTGGTTCTCTTTGGCACTCTATAAACATATCTAAAGGTATGATCCATATTGGCCAAGTGTTCTTTCTTTTAGACTTTAAACCCAAGTTTGTTCATCATAGCAAACTTATCTTAGGAAAACTGATGGGATTAGAAAAATCAACACCATAGCAATTATAAACCAAACACCAAGCAGTTTACCTTAGGTAAGACATACTAAGGGTGCTAAAACCTTCCCTTTATGCAACCAGTCCCTTACCTTAGAATCTCTGAAGACCAATTAGGGTTCCTAGTGACCATAATACTAGGTGGCGACTCCTTTTTTTCACAAAAACAAAGACCCCAAAATCAATTCCCCGCCACGGGAAAGGTCGTCGCGACGTCGAGCTCTCGCGAGGGTGCGACAATTTTCATTATCTCACGAAGATCATCACTAGATGACGATCCCATAACATTGGAATTGGAGTTTAGGAATGGAGGGTGTTGTCTCGCTTGATAATTCTGTTGGGGCTGAAATCCATGGGGATGGAACTATCGACCTTGATTACCTTGTTAAGGCGGGTTCCCATAGCGTAAGTTTGGATGATCTCTCCATCCGGGGTTGTATGTATTGGAAAAGAGATCATATTTATGTTGGGGTTGTTCGTTGAATCCTCCATCAACTACATGAACCTATTCAATGTAATCTTCTAGCATTGTTGGGCACATATCAGAGGTATGTCCTTGTAAGGAACATATGTTACAAACTTTCACCTCATTTACTCGTTTGTTTGAGAAGTCTTCACGGGTGCCAAACTGTTTCGAGTTGGTTGCCATGTTTGAGATCAATTGGCATGTAGCCTCGGGTGTCTTATCTACCAATGCCCCTCCACTTATAGCATCAATGATACTACGATCATTTGGCATCAATCATTCATAGAAATATTGAACAAGCAGCTGATCGGGTATTTGATGATGAGGGCTATGAATGCACAATTGCTCAAATTTTTCCCAATACTCGGAGAGTGTCTCGCCATGAGATTGCCAAATCCCACATATTTCTTTCCTTATGTTGGCAACTCGAGATGCTGAGAAATACTTCTCAAGGAAGATCTTCTTCATGGCATTCCAAGTTCCAATGGAACCTAGGAGAATAGAGAAAAGACATGTCTATATTGCCCTTTTTAAAGAGAAAGGGAAAGGTTTCAACTTAACCAGTTCTTCGTCAACTCCATTTGGTTTCATGCCAACGCAAACCATATGAAACTCCTTGAGATGAGTATGAGGATTGATTAGTACTTAAAAGTGCATTTGTATCAAGATTTTATATCATCATTTTGCACATGAAGTATCAATAACTCCTTAACTAGAGCATGTTTTATAATAACATGTCTAATAATATAAGATACCTTTAATTTATGGTAAATGTTCATCTTAAATATAGACCTATCACATAAATCAAATGATTGATTGATGAGTTTAACTATTGAAATTGAGAAGACAAAGAGAGGGCTAAGCTTAGGAAAGAGATGTTGGTTCAGTCCAAACTGGAACACCATTCGGTTATTGGATCATAACTGGAGCTGTAGAACTTGGATTTAGGTCTGGTTTATATGGATGAAAATCTAAGACATAGGCCTAAAACTTTCATGAGAGTGCAAGATTCAAAACAACTGTTTTCAAGTTCAAATTGTAGCAACAAAAGAGAAGTCGGAATTTGTCATACAGCCCAGACACTATTTAGTGTTCAGCCCATATTTCGAGTTCTAGAAGTCCAAATGCACCGATTCATTTTTTGTTGAAAAGCCAAGACAATTTCCCAGAACTTTCATGAAGACTATTTGTTCAAATTCTTATGTTAGCAATGATGTTTTCTACAGACAAGAAGATAAGGATTGTTACCAAGTCAAGAGGTGGTCACCCACTCAACAATTAGTCATCAAATCAATAGTTTCGATGAACATTTATCATTGTTTAGTCTTCACATTAATCTCACATCTCAAAGTCCTCTTTAACTCATCACCATCATTATCATCATCAACATCATTATTATTATTATTATTATTATTATTATTATTATTATTATTATTTATAATTTATATAATTAACCTCCCTGTGGTTCGACCCCGGCCTTGTCAGGTTATTTATTACTTCGGCACTCCTATACTTGGGAGAAAACATCAACTCTTTGATCGTGTCAAGTTTTTGGCGCCGTTTCCGGGGAGGTAAATTCTTGTATAAATTATAATATTTATTTTATTTTTCTTTTATTTAACTTTTGTTTCTTTTATTTTGTTTTTTTCTTTTCTTTTCTTCCTTTTATTCTCTTCCTACACATGCATGAGAGTTTGTTCACGTACATTAAGTGGTAGACTTTTTAGGAAATCCTCATCATTTTCAGAAAATATAGCCGAAGAAGATAATCAGTCGCTTTATAATGAGAATAACCGTGTTAGAACACTTAGAAACCACATGAATCCCACAAGAACAAGTGCACCCTCATGTATAGTTTTCCCTCCTGATGCATCTCACTTCAATTTTAAGCCAGACATTATTCAACTTTTACCTTCTTTTCATGGCTTAGATCTAGAAATCCATACTTACATTTAAGGGAATTTAAGGAGGTTTGTAACACCTATAACGACTTAAATTGTAGCATGAACACCTTCAGATTAAAGCTTTTTCCTTTTTCATTAAAAGATAAAGCTAAAATGTAACATCCCCATATCCGGGATAAAGAAACGATCTTATGTTAACTGATAAACAGAGTGACTATATATATATATATATATATATATATATTCATGGTATTTGTATTAAGGTCTACCAAAATTTCGATGGAGTCTCCCCTATACTGGGAGGTCCCAAGTTATCGACGTACGACATGTTTACACTTTTAATATACCACATTTCCTAACTCAATTTAACCCAATCATCCTGGGTCTCAATCCCATAAACATAATCATTCATATCAACCACAATGTTTATGATATACATTGTACAACAATTATCATTATGGATGGATAAAGATTCAAGGTAAGGGACTCGTGGGCAAATGCATCAATGACTGTCAGGGCTGGTGTAGGTGTCGCTGACTGCACAAATGATGGATTATGTTAAGGCTCTTAACCATGTTCACTCATTATTTCTTTGGGTTGAGCTGTTGTCAGAGTCTGATTAAAGGTGACCGGTCGATAAAAGGACCTTCACCAGAGGTATTTCTCAATGTTTGCTCGATTAAGTTAGTGAGGCGAGCCACGCTTGTCTTCAGAGGCTCCAACTCTTCTTGAAAATGGGCATCACGATGAGCACTCTTCATCTTCCTTGTTTCTTACTCGAAGTCGAGTGTTGTAGACTCGTAGGGGACCTATATTTCAACCTGTTGTATGTATGTTATTTACCAATGAATTGATGTATGCATATGGATGCAAATGTATATATGTACATGCGCATTAGGGAGTTCATACTCTAAGGATAGGTTTTGGGCCATTACATGATGGGTGGTTTTCTACTTGGTCTCAAAAGGGTCTCATATCTGCCCTCTGACGGTCTTCGTAAAGACAATATAGGGGCGTTGCAAGAAACAGTTAAGGCACGTATGCCCACCATTGCCAAGCAAGCGCTCAGATATGAGTTGGGTGTTTCACGCATTTGAAACCTAGCCAATAGTCATAAGGCAGATCGCTAATCCCCCACCTATTTTATAAGCTTGTGTGTGCTTCCCAAAAATTTAAGACATGTGATGCATAAGGCAATTCTACACAATGCATGAACAAATATGTACAGAAATTAAAGCATGTAAGAAATAAATAAAGAAAATGCATGTTAACAATAGCTTAAGATATTCCAATTTGAAGGTCATGAAAGCAGAGAATCCTATCGTGAGAAGGGTTCTAGCCCGAGTTCGCAAGTCTGATTTGAGGGATTACGGGCTGGTTTGAAGGACCTTTTTTTTACCAAGGATTGAATTGAAAAGTGCTAAAATGAGGGATTTAATTGAAGATGAAATTAGAAGGAAATGGGCTGGTTTTTAAGAAGTTGAAGGGGGGGACTAGATCATTAGAAAATGACAGGAATTCTACCACGCTGGATAAGGAAATACGACTTTGCAGCATGACACTGTTCATTTATGTTTTGAACAACACCCCTCCTTATCTGAAATTCTTTCCTTTTCTCTACACAATCCTTCCCATTTGAAATTCTTTCCTTTTCTCTGCACAATCCTCCTCGTCTGCAATTATTTCCTTTTCTCTGCACAACTATTCCCGTTGGTTTCCATGATTCTCTCGCCTGATTTTTGAGCTGCAGATCATGTTTTTTTTTCTACCTCAATCCAAAGGAAACAGTTGGTGCCTCACGGTGCCAGCTATGGAAGGACATAAAGGAGTCACACCATCCTCTAATTACTGGAAAGTAATCACCAGAATCATCAGAATATTCTGGTTTCCTATTTTGTTTTATCTGATTGTAAGTAACCTGGAATTGTATCCTAGATTAGCGTGTTTTGTTTCCTAAATGGAGCTGCGTATAGGCTATATATAAGCCTCCTCTGCTGACCTAAAAGAGAGGGAGAAAAAAAAAGAGAGAGAGGAAGAGTAACGAGAGAGAGGCAGCCAACAAGAAAACAAAGAAAGAGCAAGAAAACACAGAGGGAAGAACGTCCATTCCACCAGCACATCACACCTTCATCATCGTCTTTGCCGTCTCCAGAGAGAGCATCGACAAGAAGAAAAAGATAGAGACCAACACCAGCTTTGCAAGCGTTTGTCATTGTCTCCAGAACCAGTGATCACCGGTCATGCGCAAGAGCTTTAGCATCATCATCTTCGCCTGTTAGTTATCAGGTAAGCACCCTGCATTCATTTCACTTTGCAAATTTAATTACACGGTTATTATGCATGTTTTGGTTACTGTTCAAGTGAATTATAATTCACTTGAACAATAACTAAGGAGGCATTGTTTGCCCAACCGGGTCACTGGTTTGGGCAAGTGACCCGGCTAGGCCTGCTAGGTTCAGCCCAGCCACATGGGCTGCGTTGGACCTAGGCCTAAAAAAAATGTTTTCTTGTGTGTTGCATACGACCAATATCTTAATATATTTTGAAAATTTATTTTTTATAAAAAAACAAATATTTGAAGTTTTGAAAATGTGTTTTCGCATGAATTTCTTAAAAAAAATTATTTTCTTGTATTTTGGATTTTACAACATGTTTGTAAAACTCTAGAGGGTGTTGGCCAATATTCCAAAAATATAAAAATCTTATTTTTGGGGAATTCATTTATATTCACTATTAATATTTGGATAAAGAAATCCAAAATATTATTGGGATAAATTTGTTATTATTCACTGTTGATATTTGGATAAAGAAACCGTAAGTGTAACATATTCAAAATACTTTTCTAGGCATAATAAGTCATTATTATTTATTCAATCACACATCCTTGAAAGAAGCCTTAATTATAGTTGGAGACATTTCAATTTTTCACTCCATTGTTTACGAGTCGTGAGAGTATGAAACACTAAGGAAAAAATAGGCTTTTAAAATGCTCTAAATTTCCTTAGATTTCTAAATTTTTGTTTCTTTTCCTTGCGATTTACGAGTCGCGAACACTTGAAATACTAGAGGAAAAATAAGCTTTTAAGCACATTGAATCTCCTTAGATTTCTATCTTAGCTATCTCTTAATTCATAGGTTATAAATTTAGTCCAAATTAAACACAGATTTTCAAGAGATCTGCATTGGTTCTCCTTGGCACTCTATAGACATATCTAAAGGTATGATCGATATTGGCCAGGTTTTTCTTTCTTTTAGACTTTGAGCCCATGTTCGTTCATCATAGCAGATTTATTCTAGGAAAACTGATGGGATTAGAAAACATCAGTACCATAGCAATTATAAGGCAAACCAAACGCCAAACAGCTTATCTTAGGTTTCCTTACTTTTACGCAACCAGTCCCTTACCTTAGAATCTCTGAACGACCAGTTAGGTTTCCTAGTGATCATAATACTAGGTGGCAACTCCCTTTTTCAGAAAACAAAGACCCCGACATCAATCCCCACTCCGAGAAGGGTCACCGCGACGTCACGCTCTCGCGAGGGTGTGACACCCTCTGTGTAATGAATGAATATGGATTCTCTATAACATTCGGCTTGAAGGGATCATGAACAAAATCTTCCTTGTAATTCAAGAGAAGCAACCAAGATTGGATCTCCTGTTGGGGGAGGTCACGAGACAAGCGGACCAGGTGTGTGATTTTCCCTCCTTTTTGCACTTATGCAATTTAAAGTTCTTCTGGTGAATGCATAAATGCCATGTTCAATGTAAATAAAGTCTAGTGTATTTACGAGATTAGCTTCGACTAATGGCATCTGTGATGGGATATATTGTGTGGATTGTATGAGGTGTTGAATTGGCTGATGAATTACAATATCTCTGACATGTGGCCTAGTTTTTTATGCTACATCATCATCTTCTCTTCTAAAGGACTGGCTGATGCAATTGACGCCTCTACCTCATGATGTGTTTCTCTCATTAACACAAACAAGTTTACAGCTATCTTTCTTACCTTTAAAACCATCAACGCTCTTTTGATGATTTTCATGATTCCATTGTTTATTTGAATCTTAGAGCCAAGATTATCAAATTGTCCCACGAATGAAATTTTCTTCTTTAAGCCTTTCACATGTCATACTTTTGAAATAGTACAAATTGAGCCATCATACATCTTCAATTTGATGGTGTCAATGCCAGCAATCTCTAAAGCATGATCATTACCCATGAAAATTGAGCCTTCACAGATGGGTCATATATATGAAACCAATCTCGATTAGGAGTCGTATGTCATGTTACTTTTGAATCCATTAACCAAACCTCAGTAAGATATTTTCTATTTGTAGAGACTGTCGCTGTTTGACTATATAAAACCTCCCCATCTTCTAAAGTGCTTGCAACATATCCTTGAGGTTTTGATAACTCTGCACTGTTCTCTATAACCTTTTTAAACCAGCAATCCCTTTTGAAGTGCCCTTTTCTACTACAGTTGTAGCATTTCACAGTCTTCTTACTTCTTGATTTGGACCTCCTTTGCATTTGACTCCCATTGGAGCCATGCCTCTGCTTGGTTTGAACTATTTTTGTCTTCTTTATTTTTTCGCCTATTGTTTTCTTCCAAATAGCAGCTGCAACGTCATCAAATACTAAATAGTCTGAGAGGATATTATTGATCAAGTTGATAATGAGCTAATCATACGAATTAGGAAGACTTTGAAATTAGTGAGTTGTGAAAATAAAGTTCTTATTGTGTTGATATGGTCAGTTACCGACGTGATTTCTGCCATTTGAAGGGTATAAAGTCTCCGCTTTAAGAAAATGTTATTGTGTAAAGACTTGAATTGATACAACTTTGTCAAAGTATCCCATATCTCCTTAGCTATTTTCTTCTCTGCCACACTTGATAACACTTCATCAGCTAATGCTACATGTATGTTAGTAATAGCATTGCCATCCATCTCATTCCATTTTGCATTATCAGTGATCTCCACAGGCCCATCTCCAATTGTTGCCAAGCAATTGTCTTTCCTTAAAATTGCATTGATTCTCATTTTCCATAGTGAGAAATTGCTCCCATTGAACCTCTCAATCTCGTACTTTGCTGTCATTTTATTCACTGAGATCTATTCAGCTATCATCGTTTCACTGATCTATAACATATACAGAAATAATATCGTGTGAATAATACTTCACTAAGTAAATTCCCAGGAAAGATTGGAGGGGTCACAAACGGTCGCGCTTAAAACCCAATCTCCTTAGACAATGAGTTATTGGCTGAAGAAATACGTATATGGTCTTATTCTGAAAAGGAAATTCTTTCTGCTTCAAATTCATTTGTACATAAGTACCCTCTAAGCCATTCTCTAATCATCAGAATAAGCCTTACACAAAGGTTGCCTTCGATGAGTGGAGTTTCTATAAGCAGAAAAGTCATTGGAAGGCTCAATGTACCAAGTTAAGACAATAAAATCAAGCTTGGAAGTCTGGCAGCCGGTCATAATATAATGCTCATAAACCACCTCAAAGTTATAGACAATCACACAACAATACTGCAACAGTAGTTTCATCAGGCCCTATTATCGATCCTAATACTCTAGCTGAGCAATTTCAAAGTTTCTCTCCTTATATCCATAAGCAATGTTTGTTTCTTCTTCTGTAGGTCAGTTGCCTCATAGTTCTTCAGGTATGTCACATTTTTAATAGGTCTTGGATTCTGGTGCTTCACATCATATGTCTCTAGATTCTTCATCTTTTACCTTTTTGTCCCCTTCACCTTCCATTCCTGTTATGACTGTTGATGACACTTTAATGCCCTTAGAAGGTGCTGGTTTTATTGTCACACCTCACTTGTCTCTCCCTAATGTTTATCTTATTCTGATACTCAGATTGAATCTTGCTTCTGTTGGACAATTATGTGATTCTGGTGATTATTTAGTCATTTTTTCCTCTCTTTTTTTGTTATGTACAAGATCTGCAGTCTCAGAAGCTGATTGGGACAGGTCGTAGGGAGAATGGACTAAATATTTTGGATGAGTTAAAAATGCCAGTTATTACTGCTACTATTGTTGATTTGTGTTCTTTTCATTTGAGTAATTCATCTTCTAGTTTTTATTTATGGCATTCTCGTCTAGGTCATGTTTCATCTTCTTATTTGATATTTTTGGCATCTATAGGAGCTTTAAGAAATTTGCAACCTTGTGATATTTCTGATTGTAGTGGATGTAAACTGGTGAAATTTTTCGCATTACCTTTTGATCGAAGTATTTATGTTTCCTCTTTCCCATTTGACTTGATTCATTCTGATGTATGGGGACCTTCTCTTGTTGCCACAAAAGGAGGGTCTCGATACTATGTTTCTTTTATTGATGATCATACTCATTATTGTTGGGTTTATTTATTGAAACATCATTTTGAATTCTTTGAGATATTTACAGCCTTTCGAGCTCTTGTAAAAACTCAACATTCTACTGTTATCAAATGTTTTAAGTGTGATTTGGGTGGGGAATACACCTTTAATAAATTTTGTGAGTTGCTTGCCTTACATGGAACCATTTACCAAACTTCATGAACAGACACTTCTAAATAAAATGGTGTTGCTAAAAGAAAACATAGGCACATTGTTGAAACTGCTCATTCTCTCTTTTTGTTTGCTTTTGTTTGTAGTGAGTTTTGGGGAGAAGTTGTCCTTACTACTATAAGTTTGATTAATACAATCTCATCTTCTTATAGTTCAGGTTTTTCTCCTTTTGAAAAGTTATATGAGTATGTCCCTGATTATTCCTCCTTTAGAGTTTTTGGTTGTACTTGTTTTGTTCTTCGTCCTCATGTTGAACGCAGTAAGTTGTCCTCTCAATTTCCTATTTGTGTCTTTCCGGGTTATGGTGAAGATAAAAAGGGGTATTGTTTTTTTTATTGAATAACTTAGAAACTTTATATATCTCGTCATGTTGTCTTTCTCGAGCATATACCTTTCTTTTCTATCTACTCATAGCTTGACTAGACCTGATATTACTCGTATAGATCTCTTTTTCTAAGGATTCTGATAATTTATCATCTCATGTTCCTAGTACCTTAGATACCCCTTTCCATGTTCGACCAATATGTACTAATCATTCTGCAGGTACTAACACTTTACTCTCTAACACACCTGAAGCTTCATTCTCATCTACAAGCCCCCAAGCTTCATCTAAGATTGTGGATCCACCTTTACATGAATCCATATGCATTTGTAAGTCCATAAAACATCCATAATTTTCTTATTCTTGTTATTTTTCATCCTTTACTTCTTTCTAGCTTCTGTTTATTGTCTCTCTAAGCCCTCTTCCTATAAGAAGGCATTTCTTGATCCTTTTTTACAGCAGGCTATGGATGAGAAACTTTCTACTTTGTATAAGACAGATACTTGGGATTTGGTTCCACTACCTCCTAGTAAGAGTGTTATTGGTTGTCGTTGGGTGTATAAGATCAATACTAATTCTGATGGGTCTATTGAGCGATACAAAGCTAGGTTATTTGCAAAAGGATACTCCCAACAATATGGTATGGATTATGAGGAGACATTTGCCCCAGTTGCAAAAATGACTACTATTCGTACTCTTATTGTTGTAGCTTTGGTATGTCAGTGACATATCTCTCAACTTGATGTTAAAAGTGCCTTCTTGAATGGAGATCTTCAAAAAAAAGTTTATATGGCACCCCTCCTGGTGTTTCACATGACTTTGGGTATGTTTCTAAGTTAAAAAAAGTGTTATATGGTCTCAAACAAGCACCTAGTGCTTTGTTTGAGAAATTTTCTGTTGTGATCTCGTTTCTTGGATTTGTTTCTAATAGTCATGATTTTGCCCTTTTTATTAAGTGCACTGATGCAGGTCATATTATTCTATTTTTATATGTTGATGATATGATTATTATTGGTGATGACATTCATGGTATTTTAATTTTGAAGTCAGATTTGGCTAGACAGTTTGAAATGAATGATTTGGGTTATCTTCAATATTTCCTAGGTATTGAGGTAGCTTACTTACCTAGAGGTTACCTTCTTTCTCAATCGAAATATGTTGCAGATATTCTTAAGCGGGCTAGACTTACTGATAAAAAGATTGTAGATACTCTCATTAAGGTTAATGTAAGGTAGTTTTCTTATATTGGTCTACCTTTGACAAATCCTACTTTATACTGTACTATTGTTGGGAGCTTGGTATATCTCACTATTACTCATCCATATATTGCATATGTTGTTAGTCAGTTTATTGTTTCTCCTACTACAGTTCACTAGGCAACTATTCTTCGTGGTATGTTTTTCAAAGTCTTTTACTCTCATCCACCTCTTCCTTGCAGCTGTGTGCATACTCTGATGCTGATCATGATAGTGATCCCACAGATCATAAGAAATAAGAGAATCACCTAGAAAGATACAAAAACTGGTAACATACGTACGATATTGTTTCTCAATCTTCAACCAAAGCAGAATATCGTGCTATGACATCTACTGTAACGACCTGACTTTTTCAAAACCAAAATCGGTGAAATTTTTTTTTCTATTAAGTTATCAATACTTCTCACAATGACATTCCATAAAATAGTGATTAGGTTCCCTTCCTTATCATGTCATCATATGGATATAGTTTTCATAAATCAAGATTCTCATAAAATGGTTACTTAATATACATGCCTATAATATTATATTCTCATATTCATACATTTACCATTTACTTTCATGTTCTTGTCTCGTTATCAACACGAGTTTACACACGAGTGGTGAACGACAATTTTACACTTCTAGTACATTCTTTCATACAATCGTCAAGTGATTTCACAACACAAAATCCACATAAAAGAGAATATCACATAAATATATTCATAACATCGTTTTTACATGTTCGCATATCCACATTCGTGTTCCATTATAGTTTTCATTACAAGTCCTTACAAAAGTGCCGAATGGCAAATATTCAACATAACACTTAAGACCTAATCACAAAATCTAACCCGTAATCTCCTTGGGATACCATTAGCCGAAGCCAATCATTATAATAATCTCGGTCATCCAACTAGGATGCCATTTGTCGCACGTCACCCGCGTAGCGTCATTGGTGATTTTTCGTTATGTTGCTTGATTTATTCTTGGGAGTCACCACCTAGTATTTAATTGAGGTTACTAGGAAACCCGAATGTACTGGTCTTGTCAGAGATTCACGGGTAAGGGACTGGTTGTGGGTAGGGAAGGTATTAGCACCCCTAACGCACCCTACCTGCGGTAAGCTGCTTCGTGGCTTTGATATGTTAAAGAAGTTTTAAAAATTTTATCTTTTCATCGGATATTAGAAATACGACTTACGTGTAAGTTCATAATTCTTGACCGTGAGCAAATCAAAATATTAAATTCTTCTTTATTCTTTACAATTTTATCATAAACAAATCCATAAAAAAAACAAACACATTCACTTTCACTATATTTTTTCTTTTTTTCTTTTTTACATCCACACTACAAATTATAAAAATTCAAAACTAAAAAAAATTACATTAAACCATTTAAAATTTACAAAATAAACCCCCCAAAATTCAGAGCAGTGTTGGGAAGACTTCTGACACTTCAGGAACAGTGGCGGCGCGTCCTCTCCACGCGCCCGCGACAGCAACCGGGAAACAGGGCAGTCGAGATTGGCTTATTCTCTTCTTCCTTTTTGCATCGGCGGCGACGCCGTGACCTGCAAAACAACAAAAACGCAACAACACAATTGATTCTCTCCTTCTTAGATCTATTTCTTCCTCTTTTGGATCTGCTTCTCTCTTCTTTTTCTTCAGATGGCAGATCCGCTGTGAGGGGGAGGCCGCTGTGTTAGGACGAGGTGGTGTGTCGCTGCTGCTGGAGGGTCCGGCTCGGTCGGGCAAATTGGCCGATGATGGTGTAGAAAGATGAGCGGCAGACAGATCTGGGGTTGTGGGCGCCGCTGTGCTTGGGCTACTGCTGGAGGAAGAAGGCAGATCGATTTGGGATCTGTGGGTGCCGCTGTGTCGGGGTGCTATCGGTCGGTTATGGTGGAGGCTGGTGGCGATGCTAAGGTAGAGATATCGCCGGGGAAGGCCGGTCTATGGTTCTAGTGTTGCTTCTCTGTCACCGGCGGTGGAAGGGTTAAGGGAAAACTGAGAGAGAAGATGGACGATGGAGAGGAGAAAGGGAGGCTGGTGCCTCTGGTTTAGGAGGGAGCGTACAGTTCTCTGTGGGGGGAGGTTGAGAGAGGAGAGGGACGATGGAGAGGAGAGTGGTCGGGGCTGAAGGTTTAGCTCCTGGGTTTTGTCAAAAGGAAAACAAAATGTAGGGGCAGTCGGGCTGAAGGTTGAAGATGAGAAGAAAAATGGGGGAACAGTGATGGCTACCTTGGCAAAAGAAGAGGGTCAAATGAGGGGTAAGGCTGGCTGTGGTTGGCTAAGGGAGAAGAAGAAAAGGTGACTAGTTTGGTCTGTTTGGCTGGTGAGCAGGGAAGGAGAGCGGGTTGGTGGTGGCTAGAAGAGTGGGGCTGAGAGTGAGATGGCTGAAGGGAGATAAGGGAGGATCTGAAATGGCAAAGGTCCTTGGCTCTCTGGTTCTGGGAGAGCAAAAAACCAAGGACCTTAGGAGGGACGGCGGTTTCGTTTCCAAACAAAATGAGAGCCCGGGGGGGCTGCGGCTCTTTTTGCTTCAAGAGGGTGAGCAGCGACGGCTGCCTTAGAGTGGGAGCTCGAAAGGGTGAGGTTGTTTAGGGTTTTTTGTGGTTTAGGGTTTTTTTTTATTCTTCTTAATTGTGCAAAATTGCTCCCCTCTTTTCTATATGTTGGAAACTCCTATTTATAGGTAAAAATGTTGCTATATCCCCAAACTGGTCTGAATGTGCCCGTTTTTCCTTTTCAGGGTCCACTGTATTGCCCCCAGGTGGCTCAACCTTTCAAGGAGTGTTGAAAAGAGTTTATGTCATTTATGTCGAGGATTTTGCATATTTAATTTGATATTCTTCTTATTTGACAATCTTTCTTGTTCTGGAATCAAATCTCATATTTCAAAGGTCATGTCTATTCAAGTCTAATTGTTGAAATGAAATCAGAGAGATGTCAAATTTGGAAAAGATTTTGAAAATCAAGCTTCTTTGATAAAAAAAATCCAACACAAGCCATTCAAATACGCAGTCCTTTAATTGTCTTGTATTTTGAAAACAGAAAGTGACCCGTTGTAAGATTAAAATGGTTTTTTCATGGTTCTTTGTATCAATTTTAAAATCTGATTTTGGGTATATCTTTTGATGATCTGTGATGAGATGACATTGTTGTGAATTTCAAAAACAAGATGCTCAGGCTTTATCAAGAAAGGTTGTTTCCTTTCTTAGCATTTATTTTATCAACATGCATAATAACCAGTAGCTTAATTCATGAAGTTTTGACCCTTATAGAAAAGCTCTTCCAGTTTTGACAGTGCCATTTATCGGTTCAGATTGCTTACTTGATCGAAAAGGAGTTTTAAAAGTATGCAATACAGGCTATGGTTCATAGCTATGAAAGAAAGGGAAATTCACAAGCTCAAAAGGTGTTTGAGGGTTTCAAAGACTTAGGATCAACATCAACTATTCATCAATCTCTTTTCCTCTTGTTGTCTTTATAGAGAGAGTGACATATAACCTTGTTAATCTCAAAGATCAGAATTCTCTTAACATAGGTCATAATGCAAATCCAACCTTTTCTTTGATGAATAACCAATCTAATCTTTTTGAAGACACTAGAGGCTTTATCCTAGACACACCAAAAGACATGAGACTTAATTTTTTT
>Ga0307513_10007244_pt1 | contig 14403 bp, 15 predicted proteins | sample 15_EM_MG_FD_202174 | JGI IMG/M metagenome (GOLD analysis project Ga0307513, IMG submission 202174) | Populus trichocarpa ectomycorrhiza microbial communities from riparian zone in the Pacific Northwest, United States - 15_EM | ecosystem: Host-associated > Plants > Roots > Unclassified | place... | reverse complement strand
TCGGCGACCTGCTGCCCGACGCCAGCCTCCTCCCCGAACTGGACGCCGCGCTCTACCGCGCTGCCGCGAAGATCCCGGGCGTCTCGCTCGTCACCGACACCAAGGACTACACCGGCCGCTCCGGCATAGGCCTGAGTTTCAAGGACCGCGACGGCGACACGGTCTGGGTCTTCGACAAGAACTCCCTCCAGTTCCTCGGCACGCCGGACGAGGCGCTGCTGAACGTCGGGGTCGCGAACAGGGCGGGCGAGACGCCGGATCGCAAAAAGTAGGTTTGGCGTGGCTCAAGCTGATTTGTCGCCCGGACGATGTTTGATGCGAGCGCTCGGGGTCACGCGGCTGGTGGGCCTCGTGAGGGCCGGCGGCACCGAAGTCGACGTGTCGGCCCGATGCGCGGTGTGTTCCGGCGTATGCCCGTCCCGCGCGACGCCTGTGAAACCCGTCGACAGTCGGCAGAAGGAGTGTCATGACAGAGATCCGCCCCGCCACCACAACCGACTCGGGCGCTCCGGCGGAGAGCGACGAACACTCACTGACCGTCGGACCCGGGGGGCCGGTCCTTCTGCAGGACGCCTACCTGATCGAGCAGATGGCGCAGTTCAACCGGGAGCGAATTCCCGAGCGCCAGCCGCATGCGAAAGGGAGCGGCGCCTTCGGTCACTTCGAAGTGAGCCACGACGTGAGTGCCTACACCAAGGCGGCCGTGTTCCAGCCGGGCACGCGCACCGACCTGGTCATCCGGTTCTCGACCGTGGCGGGGGAGCGTGGCAGCCCGGACACCTGGCGTGACCCGCGTGGTTTCGCGGTGAAGCTCTACACCAGCGAGGGCAATTACGACATGGTCGGCAATAACACGCCGGTCTTCTTCATCAAGGATCCGATGAAATTCCAGCACTTCATCCGGTCCCAGAAGCGCCGCGCGGACAACAACCTGCGCGACCACGACATGCAGTGGGACTTCTGGACGCTCTCCCCGGAATCCGCCCACCAGGTCACCTGGCTGATGGGAGACCGCGGAATTCCGCGGACGTGGCGTCACATGAACGGGTATTCGTCGCACACGTATATGTGGGTCAACGCCGCCGGCGAGCGGTTCTGGGTGAAGTACCACTTCAAGACCGACCAGGGCATCGAGTTCTTCACCCAGCACGAGGCCGACCAGATGGCCGCCGTCGACACGGATTACCACGTGCGTGACCTCTTCGAGCACATCCGTGACGGGGACTGTCCCAGCTGGACCCTCCACGTGCAGGTCATGCCGTACGAGGACGCCGCGAGCTACCGGTTCAACCCGTTCGACCTCACCAAGGTGTGGCCGCACAGCGACTACCCGCTCATCCCGGTCGGCCGTATGACGCTCGACCGCAACCCGACGGACAACCACGCCGAGATCGAGCAGGCGGCCTTCCAGCCGAACAACCTGGTCCCCGGCATCGGGCCGAGTCCGGACCGGATGCTGCTGGCCCGCCTGTTCTCGTACGCGGACGCGCATCGCCACCGGATCGGCGCCAACTACCAGCAGCTTCCCGTCAACGCGCCCGTCGTCGACGTCCACACGTACTCCAAGGACGGCGCGATGGCCTACCGCAAGACGGCGGACCCCGTGTACGCCCCGAACTCCAAGGGTGGTCCGGCCGCCGACACGGCACGGTACGGGACCCCGCCCGGCTGGGCAGCGGACGGCGAGATCACTCGTGCCGCGTACGTGTCCCACCCGGAGGACGACGACTGGGGGCAGCCGGGCACCCTGGTGCGCGAGGTTATGGACGACGCGGCCCGTGACCGCCTGGTCGACAACGTCGTAGGCCATCTCCTCAACGGGGTGAGCGAGCCCGTCCTCGAACGCGCCTTCGCGTACTGGTCGAAGATCGACGAATCGACCGGCAAGCGCATCGCCGACGGAGTGCGGGCGAAGTCCCACGAGAAGGACCCGAAGGCGGCGGAACAGGGCAACCCCGCGCGCCGAGCCATGCAGCACAAGGCATAGCGCCCGAGAACCCGAGCGAGGGGAACCCCCATGAAGACCCCCGGTGACGACGACACACCTCCGGTCGACGAGGAGACGCGTGAACGGTCCGCAGAGGAGCGGAACGTCATCACACCCACACCGCAGGATGTCCGGGACAAGGCCGAGGAAGAGAAAGAGGAAGACGCCGAGCCCGATCCCCCGGCCGGAGACAACTCCTGACCGATGCTCCCCGCCCTCCCCGCTGATACGGCGCGGTCGACCGGGTTGGCCCGGGAAGGGCCGCCGCTCAGTCCGCGGGGTGGCCCGGGTCGATGCCCTGGGTGTCGTCGAGCGTCAGTACGGGGGTGCGGTTGCCCGTGAGACGTTCCGCCGCCTCCGGAGCGAGCAGGAAACCGACGTGGTCGCCGCCGTCGATCCGGTCCTCCACGCGACCGACGAACCAGGCGGCGGCCTCGTCGAGGATCAGGGTTCCGCCAGGTCCTGGATGCCACGGGACGTCGGTGAACTTGTCGGTGCGGTCGCCGGTCTCGCCGCCGAAGAGCCGGGCCGACCGGTCCTGGTCCCGGCGGAGGAGATGGACCGCGAGTCGTTCGGCGTGCTCGGCCACCCGGTACGTCCGGTTGGCCTTGGACAGCCAGACCATGAACCGGGCGGGCCGAATCGAGCACTGTGAGGCGAATCCGACCAGGCAGCCGGCTCTTTCCCCGCCGGCCTGCGCGGTCACGACGTACATCGGGTAGTCGAGCAGATCGGTGAAGGGATCGAGATCGGTCACGGTTTCGGCTCCCGCCTCAGGATCGGATGTCGGCCAAGCGTTCAACGGTTCCGTACCCCGGCCGGCTCACGACGCGCCGCGCGTTCGCGGACGGACAACACCCATCCACCCATCCACCCACGCCCGTTCGAGGCGTACGAGGACAGGCGTACAAGGACAAAGGACAGAGGAGACGAGCGGCATGGTGCAGATCGGGTACACGATGATGACCGAGCAGGCCGGACCGCGGGAGCTGGTCGGGCATGTGGTCGGTGCCGAGCACGCCGGCTTCGACTTCTCGGTCACGTCCGACCACTACTTCCCCTGGCTGGAGTCCCAGGGGCACGCCTCCTACGCGTGGAGCGTGCTCGGTGCCGCCGCGCAGGCCACCGAACGCATTCCGCTGATGACGTACGTGACCTGCCCGACGACCCGCTACCACCCGGCGGTCGTCGCCCAGAAGGCAGCCACCGTGCAACTGCTCTCCCAGGGCCGCTTCCGCCTGGGGCTCGGCTCCGGGGAGAACCTCAACGAGCATGTGGTGGGCGGTGGTTGGCCGGCCGCGCACGTGCGGCTTGAACGGCTGGAGGAGGCCGTGGAGATCATCCGCGCACTCTTCGCGGGGGAGAACGTCAACCACCACGGCGTCCATTTCGACGTCGAGAACGCCAAGTTGTGGGATCTGCCCGACACCGCTCCGCCGATCGGTGTCGCCGTCTCGGGCGACCGCTCGTGCGAACTCGCCGGTCACGCGGCCGACTTGCTGATCGCGACGGAACCCAGGCCGGAGCTGATCTCCGCGTTCGACCGGCACGGCGGCGCGGGCAGGCCCAAGGTCGGCCAGCTGCCGGTCTGTTACGACACCGACCGCGACGCGGCGATCGCCCGTGCCCACGACCAGTTCCGCTGGTTCGGCGGCGGCTGGCCGGTCAACTCCGAACTGCCCGGACCCGCCGCGTTCGCGGGTGCCACCCGGTTCGTACGGCCCGAGGACGTGGCGGAGTCCATTCCCTGCGGCGACGACGTGGAGGCGGTCGTGGACGCCGTACGGCCTTACGTCGACGCCGGGTTCACCGAGGTCGCGCTCGTCCAGATCGGCGGCGACCACCAGGAGCCGTACCTGGAATGGGCCGAGCGGAAACTGCTGCCCGCCCTCCGTGAATTGTGAGCGTGCGCTGGGGCTGTTGCGGTCCGCGCGTCAGATCTCGTTGTTCCACATACGGAACACGGTGCAGCGGCCCTTCTTGTCGAACGTCACGGTCCAGAGGTTGGCGAAGGTGCCCAACTGCTTGTAGCGGCCGGTGCCTTCGACGGCTGCGGTGTCGCCGTTGAGGGCGAGGACGGACCATTCGAATTCCCAGCCGCCCTCCTGCCAGGGTGCGCGGCTCTGCCAGCCTTCGACGATGGCGTCGCGGCCGATCCAGTCCGTCTCGTAGGGCCACTCGTGGTACTCGGCCTGCGGGGTGAACAGTGCGGCGATGTCCTTCTCGCTGTTGCTGGTCCAGGCACTCAGATACCCCTCGACCCAGGCGCGTACCTGCTCTTCCGTCACCATGACAGCTGCCTTTCTGTACCGGGAGCCGTACGGCTCATCCTTGGGCGGTGGGGCGGACGACGAGTTCGTTCACGTCCACCTCGGCGGGCTGGGTGAGGGCGTAGTGGATCGCTTCGCCGATCGCGGCGGCGGGGATGGCGATGCCCATCTGGCCGGTGACCGCGTCCTTGGTGTCCTGGTCACCGATGGTGTCGGTCAGTTCGCTTCGGGTCATCGTTCCTTCGTCAGGTCGGCGGCCTCTACGGCGGACCGTCCGGTTCCGCCAGCATGAACCGGATCTTGCGCATGCGGCAGGAGGGCTCTTCCTGGGTGCCGCACTCCTAGGAAGCACCGGCGTAGGCTTTTGGGTATGAGCGCCAACGAACTGGGGGAATTCCTGCGGGTGCGTCGCTCCCGCCTCGGCCCGCAGGACGTGGGACTTCCCCGCTCCACGGGCCGCCGCGTCAGCGGGCTCCGGCGCGAGGAGGTCGCCGTGCTGGCCGGGGTCAGCGCCGACTACTACGCCCGCCTGGAACAGGGCCGCGAACGACACCCCTCCGGCCAGGTCGTCGACGCCCTCGCGCACGCCCTGCACCTGGACTCCGACGCCTGCTGGCACGCCTACCGCCTGGCCGGCCTGGTACCGAAGAACGAAGCCTCCGACATCGCCGGGGAGCAGGTGGCCCCCCAGCTGCAGCGGCTGATGGACGCGTTCCCCGCAGCGGTCGCCTATGTCGTCAACCGCCGTCTGGACGTTCTCGCGTCGAACGCGCCGGCCACCGCGCTGTTGTCCCCGCTGACGGACCCGCGCCACATGGTCCGCTCCCTCTTCTGCGACCCTGCCGCACGCACCCTGTTCGTGGAGTGGGACGTCACGGCGCGGGACACCGTGGCCGCGCTGCGGCTCGCCTACGGCCACGAGCGTCACGATCCGCAGATCGCGGCCCTGATCGACGAACTCCGCACCGAGAGCGAAGAGTTCACGGAACTGTGGGGGCGCCAGGATGTCGGCCGACTGGGCAGCCGGTTCAAGACCTTCCACCACCCCACGGCAGGCCGGATGACGCTTGCTTACCAGACGTTCGAGGTACAGGACGCGCCGGGCCAGACGCTGCTCGTCGGCACCGCCGAGCCCGACAGCACGGACGCCGCCCGCCTGGCGCTGCTCTGCGCTCCACAGCCCCTGGATGACCAGCACGCGCCGGCCCTTCGCCGGTAACGACCAGGTTCGCTGCCAAACGCCTCGATCATGCGAGCCCGGACGAGCTGCGTGGCGCCGAGTGGATCCTCGGGCCTACCCGTGTTGTCCGCCCAGGGGGATGTCCACGTGGTAAGAGCCGAGTTCCCCGAACCGTATGCGTACCTCCGTGCCGAAGGAGAGCCGTCCGAGTGTGAGCGGACCGAGTGCGGCGGTGTCGTACCGGGCCGTGAACTCGGCGCTGCCGTCGGGCACGTCGATGAAGGTGGCGTACGCCACCCATTGCCTGCTGCTGTTCCCTGTTTTTTCACCTCACGGGGGATGCGGCCGGAACGAGACGTCGCCTCGGGCTGACCTTGCCGGAGATCTTGGAGCTCGACCTCATGCCCCTCTGGGTGGCCGGCGAGCGGCCGAGCCTTGGAAGCGGGCGCCACCCCCGAATTGGACTAGACAACAAACAACCCCCAGGTCGCTGACCTGGGGGCGGATTCTGGAGCGGGTGACGAGAATCGAACTCGCACTCTCGGCTTGGGAAGCGACGGCGCTACCTGCAGGGATTCATCGTGTCGTTGTCGTCGTGCGGGTCCGGTCGCGCTGCTGTTGACCGTGGTTGTCCGCTCCTACGGGCACGCGGTGGGCACGGCTTCGAAGTGCGGCGGGGAGAGCGAGCGGGCTCTGGGCTTGGCTCGGCCTCCCGCCCACCCGCACCGGGCGGTGCCGCATCGCGCACCGCGCCGGCGCATTCCGGCCGGCCCGCGGTTCAGTGGTCGTCGGTGATGGTGGTCGCGATGCCGTTGCTGATCTCGACCTCGGCGGAGAAGCCCTTCTTGGCGGCCGTCTCCAGCTGGGCCTCGGTGCACTCGACGCCGCCCTCGCCGCCCGGCCCGGTGTTCACGGCGTCGCAGATGTCGTCGTAGCCCATGATCTTGGTGTCATCGGCGACGAGGAACTGCTGTTCGGTGCCCTTCATGTCGGAGACGGTGTACTTGCCCGGCGCCAGGTAGGAGACGTTGCCGAACCAGGTTCCGTTGACGCCCTTGCCCTCGTTGATGCCCTCGACGACGGTCTCGCGGGAGTCGGAACCACTGTCGGAGTCGGAGTCGGAGTCGGAGTCGGACTCGGAGTCCTGCTGGGCGGCGCGGCGCTCGGTCACCAGGGTCGCGACGCCGTTCTTCATCTCCACGTCGGCGTTCACGGCACCCTTCTTGAGGGCCGACTCCAACTGGTCGAGTGTGCACGGCGCGTCGACCTTGGAGCCCGCATCGCCGCATATCGTGCCGACGCCGTAGACCTCGGTGTCGTCGGCGACCCAGAACTGCTGGTCGTCCTTGCCCTGCACGGACACGATGTACTTGCCCGGGGCGAGGTAGGTGACCGTGCCGTTCTCGAACGAGCCGCTGACGCCCTTGGAGTCATTGGAGTTCTTGGAGTCCGACGCCTTCTCCGCGGCCGCCACCGGGCTTGCCGTGTCTGCCGCGCTCTTGCCGGACGAGCTGTCGGCCGTGCCGTTCTGGCAGGCCGTCATCAGCAGTCCGGCGGTGATCGCGGCGGTGGTGAGGACGGCCTTGCGCAGGTGGCGGTTCTTCACGGGAGGTTCCTTCCGGGGGGCGGGGGTGGCAGGGAGCCGACGGCGTTCCCACCGTTTCCCGCTCTGTGATCACTATGAGGTCTCCCAGAGCCCGCAGGTCACGCCCGTCTTCCCTTCAGGACACCGCCGTTGCACAGCGGTGACACAGCAACACATGGGTTGTGGACGCCAGTTGGCCGACGCCTGTACCTGGGTACCGGTTGCAAGCCCAGGCAGCTGCCCGAGCGCCACAGCCGGTCGGCCGCCGGCTCCGTGCTGCCGTAGGTGAACTGGCATGGCAATAAACAAACCGTAGGTCCCTGACCTCGGGGGATTTGTTGTGTCGCCGCCGTCGCAGGGGCTGATCGCGCCGCTGTCGACTGTGGCTGTCCTCTCTTACGTCTTACGTCTTACGTCTTACGGGCACGGAACGGCACGACCGCGCAGGCGTCAGCCGCTCGCGGAGTCCAGCGCCGACTGGAGTGACTGGCGGTAGCCCTCGCTGGTGTACGTGGCTCCGGAGACGGTGTCGATGTCGGCGCTCTGAGCCGTGAGCGCCTCTCGCGTCAGCTGCGGGATCGCGTAGCTGTTGATCTGCTCGTCCCTCGGGTTCTCCTGGGGGTAGGTGACCGCCGTGACGTCGGTGAGTTTCCCGTTCTTCAGGGTGATGCGGAGCTGGACGGGGCCGTAGCGGGTCTGGACCGAGTCTCCGGTGAGGGTCCGGGTACCTGTGGCCGAGCCGCTCGATCCTGTTCCTCCACTCGACGCGCCCGAACTGCTGGACGGTACGGGAGAGGTGGCCACCCCGGCGACGGTCGGCGTGATGTGCGGCTTCAGCGACAGCAGCATCACCATGCCGGAGACGGTCGCGGCGCTCGCCAGCACGATGCGACGCAGGGGACGGTTCTTCCTCAACGTGTGCAAGGGGGCCTCACAGCTCGAAGGACTCGTGGTGGATACGGCGGTCGGGGACCCCGGCGGTGCGCAGCGCCTCGTACAGGCCCCGCGCGAAGTCGTGCGGGCCGCACAGGTACACGTCGTGGTTGTCCAGGTCGGGCACGGCAGCGCGCAGGGAGTGGGCCGTGAGGTCCGGGCGCCGGCCGTGCGGGCCGTTGAGCGCGTAGAGCACCTTCGCCCCGCGCCATCGTGCGACGGCCTCCAGCTCGCCGCCCAGGGCGAGGTCCTCCACCGTGCGAGCGCGGTAGAGGAGGGTGACGTCGCCGGGCGCACCGGGCAGCGTCTCGAACAGGGCGCGCAGCGGGGTGATGCCGACGCCGCCCGCGATCAGCAGGGATTTGTGCGAGGTCTGCCGGTCGGCGGTCAGCGCCCCGTAGGGGCCCTCGGCCCACACCCGGGTGCCAGGACGCAGCAGGGGGACGGCGGCGCTGTGGTCGCCGAGCGCCTTGACGGTGATGCGCAGCAGGTCCGGGCGAGGCGGCGCCGACAGGGAGTACGGCGTCGAGGTCCGGCGCATGCCCTCGGTGAGGAACCGCCAGCGCAGGAACTGCCCCGGCCGCGCACCCATCTCGTCCAGCCGTCGACCGCGTACGACGACGGAGTACACGCCCGGCGCCTCCCTGTGTACGGAGTCGACCCGCAGCCGGTGCCGCAGGTTGAGCCGTACCGGAGTGAGGATCCGGAACCACCCCACCAGGGCCGCGACGCCCAGGTAGAGCGCGTACCAGGCGGCCTGGGCCGGCCGGTTGCCGGTGAAGTCGGAGCCCAGGGCGAGCTGGTGTCCGAAGGAGAGGAAGACCGCGGCGTACGTGAGCAGGTGCACGTAGTACCAGAACTCGTGGCTGACCCTACGGCGCACCGCGCGGGCCGAGACGATCCCGACCGCGACCAGGATGACCGTGCCGGCGGTGGCCTTGAGCATCTCCGGGTAGTCCAGGACCACCGTGAGCGTCTCGTCCAGGAACGAGAAGCCGTCCTGGGCGGCGTACCCGAGCAGGATCAGCACGACGTGCGCCACCAGCAGACAGACCGTGTAGCGGCCCGCCATCGCGTGCCAGCGCGTCACCCGGTCCGCACCGATCCGCCGCTCCAGCAGCGGCACGCGGGCCATCAGACCGACGAGGACGGCACAGGCGTACCCGCACAGCAGTCCCGCGATCCGCCCGGCCCCGGTCAGCCAGCCGGCCGTACCGACGACCGACCCCGTGTCGTGCCACCACAGAGCCATCACGGCGGCGGCCCCGCCCCACAGGACGGCGAGCACAGGGCCGGCGGGGGAGCGTCGTGGCGCGGGAGGCGCGGGGGCGACCCTTCGTTGCGCGTACGCCGTCGTCATCCGTATGTCCCTTCGGCTGTCCGTACGTCCCTTTGGCCGTGCGGGACGACACTGTGCCGACGTAACCTCTGAGCCCGCTCTCAGCGCGCGGCCGACGGTGCGGCCCCGCCGCAGGTGGGAAGGGCCGTACGGACGATCGGAGCGGACCGGTGGTCCGGCGGACTCAGAGCGAACTCAGAGGTCGGGGAAGCGGCCCGGGACGCGGCGAGGCCGCATCCTGGTGGGTGAGATGAACAGTCCCCGTCCCCGCGGCTCCGGCCGCCCCGCGCTGACCCGGACCGACGGCGCCCCGCTCCGGGTCCTCGTCGTCGACGACGACCCCGACCTCGCGGAGGTCCTCTCCGGTGCCCTGCGTTACGAGGGCTGGGAGGTACGCACGGCCGGTGACGGCGTCTCGGCCGTCGCCGAGGCACGCGAGCTGCTGCCCGACGCCGTCGTCCTCGACGTCATGCTTCCGGACACCGACGGCTTCGCTGTGCTGCGCTCGCTGCACGCCGTACGCCCCGACGTGTGCGTGCTCTTCCTGACCGCGCGGGACGCCGTCGAGGACCGCATCGCGGGGATCACGGCGGGCGGCGACGACTACGTGACGAAACCGTTCAGCCTGGAGGAGGTCGTCGCCCGTCTCCGCGGACTGCTGCGCCGGGCCGGCATGGCTCAGCAGACGGAGGACGGGCCGCGGCTGACCGTCGGCGATCTGGTCATGGACGAGGAGGCTCGCGAGGTCATCCGAGGCGGCGAACTCGTCGAGTTGTCCCCGACGGAGTTCGAACTGCTGCGTCTCCTCATGCGCAACCCACGACGCGTGCTCAGCAAGGCGCAGATCCTCGACCGGGTGTGGGCCTACGACTTCGGCGGGCAGGCCCACGTCGTCGAGCTGTACATCTCCTACCTGCGCAAGAAGGTGGACGCGGGCCGCCTGCCCATGATCCACACGGTGCGGGGCGCCGGATACGTGCTCAAGCCGGCGGCCTGGTGAGGACGCGCCGACGGCTGCCGCGTCCACCCCGGCCGCACACGCTGCGGGCGCGGCTCACCGTCGGCCTCGTGGTGCTGCTCGCGGTCAGTTGCGCGGCCGTCGGGGTGGCGGCCGTGGTGGAGCTGAACGGCTTCCTCACCGGCCGCCTCGACGAGCAGTTGCGCGAGACGGGCGTACGGTTCCCGGCGAGCCTGGAGCACGGCGGGATCCGACCGTCAGACCACGACGGCGACGAGGACGGCGACACCCGCCGCCAGGCCGCCGGAACCTTCGGCGCTCGGCTGGTCGGCAGCGCGGTCACCAACGCGGCGGTGGTGGCGTCCGGCAGCGGTACGGGCACGGTGACCGTCGAGCTGAGCGCGCGGGACCGGAGACGTCTCGCCGGGCTGCCCGCCGACGGCGAGGGGCACACGGCCCACCTCTCGTCGCTGGGCGACTACCGCATGATGGCGACCGAGGGCAGGGACGGCGATGTCCTCGTCACCGGGCTGCCCACGGAGTCCGTGGAGGCCGCCGTCCACCGGCTGGAACTTGTCGCCGCGGTCGTCTTCGGTGCGGCGCTCGCCGTCGCCGGTGTCGCGGGAGCCCTGTGGGTGCGCTGGTCGCTGCGACCGCTCAGCAGGGTGGCCGAGACCGCCACCCGGGTCAGTGAACTCCCGCTCTCCAGCGGCGAGGTGGACCTTCCGTCCCGCGCGCCCGAGAGCGACCCGCGCAGCGAGGTGGGACGCGTCGCCGGCGCCTTCAACGCGATGCTCGGCCACGTCGAGGACGCGCTGACCAAACGGCACGCGAGCGAGGAACGGCTGCGCAGTTTCGCCGCCGACGCCAGCCACGAACTGCGCACGCCCGTGGCATCGATCCGCGGTCACGCGGAACTGGCGCTGCTGCACCCGGACCCGGTGCCCCAGAAGGTGCTGCGGGCCCTGGAGCGCATCGAGGCCGAAGCGGCCCGCATGGGCGAGATGGTCGACGACCTGCTGCTCCTCGCCCGCCTCGACGCGGGCCGCCCCCTGGAACGTCTTCCCGTCGACCTGACGCGCCTGGTCCTGGACGCGGTGACGGACGCGCAGGCCGCGGGCCCCGGACACCGCTGGCTGCTGGAGCTGTCCGAGGAGCCGGTGACGGTGCCGGGCGACGCCCACCGCCTCCATCAGGTGCTGGCCAACCTGCTGGCCAACGCCCGCCTGCACACACCCGTCGGCAGCACGGTGACCATCTCCCTGCAGACCGACGCCGGCACGGCGGTACTGAGGGTCCACGACGACGGGCCGGGCGTCGCCGAGGACATCCGGCCCAAGGTCTTCGAACGCTTCACCCGCGCGGACCGCCGCCGCACCGAGGACGCGGGCGGCGGAACCGGCACCGGCCTCGGTCTGTCGATCGTGGCAGCGGTCGCAGAGGCCCATGGCGGAGGCATCACACTTGAGAGCGGCCCAGGATCGACCACCTTCTCCGTCCGGCTCCCCACCGGTGGCGCGTAAGTGCGCACATGGACGGTGAGCGCGTCCGCTGTCAGTCCTCCGGCTCGGAAACGCGTTGGAGATCGGCTCGGCCTTCGGCGGCGCGGATGAAGCGGGTCATGCCGAACTGGCTCGTTCCGGGGGCGCCCTGAGGGGTGGTCGGCGTCGACTCGGTGGCGCGGGGTGCGGACGGCAGGACGTAAGGGCGGCGGAGTACCTCGTCGAGGATGATGACGGTCTCGGTGGCGCGTACCGCGGGAATGGTGGACAGCTGGTCGGTGACCAGGCGGTGTACGGCGGCGACGTCGCGCACCCGGACCTGGATCATGGCGTCGTGCTCGCCGGTGGTGACGGCGCAGTACTCCACCTCCGGCAGCTGGGCGAGAGCGGTGCGGAACTGCTTCCACAGTTCCTGGCGGACGGTGACGAAGATCAGGGCGCAGATCTCGAGACCGACCCGGCTGTGGTCGACGCGGGCGCTGAAGCCGCTGATCACACCGTCGGCGCGGAGGGCTTCGAGGCGGGTGTAGGCGTTCGCGCGGGAGACGCCGACGCGCTCGGCAAGGGCGGCGACGGAGATGCGGCCCTGGGTGCGGAGGACGTCGAGGATCTTGAAATGTACGGAATCCAGGGCGAGGCCGATGCCGATCCGTCCAGAGCGGGGTTCGCCGGACGCATCGGGGCTGGACGAATCTGTCATGGAAGCGCCTTTCCTGGATGGTTCGTCTCGACCGTGTCCCGTTAGTCGGCTGTTGTGGTTAGTTTCAGCCCACCCTAACGGTGAATCGTCCAGGTACTTCCTCCGGCGGCCGTCGATGCCCGCCGTGCCTTCTTCCGCTCCGTCCCCCTGCTCTCGGAGGCACCCATGTCCAGATCGCGCACCGGGCCGTACCCGGCGGCAGTCTCGCTCGTCGCCGTCGCGGCGCTCGCCCTCAGTGCCTGCTCCGGTGGCGGCGGTACGTCCGGTTCGTCGGGCGGCAGGACGCTGGTGATCGACACGACCTTCAATCTGAAGACCGCCGACCCCGGCCGTGAGTTCGAGACGACCGGCGGCATCGTGGACAAGGCGCTGTACGAGACGCTGCTGACGTTCAAGGGCAGCGATGTCACCAAGCCGCTGCCGGGTCTTGCGTCCTCCTACGAGGAGTCCTCGGACAGCAGGACGCTGACCCTGCATCTGCGTGCGGGGGCGAAGTTCTCCGACGGCAGTGCGGTCACGGCGGACGATGTCGTGTACTCGTTGCAGCGGGTCATCGACATCAAGGGCAATCCGTCGTTCCTGCTGGACGGGGTGACGGTGGCCAGGACGGACGCCTCGACGGTGACGCTGACGTCGAAGAAGGCGAATCCGGCGCTGCCCTTCATCCTCCCCAACCCGGCACTGGGCATCCTCAACTCCAAGGTGGTCAAGGCGAACGGCGGCTCGGAGGCGTACCTCAACAAGACCTCCGCCGGCTCCGGGCCGTACACGCTGACGTCGTTCAACACGAACACGCAGGTCGTGCTCGCGAAGAACCCGAAGTACACCGGGTCGAACGAGCCGACGTACGACAAGATCGTGCTCCGGAACGTCCAGGCGCCGACGCAGAAGCTGAACGTGCAGCGCGGTGACAGCCAGGTGGCCCTGGACCTGAACTCGGACCAGGTGACGGGGCTCGGCGGCGGGCTGAAGGTGCTGAGCGGGGCGTCGTCGGACGTGATCTTCCTGCTGCTGAACATGGACAAGGGGATCAGCGGTACGACGGCCAACGCCAAGTTCCGTGAGGCGGTCCGCAAGGGCCTCGACTACACCGGCCTGCTGGCGCTCGGCGGGACCGGCGCGGTGCAGGCGCCCGGGCTCATTCCGACGACGTTCGTCGGCGCGCTGCCCTCCTCCCAGGCGCAGCAGCGGGACCTGAGCGGGGCGAAGGCGGCCCTGAAGGCGAGCGGGGTCAAGAACCCGACGGTGAAGCTCGGCTACCCGAGCGACCTCAGCGTGGACGGCCTGTCGCTGCAGACGCTCGCCGAGCGGGTGCAGGCCCAGCTGAAGGAGGTCGGCATCACGGTGACCCTCGCGCCGGCGCCGACCACGACGGAGCTGGACAACTACCGCAACGGCAAGGAGGAGGTCGGCCTCTGGTACTGGGGCCCGGACTACCCGGACCCCAGCGACTACCTGGTCTTCCTGCCCGGCGGCCTGGTCGGTCTGCGCGCGGGCTACAAGGTGGGCGCCGACCCGGCGCTGACGGCGCTCGGCGACAAGGCGGCGACCACGACCGACACCGCGACCCGGAAGAAGCTGTACGAGCAGATCCAGACCACCCTGAATGCCAGTAGCCCCTTCATCCCGCTGATCCAGCCGAGCCGGCACATGGTGTCGGCCTCGACGGTCACCGGCCTCGCGTACAACCCCGTGTGGACGGTCGATGTCGCCGCCCTGGGTGCGAAGTAGGCGCGTGGGTGGCGGGCGGCTCCTCGCCCGCCACCCGCTGGCCCGCTACCCGCTCGCGAGGTTCCTGCTCCGCCGCACAGCGGTCGCCGTGCTGCTGGCCTTCGGGGTGACGCTGGTGACGTTCGTCCTCACCAACCTCGTGCCCGGCGATCCGGCGGCGGCCGCGCTCGGGCAGCGGGCGGTCGGCGACCCGGCGATCGTGGCCCAGTTCCGGCAGC
>Ga0307513_10007243_pt1 | contig 14403 bp, 9 predicted proteins | sample 15_EM_MG_FD_202174 | JGI IMG/M metagenome (GOLD analysis project Ga0307513, IMG submission 202174) | Populus trichocarpa ectomycorrhiza microbial communities from riparian zone in the Pacific Northwest, United States - 15_EM | ecosystem: Host-associated > Plants > Roots > Unclassified | place... | reverse complement strand
CGGTCGGGGAACGTCGTCGATGCCCTGGGCTACATTTAATTTGCGCGTGGTTGGTGCCGGACCGGAGGTACTGTCGGGTAGGCGATCGGTGGATTTCTTTTATCAGGGGGCCCAGGCCTGGGGGGGGGTGTCCCGGGACGCCTCACATACCATTTAGTTGGTCGTAGGTAGCATGAATGAAAATAAGGTTTAACCTCGCTATCCCGGATGGCCAAAATCCAAGGAATCTGTTCGGGAGCGAATTATCCGGGACAGTGAATTGGACTTTGGTGGTGCAAAAAAATTCAGAATTTAGGGGAATTCCATCCGGGACAGCGGGGGGAGAGTGAGATCCGGGATAGCGAGGGGCGACTGTAGTAGTAGCGCTATCACTCCCACATGGCCATGCTTAATAGCGAACGAGAGCGGTGTTCGGCCGTAATTATCTGGTTTGTTGGGGTCGACGCCCTCCCGTTCGAGTAGCATCTCCACAATTCCCTCGTGCCCGCGCTCGGCAGCGCACCAGAGCGGTGTTCGGTCGTACCGGCTTGGTTTGTCGGGGTTGACGCGGTCATGTCCGAGTAGCGCTTTCACAACATCCTCATGCCCACCCACAGCTGCCCACCAGAGTGGTGTTTGGCCACACCCATCTGGTTTGTCGGGATTGACGTCGTCCCGTCCGAGCAGTATTTTCACTATTCCCTCTTGCCCATTCTTGGCAGCACGCAAGAGTGGTGTTCTGCTGTCTCTCTTTGATTTATTGGGGTCGACATCTTCCAACCGGAGTAGCATTTTCACAATGCCCTCGTGACCATACTCAGCAGCACACGAGAGGGGTGTTCCATCGAACTCGCTTTCTTCGTCGGGGTTGACGCCGTTCCGCCCAAGTAGCATTTCCACCACTCCCTCATGCCCATTCCTAGCGGCACACCAGAGCGGCGTTTGGCCGTTGTTATCTGGTTTGTCGGGGGTGATGTCATTCCGCCCGAGTAGTATTTTCACCACTCCCCCGTGCCCATTCCAAGCGGCACACCAGAGCGGCGTTTGGCCACGCTTGTCTGGTTTGTCGGGGGTGATGTCATTCCGTCCGAGTAGTATTTTCACCACTCCCTCGTGCCCATTCTGAGCAGCCCACCAGAGCGGTGTTGGGATAAGGAGATTCGAGTTGTTGGGGTCGGTCTTGTCGTGCCCGAGTAGCATTTTCACGAGTCCCTCATGCCCATTGCGAGCAGCACATAGGAGAGGCGTTTCGCCGAAGAAAACTGGGTTAGGGTCGATGTCGTCCCGTCCTAATAGTATATTCACCACCTCGTCATGCCCATTCTCAACAGCACACCAGAGTGGCGTTCGGCCGTTGCTATCTGGTATGTTGGGGTTGGCTTGACCCCGTGCGAGTAGTATTTTCGCCAGTCCATCATGCCCATTCATAGCCGCCCACCAGAGTGGTGTTTCGCCATACCTGTTTAGTTTGTCGGGGTTGACGTGGCCCCGTCCGAGTAGTATGTCCACCACTCCCTCGTGTCCATTCTTGGTAGCCCACCAGAGTGGTGTTTCACCGAACTCGCTTGCTTTGTCGGGGGTCAGATTGTCCCGCCCGAGTAATACTCCCACCACTCCCTCGTGCCCATTCTTAGCAGCCCACCAGAGCGGTGTTTGGCCGTGCACATCTTGTTTGTCGGGGTCCACGTCGCCCCGCCCGAGTAGCATTTTGACTACTCCCTCGCGCCCATTCTTAGAGGCACACATGAGGGGTGCTTCACCTAACTCACCTGCTTTGTTAGGGCCGATATCGTCCCGCCCAAGTAGCATTTCAACCACTCCCTCGTGCCCATTCAAAGCAGCCCACGCGAGAGGTGTACTACCTGTGCAGTCTATTTGGTTGATATCACAACCTTCCACCTCTACCAAACCAGCTACAATCTCAACAATCCCAAAGAAGGATGCACAATGCAGACCCCCGAACAAAAAAGGTTTATCAAAATCAATACTGGGACACAATTTCTCTGCGTTCAGGATGATTTCGACGGACACGTGGTCGCTGTAGTCGTCAAATAGCTTTAGCACAAGCTGCTTCGCACAATCTGAAAGATCTCTTTTTGCGTGTATTCCCCAATACAGAGAAGAGTATTCCAGAAAAGGTGTGCCCGGGTTTGGCGAAGAATATTCTCGAGAGGGGCGCGAAGATGGGGAAGGATCTGCCGGGGAAGGTATGCTCGAATGTGGGGAAGGTATGCTCGAATGTGGCGAAGGTCCCCGAGAGCGTGCGCTGGAAAGTCGTGAAGAACGTTCAAGAAGGGGTGCGGTAGAGCTGTTAGAGGGTGGATTCGAATATAGAGAAGAATATCCCTGAAAGCGTGCGCTGGAATTTCGAGAAGAATATTGCAGAAGTGGTGTGCCCCGGAGATCGCGAGAGGGACGGGTCGAAAGAGCCTTGACCTGACGGGAATTCAAATAGCTTAGGCAAGCCTCTGCCATTGTCGAGTGAACTCTATTAAAAAGCTGCGGGTGGACCCGGAGGTACTCTCGCAAAGTAAAATGAATTAACCGAACCGTAGAAGCCTTGTCAACGACAACAAGTCCTTGACAACAGGCGAGCAATGTTCCTATTGAAGGGACGTTGCCGGGGTCGAGATCCGGCGATCCTATTTCGACTCCGAGAGCGCAGCACAGTTCGTCCACCTTCAAGGGCCGTTCCGAGTAGGAGATCCACATCAAAACGGCCGTGCCGAGCCTCGATTTCTCCCCACCCTGTCCCTTGATCCGACTCAACGTCCCACCATAGGCACCCCCCAACCCCGAGCCGTCAGTCATCGCATTGAGCCTTTGTCGTCTCCGACTGACTGTGGTTTCCTGCATGATCGCATCCACATTCAACGAGACTAATAGGAATCTAGATATGTACCTGTTAGTGGATGGCTTGAGGTAGCTCCTCCGGTGTCGTTACATCTACCTACATTTCAGAAATATTTTCAGGAATTTTCTTTAGGATATCTGCCTTCAGAGTACTGTCCATCGCGTCTGGTGTCGTGTCCTCGTCCAGTCTGCTATGAAGATAACTGATAATATCTTGCCTCCAAGGAGTGATGCGTATCGCCGTTACTCTTCCGGAAAGGCGATTCCTGACCTCAGCCCGAATGTGCGGTCTTCCAGTCAGGAATATCCGGGTATCTGGAGACCTTCGCAGAATTTGGCCAAGCGAATCAAGAACTTTGACTCGATGTCCTGCTACACATTCATCGAGAGCGTCAATGCATATGAATGTGGGCTTTGCGGAAGCGGTGGTCTGCAGCATCTTCACGATATCGGCAAGCTGAGGCCCCCGTCCACCGAGGAACTTTTTCTGGTCCTGGTACGCTTGCGCTATTTCCCCTGGTACATTTTCCAGTCCACTCACAGTCTGTCTGAGCACAGCGCCCAGCATACTCGCCGATGACTGCTCCTTTTGGGCCGCGAAGTCAAAGTAAAAACACGCAACCGCGACCTCCTGGCGCCTAGTCCTATTACACAAGCTGTCTATTACTAAGGAACTATCACAGCTTGTCAGCACTTGCTCTTTTTCTTCCATTCATCGATGTTCGTCCTTGATACCTAATAAAAGTCTTCCCAACCCCCGGATCTCCATAGCAAAACAAGACCGCCCTACCGGATCCACACCCCCAACCACCAGCGTACCAGCTCCTAAACTCCTCGGTTTGCAACACCCATCCCCCGACGTCTTTGACCCGGCTCTCTTGAATGTCTTTGTGCCGTAGCCTGGGCTCTAGTGGCGACAACCAGGTCAAGATTTGAGACCGATCATCGGCAACAGTACAATTATTCCACACATTATTAAAGGAATTGGTAGTGTTGCAAGAGTTGGTATTGCCATGGAAGCGATATGCAGACATCATCGCTGTTCGGAAGCTGGCCTAGGGTGGGTACCGGTAATCGAATTGGTCGATTGATGGAATCGCTGGAGCTGAATCCGAGAGGTTGTGAAAGGGGCCCATAGCTCTCCCAGCTTTTTTTTCCAGAGCCTGATTGCGCAATAGCATCCACCAGGACCGTACTAAGAACTTCCCTCTGAAGAATCAGATATACTGTGAATTCTCGGGCTCAGTGGTTTGCCAAGTGCCAATCAAACAGAGAGCTCTGAAAAAAAAACCCCCTTTTGTCCAGCGAGTTTTTCGCAACCTTTAGGAAAAGCACAATAACAGCGCTCGGGCTATGTTTAGCCAGAAGTGCCACACCCCGTTAAATCCTATCCGACTGCGGAATACAAATTCTCCCCTATGATGAACGAATGCCCCGGAGCGCCCCAGGTTGAACCGTCTCTCTTGGCGTATATACAAATAAATCAAGCATTGTGAATAAATTAGTCAAAACATCCAAAAATCTCTTAGGTTACTCAAGTATTATACTCGTAGTGAGCATGACCCCGATTGCATACGATTTCGGTGGAAGAGGGTTTACGCAGGGAGATGGAGGTGGTATTGTAGGTATTGTGCTTTTCTTAAGGGTTGCGAAAAACTCGCTGGACAAAAGGTTGCGAATCCTTTTTTTTCCAGAGCTCTCTGTTTAATTAGAACTTGGCAAACCACTGAGCCCGAGAATTCACAGTATATCTGATTCTTCAGAGCGAAGTTCTTAGTACAGCCCTAGTGGATACTATTACGCAATCAAGCTCTAGAAAAAAAAGCTGGGAGAGCTGTGGCTCCTTTCGCAACGTTTCAGAAAACCACAATAGCATTGTTGGCACTTGAAGTGCGTTGTGCCACTGCCATGCAAGTGAGCCCGGCACGGCATCACGAAATGCCAGAATGGTGAAATTAGCTGGTGGCGCAACCTGGCACAAATTCAATTGTCGTGGACTGGTTTCTGCTACCGAGTAAGATAACACCCGGGTTCCCCAGCACAGTGAGAACTCACAAGGATGGGGAATGGGGAATATTCATTATGAATTAGGCTTGTAGATAGTTTCTCTTTTTTTTCTTATAAAGTCGCTCTATTTGCACATGTATTGCACGGGCACGATATAGTGCCGTGCCGGGCGCATCGATTTGCAGGGTAGACTAGTACCAACAAGATTAATTGTAGGAAAACAGATGAAGTAATTGTCAGTTAAGCGAGAAACCCTGGGTACCTCGATAGGAGGCAAGACCTGGGCGGGGTGTGTTCTAATACTCTGACAGGCTCTCGGGAAATATTTCCTTTACGAGCGCATGGCACTATCGTAGAGCCCTCAAATTCGCTTCTTTCTCATATTCGGATTCTCGGCTACCCAGACCGGATACCAGCCTTGACAAAAACAAAAGGGTGGGAAACCCAGTGCGACAGTGTCCCTTTCCCCCCGGCACACTCCCCTGCGAGAGAGTGGCAGCTCCCCCCGCAGAAGCGAATGTTAGGAGTGAGCGGGGTTGGAACTCGTGGCGAATATTAGAGAGGGAAGAAAGCTCTTTCGCAGGAAGAAAGTTCTGTCGTTGCGTACCATATGCTTCGCTTTTCTCCGGCCCCTAACTTCTAACTTCTAACTTCTAACTTTGATTGATGCATGGGGGCACCATGACTCTAACCTATAAAAGAGTTTTAGTAGTGATAATATTGCATATTCTGTAGCATATTATCGCTTGTTATATGCCGGCCGGTGTGGTTAATACCTACCCTGCATGGCTCAGAACCCGAATCTGACCAGGCAGTGGATCACCTCCTGACCCTGGATTGCTCATTACCACCCGCTCCTCGGCTATCTATAAGGGGATCACTGACGGTAACCCATTTGTTTGGTTAAATCCGTGTCATTGTCTTAGGTACATGGAAGCAAAAGTTAACAATTCACAGGGCACAAACTGCTGCATTCAGGAAATATCTAATGGCAAATACAAAGTCCAAAGCAAAACAAAAGCGAAAGATATAAATCAAAATGACAGCTAATAGTAGCTGAAGGTAAATGCCAAAGTTAGTCTGGTTCCAGTAGAGACTTGCACTAGCAGGCATCCATTGAATCTCATACCTCCGGAATAGCCAATAGCTTGCGGGGAGAGGGGGAACAACGGTCACAGGATCTCACTCGCTAAACATTAAGTTCACACAGGAATGGTACAACGCACATGCTCCAGCGCGGCACTGCAACCTCCCGCAACCTCTCCAGGTACCGGAAAACTCTTCCTCGCCTCTATATGATCGGTGGACCCCACCCCTCTCTCGTCTCCATTTGTTATCTAATGAGTTTTTTCTGTTTTGAACACGGTTTAGAGATCACAATTTTTTGTTTTTGAAGGCGGGGATCGCGATAAATATTCTAGATCCAACCCATTCCTTACTAGCGCCCTAAGCACCCAGCCCTCCTCATATACCGTGCTAAGTAAAACTTCATCTTTGAGTCTTATTTAAGAATCACCCAGTTTACGGCTTAGCGATCTAAGTCCTCTTGCAGTAGGCATGGTTAGTAAATTACTCGGTAGTTTTTACGGCGCAGACCCCTGTTGAAAAAGGAACCATTACTCGGCATTAAATTCTATAGTCGTTTATCCGTATTGTAGCTTATTGCTGAAATTTTCAATATTGTACTCGTATCAATGCTGTGAGGCCAGCCTGCCAACCTCTCCTTGAAGTGCATATCTGAAAGAAAGTGGTATTTGAGCATGACCTTCGTTATACTGTGTTTACAGTGGGCACCGATCACCGCTAGGCTGTAAACAGCTAGCTCGCGGATTGCGGGATATGCTTGCACGTGGTAAGATTTTTTTCTATAGACTTGTATCCAAACTCTGAGGGGCGGGGGAAAAAAAGGGGGGAGGGCCTTCGTGCGGGGCGGGGTATGAATGATAAATAGGGAAAGAGGGTTTGCAATTAGAGGAGAATGGAAGTAAATATGAAGGAAATTTTAGGCCGCACGGCTTATCGCGACGTAGTGGGGATGGGCGGGCTTAATCTGGAAAGAAAAAGGGGGGCGGCAATCTGCGGAAGGGGAGAGGGGGGGGACAAGAGGGAGTAGTGATGGGGGCAGGCGTATTTATGGAACCGTTGCGGTTCTTGGGGAAATGACATACCGTAAATTCTGGGCGGACTCGACCCACTACTATTACCTGTATGATAGTTACTATTCCCGGAAAGGCGAATTCGCCACGGGGTTAGTCCTTAATAGGAATAGTGACTGTCTTACGAGGTATGGCGGCGGGTCGAGTTTACCCAGAATCCACGGTATAGGTTATCCGTAGTCAAAAAGAGTGAGGGGATGATGCTTCCGGGGCTTGATGCCGTGCTAGGAGTCGTAGACGCTGGCTGTAGTGGCGCTATACCGCATAGCCACGCGTAGAAGTACACTAGAGTGGTGTTCGGGCGTCACCATCTGATGTGCCGGGTTGACATCACCGCCCATCTAGGATTCTAACTACTCCATCGTGCCCATTCTCAGCGGCGCCCCATCGGGGTGTTTGGCCGTATGCGTTCGGTTCGTCGGGGTTCACGTCGTCCCGCCTAAGTAGAATTTCCACCACTCTTTCGTGTCCTTTCCGGGCAGCCCACCAGAGGGGCGTTCGGCGACCGTTATCCAGTGTGTTGGGGTTGACGTCGTCCTGCCCGAGCAGTATTTCTACCACTCTCCCGAGCCCATTCTCAGCGGTATACGAGAGTAGTGTTCGGCCGTTGTGGTCCGGTTTGTCGGGGTTGACATCGTCCCGCCCGAGCAGTATCTCCACTACCCCCTCGCGCCGATTCCAAGCAGCGCACCAGAGTGGTGTTCGGCCGCGGTGATCTGGTTTATCGGGGTTCACATCGTCCCGCCCGAGCAGTATTTTCACTATTCCCTCGTGCCCATTCCCAGCAGAACACCAGAGTGGCGTTCGGCCATCGCTATCTGGTCGGTTGGGGTTGACGCCGTCTCGCCCGAGTAGTATTTTCACCACTTCCTCATGCCCACACATAGCAGCCCACCAGAGTGGTGTTTCGCCGTACTTATTTGAGTTGTCGGGATCGACGTCATTCCCGAGTAGTATTTCCACCACTCCCTCGTGCCCATTCTTAGCGGCACCCCAGAGCGGTGTTCGGCCGTCGTTATCTGGTTTGTCGGGGCTGACGTCGCCCGGCCCGAGTAATATTTCCACCACTCCCTCGTGCCCATTCATAGAAGCCCACCAGAGCGGCGTTTGGCCGCCGTTATTTGGTTTGTCGGGGTCGACGTCGTACCGCCCAAGCAGTATTTCCACCACTCTCTCGTGCCCATTCTTAGCAGCACACGAGAGGGGGGTTTCACCGGACCCGCTTGCTTTGTCGGGGTCGACGTCATGCCGTCCGAGTAGTATTTTCACCACTCCTTCGTGCCCATTCAAAGCAGCCCATGCGAGAGGTGTACTACCCGTCCAATCTGTTTGGTTGATGTCACAACCTTCCACCCCTACCAAAACGGCTACAATTTCAATGATCCCGAAGAAGGACGCACTGTGTAGACCGCTGAACAGGGAAGTTTGAGAGAAAACACCGAAGGAGCGCGATATCTCCGCATCCAAGAGGATTTTGGCGGATATATGGTTTCTGTAGTCTTCAAATAGCTTTAGCGCAAGTTGTTTCGCACAATCTGAAAGATCTTTTTTTGCGTGTATTCCCCAATATAGAGAAGAATATTCTAGAAAGGGTTTGATCGGGTGAAGGGGAGAATATTCCTGAGAAGGGCGTGAATATAGAGAAGGATCCCCCGGGCGGGATGTGCTAGGATATGGCGAAAGTCGTCCCAGAGAGGGTGTGCCGGAAAATCGGGAAGAAGGTCCCAGAAGGGGTGCATTCGAGCGTTGGGAAGATTCTAGAGAGCGCGGACTCGAATGAAGAGAAGAATATCCCTGGAAGTGTGTGCCAGAATCGCGGGACGAATATCCTGGAAGGGGTATGCGGGGGGATTCTAAGAAGGGTGTGTCCGGGTGCGGATAACTGTCTCTCGGGGGTAGCACGCCCGAAGAATTCTGATGGCGACTATCCCGAGGTAGCATAATTTGACGAAACTTTAGATAAGTTAAGCAGGTCTCTGCCATTGTTGAGTGAGGTGCACCAAAAAGCTGCGGATGAGCCCGGAGGTACTCCTGAAGAGTGAAATGAAAGAACCTGGCCGTGAAAGTCTCCTTATCCACAGTAACAAGGCCTTGACAACAGGCGAGCAATGTCCCTATTGAAGGAACATTGTCGCTATCAAGGTCTGCCGATCCTATTTCGACTCCGAGAGCGTGACACAGTTCGACAACCTTCAGGGGCCGCTCCGAGTGCGAGATCCACATTAATGCGGCCATGCCGAGCCTCGATTTCTCCCCACACTGTCCCTTGATCCGACTCAACGCCTCGCTGTAGGCTTCCTCTAACCCCAAGCCATCAGCCATTGCGTCAAGCTTTTTTCGCCTGCGATGGATTGTGGTTTCCTGTAGGATTGCATCGACATTCAACGAGACTAACAGGAACCTACATATGTATCTGTCAGCGGATGACTTGAGGTAGCTTCTCCGGTTGTTGCTTCTACCTACGTTTCGGAGACATCTTCAGGAATTTTCTTCAGGATGTCTGCTTTGAGACTACTGTTCATCGCGTCTGCTGTTGTGTCTTCGTCCAGTCTGCTATGAAGATAACTAATGATGTCATGCCTCTGAGGAGTGATGAATAGAGCCGTTACTCTTCCAGTAAGACGCTTCCCGATCTCAGCCTGGATGTGGGGTCTTCCGGTCACAAATATTCGAGTCCATGGAGATTTTTGAAGAATTTGATGAAGCGAATCAAGTATCTTGACTTGATATCCTGTCACACATTCATCAAGAGCGTCGACGCATATGAATGTGTGCTTTCTAGAAGTAGTGGCCTGTAGCATCGTCACAATATCCGCAAGCTGCGGTCCTCGACGACCAATAGCGCTTTTCTGGTCATGGTATGCTCGTGATATCTCTTCCGGGATCTCGTCTAGTCCATCAACTAGCTGTCTCAGCAGGGCGCCCAGCATGTTTGTGGGGGACTGCTCGTTTTGCGCCGCGAAGTCAAAATAAAAGCACGCAATGGTGGTATTCTGTCTCCTAGCCTGATCACACAACCTGTCTATCACCAATGAGCTAACATCACAGCCTGTCAGCGCTGCCCTTTTTCTTCCGTTTCGAGGTTGGCTCTTGTTACCTAATAAAGGTCTTGCCAACTCCTGGGCCGCCATGGCAAAACAAGACTGGGTTATCGGATTCGGCTCCCCCACTGCTTGCGTACCAGCTTCTAAATTCCTTGGTTTTTAAGAACCATTCCCCCACATCTTTAATCCGGCGGTCCCGGATACCCTGATGCCGTAACTTCGGATCCAGTGGGGATAACCAGGCCAGAATATTAGATCGGTCATCGGCAGCGGTAAAGTTATTAATGATGGTATTCAAGGAGTTGATATTGTTGCTGAATGCCTGCGACATTTTCTGTTTTCTGCTTTGCTCTGCTTAGGATATTGCGATTTATGGACAATGGGGTCGGCTGCCGGCGGGGGAGTACCTAGAGGTTGAAGAAAAGGGGGGGTTAAGGAGCCAGACCACCCGCAAGACCAATCTCTGCAAACACTGCGCCGAATAGCACCTCACGTGTGCGATAGGGGACGCCACACATCCCGTAGCGCCACCCAGCGATCGCTTACCCTGCGTTTTTGTTCAGGCACTTAAGGAGCATTTCACACTGAAAATGATCACTCTTTATCAACCATTTAATCGCTCCCAATGAACCCAGGGGTGCCACTCTAGGCCAAATCAAACTAGGAAATAGGTAGAGAGTAGTTTTCAAAAAAGAAAATTCGGTAAGTTAGAGTTTACGGAATCGAGAAACCAGAGAGAACCGAAAATAAAAGTGGTTATCATGTATCTTTTGTATGGCGGCCTCGTACACAGCCTCTAGTCCACTTTCGCTTCCTACCACACTATTCGACAAAAAATCATGTGTCATTAATTTATAGGCTTGATATCTCCACAATAGAAAGAAATAGTTGTTCCCATGTTTCTTGCAGCTTCTTGAAAAATCTTAGCTAAGTAGTGTTGAGCTATAAGTTTCTGAAAATGGCTGTTTTCTGCGTAAAATGGGCGACGGCCCGAGTTTCTTGCCACCCGATTTTTTAGCATCATGAGAAAGTTACCGCATTAACTGAGGAAAACCGCGTGACTCTAGTACGTTCAAATAAGATTTTTAACCCTAGTTTTGTCTTGAAATCGCAATAAAGCGTCATAGGCTAATTATTTATAGCCAGGACTAACTTAAGTCTTTCAAGGCAATGATATTGACCCAATTGCAAGTCTCACCTCAGCCTCTTCTTATTTCAACGTAAAGTCTGAGGCGGTTCTTCTCAGTTAATGCGGTACTCTGAGAGGCTCTCGGGAAATATTTCCTTTACGAGCGCATGGCACAATCGCAGAGCCCTCAAATTAGCTGCCTTCTCACATTCGGATTCTTGGCTACCCAGATCGGATACCAGCAGTGCCAAAACAAAAAAGGTGGGAAACCCAATGCGAGAGTGTCCTTTCCCCCCCGCACACTCCCCTGCGGGAGTGTGATAGCTCCCCACGTAGAAGTGAATGTTGGGAGTGAGCGGTTGGAACTCTTGGCGAATATTAGAGAGGGAAGAAAGCTCTTTCGCAGGAAGAAGGTTCTGTCGTTGCGTACCTTGTTCTTTGCTTTTCTCCGGCCTCTAACTTCTAACTTCTAACTTCTAACTCTAGTTTATATGCATGGGGGCACCATGACTCTAATCTATGAAAGGGTTCCAGTAGTGATAATATTGCATATTCTGTAGCAGATTATCGCCTGTTCTATGCTGGCCGGTGTGGTTAATACCTACCCTGCATGGCTCAGAACCCGAATCTGAGCAGACAGAGAATCACCGCCTAACCCCGGATTATTCATCACCACCCGTTCCTCAGCTATCTACAAGGGGATCACAGACGGCAACTCATTTGTTTGGTTAAATCCGTGTCATTGTTTTAGGTACATTAAAGCAAAAGTTAACAATTCACTGGGCGCAAACTGCCCCATTTAGGGAATATCTTATGGCAAATAAAAAGCCCAAAGCAAAACGGAGGCAAAAGATATAAATCAAAATGACAGCTAATAGTAGCTGAGGGTAAATGTCAAAGTTAATCTGGTTCCAATAGAGACTTGCGCTGGCAGGCATCCATTGAATCTCATACCTGCGGAATAGCCAATACCTTGCGGGGAGAGGGGGGGAACAACGGTCACAGGATCTCACTCGCTAAACATTAAGTTCACAATGTTGGAGCATCCTTCTATATCCAGCATGGTCGGTTATGAGGGAGTACGTCAGCCAGTAAAGTGGCGGGTGAGGCCGCGTGAACCTGGGAAATAGCGGCTGGTGCTCTCCCATATGGATGGCCTAGGATGCCCCCCCTTCGTTTCTTTCTCAATCAACCTCAGTCATTCCAACACACAACGCACACACTCCAGTGCCGCACTACAACATCCCGCAACTGTTAAACTAAACTGTGTCCAAAACAGAAAAAACACTTTAGATAGCAAAAGGAGACAAAAGAGGGGTGAGGGTTTACCGATCATATACAGACGAGGAAAGGAAATCACCATTTTTTGTTTTTGAAGGCGCAGACCCCCAGCATCGGGGATAAATACTGTGGATCCAACCTCTTCCTTACTAGCGTCCCAAGCCCGTAGCCCTCATATAATAAGTAACACCTCATATTTAAGTATTATCTAACAATCACCCATTTTACGGCTTAGCGATTAAAGTCCGCCTGCAGCAGGGATGGCTAGTAAATCACAAACTTTAAGTAGTTTTTACGGCGTAGACCCCGGTGGCAAAAGGCGCCACTACTCGGCATTAAATTCTGTAGTTGCGGGGCAAAGTTTGTCGGTACTGTACGGTAGTCTATTGCCGAAAATTTCCTTATCGTACTCGTATCAATGCTATGCGGGCAGCCTCCCAACCCCTCCTTCGAGTTCGTATTGGAAAGAAAGGGGTATTTATGTATGGCCTTCGTTATACTGTGTTCACAGTGGGCACCGATCACCGCTAGGCTATAGTTAACAGGGAGCTCGTGGTTTGTGGTCATATATGCTTGCACTTAGTAATCATTATTTCTATATACTTGTATCCAAATAGCTCTGAGGAGAGGGAGAAAAAAAGAGGGGGGAACTTTGTACGGGTTGGGGTATGAGTAATAAATAGGGAAAGAGGGCTGACAACTAGAGAAGAATGAGAGTAAAGATGACGGAAATTTCGGGGCGCACGGCTAATCGCGACGTAGTGGGGATGGGGGGGCTTACTCTGGAAAGAAAAAAGGGGCGGCAATTACCACAAGGCGGTGCTTTAAAGTGCGGAAGGGGAGGGGGAAGGGATAAGAGGGGGTAGTGATGGGGGCAGGCGTTTTTATGGAACCATTTGATGAAGCTAATGGAAAGCACAAAAGATGAAGGAAACGAAAGTGCGATCACCACAGATGCTGAGTGGAGCGATCAAGGAGGGCGAAACGGTTGTCTGGATGGCTACCCCCTCTCTAGCTACGGACAAGCCAGGAGATATATCTCTCCGTCTAAATAACAACCACAAAGCACTCCCAAAACTCAACGCACTCTAAAGAAACAAACGCAACTAACTAAACCTGATCCCTAATGATCACAAACAATCTAGACTCATCCCGATATCCCATGATCCTCCATGATCCTAAGGCCTTTGCCCTGCCGTGTGCTGACTCCTGTATGTCTAGTGACAAAGGGTATGAAAGAAACAATAAAACTAAATACCCGATACCTCATACCCTATGGCCAAACACATCAACGAACCCATAAAGGAAATATCCTATGCCTAGCAGCATAGGATGTGAAAACAACAACCTGTGGGAAAATACCTAACCGCTGAAAGAACAAGAAACCACCTGCACTAAACTGCTTCACTCCTAGCCGCATATCCGTATAAATGCATATCCGCACAATCCTCTAACCGCATGCCCTATAGGCAATCCAACACCATTGGGGCCCTTGGGGAAACGGGACACGAGTTATCCGTAGTCGAAAGCAGTGGGGGAGCTATGACTCCGCAGCATTATATGTTGGGAGCGGCTGGGTGCAGTAGTAGGGCTGTCACTCTCGCATGGCCACGGTAAACAGCACACCAGAACGGTGTTCGACCGCGCTTATCTGGTTTGTAGGGATTGACATCGCCCCACCTGAGTAGTATTTTCACTACTCCTGCATGCCCATTCTCCGCGGCACACCAGAGTGGCGTTCGGCCGTCGTTATCTGGTTTGTCGGGGTTGATGTCGTCCCGTCTGAGTAGCATTTCCACCACTCCCTCGCACCCATTCAAGGCAGCGCACCAGAGTGGTGTTCGACCGTAGCTATCTGGTATGTCGGGACTGATGCCGTCCTGCCCGAGCAGAATTTCCACCACCCCTTCGTGCCCCTTCCAGGCAGCACACCAGAGCGGTGTTCGGCCATCGC
>Ga0307513_10007242_pt1 | contig 14407 bp, 13 predicted proteins | sample 15_EM_MG_FD_202174 | JGI IMG/M metagenome (GOLD analysis project Ga0307513, IMG submission 202174) | Populus trichocarpa ectomycorrhiza microbial communities from riparian zone in the Pacific Northwest, United States - 15_EM | ecosystem: Host-associated > Plants > Roots > Unclassified | place... | reverse complement strand
CGTGCTGCCGTCGTCGCGCAATTGGCCGAAGCCGGCGAGTTGCTCGCCGGATTTGGCCAGCACCTTGGTCGCGTCCTTCGGGTCGGTGACGTCGGCCAGCGCCTTGCCGTTGTATTCCATCGCCAGTTCATCCGCCGACGGGCTGCCCGGGATCTTGTAGGCCCAAGTCAGGTTGACGATGGCGTCGGGGAAGGCGCCGCCGTCCTTCACGTAGGCGGCCTTCATCCGCGTGAAGATCTCGGCGATGATCTCGATGTCGCCCTTGGCTTCGCCCGGCGGGTTGGCGCCTTTCCAGTGCCATTGCAGCCAGCGGCCGGAATTGGTCAGCGAGCCGTCTTCCTCGGCGAAGCAGGTGCTCGGCAGGCGGAACACCGTTGTCTGGATCTCTTCGCTCTTGACGTCGTTGTATTCGCCGTAGTTCTTCCAGAATTCCGAGGTCTCGGTGTTCAGCGGGTCGATCGTGACCAGGAACTTCAGCTTCGACAGCCCGGCGATGATCTTCTTCTTGTTCGGGAACGAACCGACCGGGTTGAAGCCCTGGCAGATGTAGCCGTTGAGCTGGCCGTTGTTCATCATCTCGAAGGCCTGCAGCACGTCGTAGACCTTGTCGATCTTCGGCAGGTAGTGGTAGGCCCACGCGTTGTCGGCGGTCGCCGCCTTGCCCCACCAGGCTTTTTGCAAGCTGACGAAGAACTTGGGGTAGTTCTGCCAGTAGCTCATCTGGTTCGGACGCAAGGCCTTCAGCGCACGCGGCTTGTAGTAGGTCTCGAGGTCCTGCTCGGTTTCGCGGGCCAATGACAGATAGCCGGGCAGCGAGTTCGACAGCAGGCCGAGGTCGGTCAGCCCCTGGATGTTGCTGTGCCCGCGCAACGCGTTCATGCCGCCGCCGGCGATGCCGATGTTGCCGAGCAGCAGCTGCATGATCGCCGCGGCGCGGATCATCTCCGAGCCCTGGCTGTGCTGCGTCCAGCCGAGCGCGTACAGGATCGTCATCGCCTTGTTCGGCAACGCGGTGCCGGCGATCATCTCGCAGACCTTCAGGAATTTGTCCTTCGGGGTCCCGGTGATCTTGCTCACCATCTCGGGCGTGTAGCGCGCGTAGTGGGCCTTCATCACCTGCAGCACGCAGCGCGGGTTCGTCAGCGTCGGGTCGACCTTGGCGAAACCCTTCTCATCCAGCTCGTAGGCCCAGCTCGAGTTGTCGTAGCGCCGCTTGGCTTCGTCGTAGCCGGAGAAGATGCCGTCCTTGAAGCTGTAGCCTTCACCGACGATGAAGCTCGCATTGGTGTAGGTCTTGACGTACTCGTGCTGCAGCTTGTCGTTGCCGATCAGGTAGCTGATGACGCCGCCGAGGAAGGCGATGTCGGTGCCGGCGCGGATCGGCGCGTAGTAGTCGGCCATCGCCGCCGAGCGCGTGAAGCGCGGGTCGACGACGATCAGCCGCGCCTTGTTGTGCTGCTTGGCTTCGACCACCCACTTGAAGCCGCAGGGGTGCGCTTCGGCGGCGTTGCCGCCCATGATCAATACGAGGTCGGCGTTCTTGATGTCCACCCAGTGGTTGGTCATCGCACCGCGGCCGAACGTCGGGGCCAGACTGGCCACCGTCGGGGCGTGTCAAACGCGCGCTTGATTGTCGAAGACCAGCATCCCCATCGAGCGCATCGCCTTGTGCGTGATGTAGCCCGATTCGTTCGACGACGCCGACGCGCACAGCATGCCGGTGCTCGTCCAGCGGTTGACGACCTTGCCGTCGGCGGTGCTGGCCACGAAGTTGGCGTCGCGGTCGGCCTTCATCAGCTTGACCAGGCGCGACATCGCCTCGTCCCAGCTCACGCGCTTCCATTCCTTGCTGCCGGGCTCGCGGATCTCGGGGTGCTTCAGGCGGTTCGGGCTGTGCACGAAATCGAGCAGCCCGGCGCCCTTCGGGCACAAGGTGCCGCGGTTGACCGGGTGGTCGGGGTCGCCTTCGATGTGGATGATCTCGGCGCTGACGTTCTTCGCCTTGTCGCCCAGGCTGTACATGATGATGCCGCAGCCGACCGAACAGTACGGGCAGGTGTTGCGCGTCTCGGTCGTGCGGGCGAGCTTGAAGTTGCGCGCCTCGGCCAATGCCGCGGTCGGCGAAAAGCCTAAGGCGACGAGGCTGGATCCAACCAGCCCCGCGCCGCTGACGCGAAAGAATTGCCTGCGACTCATGTCCATCGGGAAAGCTCCTGCGGCGCTGCCGCGTACGACGTGGTTGGGTTGATCATGGCTCACTTCGGAGCTTGCGAGGCGGCGCCATCGCCGGCGGTCGGCGCGGGTGTCTTGCCGCCGAGGGCGCCACCGCTGCCCTGGCCGCCGACCATGCCGCCGATGGCCGTCGTGCCTTCGGCGGGACCGGCGGCCGACGATGCCGGCAGGCTGCCTGAATGCGGCGTCACCTCGGGCATCGCGGCGCTGGCCGGTGACGCGGCGCTGGGCGCAGATGGCGTCTTGTCGCAAGCCGACAACAAGGCCAGCGCGAAGAGTGCGCCGGGCAAAGCCGTACGGGCGATGTAAGTCTTCATTTTTCTGAAGCATCCATGCGAATCACGGCGGTCACGCCGCACGCTGCCGTTTATCACCTGTCGTTACCCGAGACACAAGTAGGAACAGCCCGCGGTCGCTCAGCCTCTCAGCCATCGGCCATCGGCAGCAACAGTCGAACGACGAAGCCTCCGCGAGCCGGTTGCTCGAACTCGATCCGCCCGCCCAGCCGCTCGACGCCTTCGGCGACGATCGTCAGACCGAGGCCGACACCCGGCGTGCCGCGGCTCGCATCGCCACGCGCGAAGGCTTCGAGCAGCGTGCCACGGGCGGCGGGCGCGATGCCCGGGCCGGCGTCCTCGACCTCGACCCGCGCCCAGCCCCGCTCGGCGGCCAAGCGCAGTACCACCGGCGGCCGGCCGTGCTTGAAGGCGTTGTCGATCAGGTTGGCCATCAGCCGCTCGACCAGCAGCGGGTGGGCGCGTTCCAACTGCAGTGTGGCAGGAGCATCGAGTTGCAGGCCAGAGGCCTGGGCGTCTTCGACCGCCCGCCGCGCGATCGAGGCCAGGTCAACCGGTTGGTCGAGCGCCAAGGTGCCGAGGCGGGCGTGGTCGAGAAAACCGTCGATCAGCCGGTCGGCGACATGCACGTTGCGAACGATGCTCTCGCGCCGCGCGGCGAATGGCGGCTCGTCGGGCAGCAGCGCCGCGGCCGTCCGGATCCGCGCCAGCGGGCTGCGCAGGTCGTGCGAGACGCCGGCCAGCATCAGCGCGCGTTCGCGCTCGTGGCGAGCCTGGCGCTCGCGCAGCGCGCGCCAGGCGGCGTCGATCGCGACGACCTCGGCGCTCGCACCGGCTGCCCATGGCCCATCGTCGACCACCGGCCGGCCCGGCTGATGGGCCTGCATGCGCTGGCGAAGCCGGGCCAGCGGCCGGGTCAGGCGGCGCGCGAACAGCCAGCTTGTCAGCGCCACCAGCAGCAGCGCGCCGGGCACCGCCAGCGCCAGCCGGCGGGCGGCCTCGCGGTCGATCAGGCGGCGGTCGTCGAAGCCGAGCCAGCGGGTCGCGCCGCCGGGCTCCGTCACCGCGACCCAGACCGTCGAGCGCTCGTCGCCGGTCTCGACGGCCAGCGAGCGGATCGGCAGGCCATCGGCTTCGAGCGCGGCGCGCAAAGCGGCGAAGCGCGGCACCAGATCCGGCACCGTGATCACGCCCGGCGGGCGCACGGTGCTCTGGCGCACGCCGGGCACACTGCCGGGCACAGCCGCCAGGCCCGCGGCGCTGCGCAGCTCAGGCGCCCAGTTGTCGGCCACCAGCCGCGCCAGCATGAGGTTGCGTTCGAGGTAGAACAGCGCGCCGAGCACGAGCACCAGCGCGACGACGATCAGGCCTTGCGTCAACAGCAGGCTGGCAAAGAGGCTGCGCTCCTTCATCTTCGGCCCTTTCAGCCTCGTCGACCTCTTCAACCGCTTCAACCTCTCGGCACGAAGACATAACCCTCGCCCCGAACGGTGTCGATCCATTCGCCGCCGTCGCTCGCGTCGCGCAGCTTGCGGCGCAGCCGTGCGACCTGGACGTCGACCGTGCGGTCCAGCGGGCGGTAGCTGCCGGCCTGGACCGCCTCGCTGAGCTGGTCGCGCGACAGCGCCTGGCCGGGACGGCGGACCAGCGCGACGAGCAGCTTGAACTCGGCGCCGGTCAAGACCAGCGTGCGCTCGGCGCAGCGCACCTCGCGCTTGACGAGGTCGATCTCGAGGCCGTCGAAGCGCAGCGGCGTGGCGTCGGCGCGGCCGGGTGCGGCGCGGCGCAGCAGGGCCCGCACGCGTGCCACCAGCTCGCGTGGTTCGAACGGCTTCGGCAGGTAGTCGTCGGCGCCGATCTCCAGGCCCAGCACGCGGTCCAGCGGGTCGCCACGAGCGCTGAGCATCACCAGCGCCAGCGCCGGATGGGCGGCGCGCCAGCGGCGGCACAGCTCGTAACCGTTGGCGTCGGGCAGCATCACGTCGAGCAGAACCAGGTCGGGCTGCAGCGTGGCGAGCGCCTCTTCGCCGTCGCCGCCGGTCAGGACGTGGTGCGAACGCCAGCCTTCACGCGCCAGCAGCTCCGCCACCAGCCCGGCGAGCTCGGCATCGTCGTCGACCAGCAGGATCAGGGGTTGCGGGGCCATCGCTTGCAGCGCCTAAGTGTAGGCGGCGCGTTGCGCGAGCCGCGATGTTTCAGTACTGTCGCATTTCGTTGCGTCGGGTTGACATCGGCCAGCGACCCTGCCGCGTTCAAATGGACAGGCCGCGACCCGATGCGCCGGCCGCCAACCCATAACTCCTGGAGCCCACAATGAAAAACCGCCTTTGTACCGCGCTGCTGCTCGCCGCATCCACCTTGACCTTGCTGGCGCCGGCGGCCCAGGCGCGCGAGCGCCACACCACCGTGACCGGCCCGAAGGGCCAGAGCGCCGAGCGCGACGTCGCGCGCAGCAAGGGCGACGTGGAGTCGACGACGACGGGGCCGAAGGGCAAGACCGCTTCGCGCAGCGTCGACCGCAGCGCCACCGGCACCACCGCCAGCACGACCGGCCCGAACGGCAAGACCGCGACGCGCAGCGTCGACCGCAGCGCCACCGGCGCCACCGCCACCGCGACCGGCCCGAACGGCAAGACCGCGACGCGCACGGTCGACCGCAGCGCCACCGGCGCCACCGCCACCGCGACCGGCCCGAACGGCAAGACGGCGACCCGCGAGACCACGCGCACCGATACCGGCTCGACGACCACCGTCACCGGCCCGGACGGCAAGACCGTCACGGTCGACCGCCAGAAGTAGACGTCGCAGGCCGGGCGCGGCTAGACGCGCCCGGCGGCGATCACCTCGCGCACCAGCGGGTGCAGATCCTCGCCGTGCTCGTCGCCGGCCAATTGCAGCAACTGCAGCCGCATGCGCGGCGCCCAGAACTTCTTCAGATGCGTCGCGACGCCTTCCAGCGCCTCGGCGTGTTCGGGCATCGCCGAGAAGAACCCGGCGATGCGGTTGGCCATGTTGACCAGGTGTTCGGCTTCCATCAGTACAGGCGTTCCGGGTGGGTGTAGACAGTGGCGCGCTGGTCGCGAACGAAGCCGGCCAGCGTGAGCCCGGCCTCTTCGGCGAGCGCGATCGCACGCAGGGTCGGCGCCGAGACCGCGGCCAACAGGCCGACGCCGGCGCGGGCCGCCTTCTGGACCATCTCGTAGCTCGCCCGGCTGGTGACGACGACGAAGCCGCCGGCGGCGTCGGTGCGCGAACGGGCCAGCGCGCCGACGAGTTTGTCGAGCGCGTTGTGGCGGCCGACATCTTCGCGCACCAGCACCGGCGTGCCGTCGGCCGAGCACCAGGCCGCCGCGTGCACCGCGCCGGTCAGGTGCTGCAGCGGCTGGCGGGCCAGCAGGCCGGCCATCGCGCGGGTCAGTGCCGACAGCGGCAGGCGCAGGCCTTCGGCCACGCGTGGCACCGGCAGCGCCAGCTGTTCGAGGTTTTCGACACCGCACAGGCCGCAGCCGGTGCGGCCGGCCAATGAGCGCCGCCGTTCCTTGAAGCCGGCTTCACGGCGCGCGGTGATCTGCAGCCGCAGCACGGTGCCGGCATCCGACTTCTGCGTCTCGACATCCAGCAGATCGGCCGCATCGTCGATCAGCCCTTCGGTGAGCAGGAAGCCGAGCGCGAAGTCTTCCAGGTCCAGCGGCGTGGCCAGCATCACCGTGTGCGCGATACCGTTGACTTCCAGCGCGACCGGCTCTTCGTCGATCACCGTCTCGTGCGTCGCCTGCGCCGGCTGGCCTTCGCGCAGCGCCCAGGCGTGCACCGCGCGCGCGCCGGCAGGCGTCGGCAGGTCGGCGTCGTCGGGCTTCATCGCGCGGCCTTCATCCGATCACTTCGCCGGCACCACCACCTGCGCGTCGCGCAAGGCGCGAAGCTGGGCGTCGTTGAAGTGGCGGTAGCGCTCTTGCCACTCGCTCGGCTGCGTGACCTTGCTGACCTGCACCGCGGTGACCTTGTACTCGGGGCAGTTGGTCGCCCAGTCCGAGCTGTCGGTGGTGATGACGTTGGCACCCGACTCGGGGAAGTGGAAGGTCGTGTAGACGACGCCCGGCGCCATCTTCTCGGTGACGGTGGCGCGCAGCACCGTGTCGCCGGCACGGCTGACGATGCCGACCCAGTCGCCGTCCTTGATGCCGCGCTCTTCGGCATCGTGCGGGTGCAGGTCGAGCCGGTCTTCGGCATGCCAGGCGGTGTTCGGCGTGCGCCGCGTCTGCGCGCCGACGTTGTACTGGCTCAGCACGCGGCCGGTGGTCAGCAGCAGCGGGAAACGGCGGTTGGCCTTTTCGTCGCTCGGCTGGTAGGCGGTGATGATGAAGCGGCCCTTGCCGCGAACGAAGCCGCCGACGTGCATCACCGAGGTGCCGGCTTCTTCGGTGTCGTCGTTGCACGGCCACTGCACGCTGCCCAGGCGTTCGATCTTCTCGAAGCTGACACCCGCGAAGCTGGGGGTCAGCGCGGCGATCTCTTCCATGATCTGGCTCGGATGCGTGTAGTTCATCGGGTAGCCGAGCGCGTTCGACAGTTTGACCGTCGCTTCCCAGTCGCCGACACCCGACATCGGCGGCATCACTTTCGTCACCCGGCTGATGCGGCGTTCGGCGTTGGTGAAGGTGCCGTCCTTCTCGAGGAAGCTCGAACCCGGCAGGAACACGTGCGCGTACTTCGCGGTCTCGTTGAGGAACAGGTCCTGGACGACGATGCACTGCATCGCGCTGAGTGCCGCCGCGACGTGCTGGGTGTCGGGGTCGGACTGCACGATGTCCTCGCCCTGGCAGTACAGGCCGAGGAAGCTGCCGTCGAGCGCGGCGTCGAACATGTTCGGGATGCGCAGACCCGGCTCGGCGTCGAGCGTCACGCCCCAGGCGGCGTCGAACTGGGCCCGCGCGATGCTGTCGCTGATGTGGCGGTAGCCCGGCAGTTCGTGCGGGAACGAACCCATGTCGCACGAACCCTGCACGTTGTTCTGGCCGCGCAGCGGGTTGACGCCGACACCTTCGCGGCCGACGTTGCCGGTCGCCATCGCGAGGTTGGCGATGCCGATCACCATCGTCGAACCTTGCGCGTGCTCGGTGACGCCGAGGCCGTAGTAGATCGCGGCGTTCTTGCCCTTGGTCGCGTACAGCCGGGCGGCGGTGCGCAATGCGTCAGCGGGCACGCCGCTGATGGCTTCCATCGCTTCCGGCGAGTTTTCCGGCCGGGCGACGAATTCGCGCCACTGTCCGAAGCTCTTCGCCTCACAACGCTCGGCGACGAAGGCTTCGTCGACCAGGCCTTCGGTGACGACGACGTGGGCGATCGCGTTGATCACCGCGACGTTGGTCCCCGGCCGCAACTGCAGGTGCGCCTGGGCCTTGACGTGCGGGCTCGAGATCAGGTCGATCTTGCGCGGGTCGATGACGATCAACTGCGCGCCTTCGCGCAGCCGGCGTTTCATTCGGGACGCGAACACCGGGTGCGCTTCACTCGGGTTGGCGCCGATGACCATGATGATGTCGGCGTGTTCGACCGACTTGAAGGTCTGCGTGCCGGCCGAGGTGCCGTAGGTCTGGCCGAGGCCGTAGCCGGTGGGCGAATGGCAGACCCGGGCACAGGTGTCGACGTTGTTGTTGCCGAACGCCGCCCGCACCAGCTTCTGCACCAGGTAGGTTTCTTCGTTGGTGCAGCGCGACGAGGTGATGCCGCCGACTGCCCCCTGGCCGTGTTCGGCCTGGATGCGCTTGAATTCGCCGGCCGCGTAGCCGATGGCCTCGTCCCAGCTCACCTCGCGCCACGGGTCGGTGATCTTCGCGCGGATCATCGGCTTCGTGACCCGGTCCTTGTGGGTCGCGTAGCCCCAGGCGAAGCGGCCCTTGACGCACGAATGGCCCTCGTTGGCCTTGCCGTCCTTCCACGGCGTCATGCGCACGACCTGGGTGCCCTGCATCTCGGCCTTGAAGCCGCAGCCGACGCCGCAGTAGGCACAGGTGGTCGTCACGCTGTGCTCGGGCTGGCCCATCTCGATGATGCTTTTTTCCTGCAACGTGGCGGTCGGGCAGGCCTGCACGCAGGCGCCGCAGCTGACGCATTCGCTGTCGAGGAAGGTCTCGCTCATGCCGGCCGAAACGCGCGAGCCGAAGCCGCGGCCCGAGATCGTCAGCGCGAACGTGCCTTGGGTTTCTTCGCAGGCGCGAACGCAGCGGTTGCAGACGATGCACTTGCTCGGGTCGTAGGTGAAGTACGGGTTCGACTCGTCCTTCTTGTCCTTCAGATGGTTCGCGCCGTCGAAGCCGTAGCGCACGTTGCGCAGGCCGACGACTCCCGCTTGCGTTTGCAGTTCGCAGTCGCCGTTGGCGGCGCAGGTCAGGCAGTCGAGCGGGTGGTCGCTGATGTACAGCTCCATCACGCCGCGCCGCACGTCGGCCAGCTTCGGGCTCTGGGTGCGCACGTTCATGCCGCTTTCGGCCGGCGTCGTGCAGGATGCCGGGTAACCGCGGCGGCCATCGATTTCGACCAGGCACAAGCGGCACGAGCCGAACGGCTCCAGGCTGTCGGTCGCGCACAGCTTGGGCACCTTGATGCCGGCCTCGGCCGCGGCGCGCATCAGCGACGTGCCTTCGGCAACCGTGACGGCCTGGCCGTCGATCGTCACCGTGACCTCGCGTGCGCTTTCGCGGCGCGGGGTGCCGAAGTCGATCTCGATCGCGTTCATGACTGGAAGTCCTTCGGGAAATGGTTCAGCGCTGACAGTACGGGCAGCGGGGTCATGCTGCCCATGGCGCACAGGCTGCCGTTGATCATCGTGTCGCAAAGGTCACGCAGCAGGATCTCTTGCTTCGCATCGCCGGCGCGCAGGCGGTCGATGACCTCGGCGCCGCGCGTCGAGCCGATCCGGCACGGCGTGCACTTGCCGCAGCTCTCGATGGCGCAGAACTCCATCGCGTAGCGCGCCAGCTTGGCCATGTCGGCGCGGTCGTCGTGCACGACCATGCCGCCGTGGCCGAGCACGGCGCCGGCCGCCGCGTAGGCTTCGTATTCGAGCGGGATGTCCCACTGGCTTTCCGGCAGGTAGGTGCCGAGCGGCCCGCCGACCTGGACCGCCTTCACCGGCCGGCCGCTGGCGGTGCCGCCGCCATAAGTGAACAGCAGCTCGCGCAAGGTGATGCCGAAGGCCAGCTCGACCAGACCGCCGTGCTTGATGTTGCCGGCCAGCTGGAACGGCATCGTGCCGGTCGAGCGGCCGACGCCGAAGTCCTTGTAGAACTGCGGCCCGCGGGCCAGGATCGTCGGCACCGCGGCGAAGGTCAGCACGTTGTTGATGACGGTCGGCTTGCCGAACAGCCCCGACAAGGCCGGCACCGGCGGCTTGGCGCGGACGATGCCGCGTTTGCCTTCCAGGCTTTCGAGCATCGCGGTCTCTTCGCCGCAGACGTAGCTGCCGGCCGCCTTGCGCACTTCGAGGTCGAAACCGTCCAGCCACCCGGCAGCGCGGGCGATCTCTATCGCCTCGCCGAGAACCTGCACCGCGCGCGGGTACTCGGAACGAACGTAGACATAGCCGCGCGCCGCGCCGACGGCGAGCGCCGCGATCGCCATGCCCTCGATCAGCAGGAAGGGGTCGCCTTCGAGCAGCATCCGATCCGCAAACGTACCCGAATCGCCTTCGTCGGCGTTGCAGACGACGTACTTGAGGTCGGCCTGGGCACCGGCGACCGTGCGCCACTTGATGCCGGCCGGGAACGCCGCGCCGCCGCGGCCGCGCAAGCCGGAATCGAGCACCTGCTGCCAGATGGCAGCCGGCGCCATCGCCTTCGCGGCAAGCAGGCCTTGGCCGCCGCCGTGCGCTTCGTAGTCGGCCAGCGACAGCGGATCGGTGATGCCGGCGCGGGCGAAAGTCAGCCGCTGCTGGCGCTTCAGGTACGGCAGCTCTTCGACGAGGCCGAGCGCCTTCGGGTGTTCGGGGCTCCCGGCGAGGATGGCGGGCAGGTCCTCGGGTTCGCAAGGCCCATAGCCGAAGCGGCCGGCGGGGGTGTCGATCTCGACCAGCGGCTCCAGCCACAGCAGCCCGCGCGAACTGGTGCGGACGACCGCGGCACCGCTGGCAACCGCGATGTCGGCCAACTCATCAGCGCCGACCGCGACAGCGGCGCTGTCTTGCGGGATGTAGAGCTTGTTCATCGCAGCAGCGCCTGCAGGCGCTCGTCCAGGCGTTCCGGGGTCAGCCGGGCCAGCAACCGGTCACCGAGCATCGCTGCCGGCGACGAGGCGCACAGCCCCAGGCAGTAGGTCGCTTCGACCTCGCAGCCGGTCAGCGTCTTGGCGTGCTCCCAGAGCGCGTCGCCACCCATCGATTGACAGGCTTCGGCGCGGCAGATCTGCAGCACCGGGCCGTGCGACGGCTCTTCGCGGAAGTGGTGGTAGTAAGTCACGACACCGTGGACTTCGGCGCGCGAGAGGTTCAGCGCACTCGCGATCTCCGGCACCGCGGCGCGCGGAATGTGGCCCAGCGCGTCCTGCACGTCGTGCAGGATCGGCAGCAATGCGCCTTCGCGGCCCTGGTTGCGGGCAAGCGCCGCTTTCACCGCCTTGGCGGTATCCATTGGTGTCATCGGGGGATCATCGGCCTCGGGCCGGCCAGCGTCCAATGGATTCTCGAAACCGGGCCATTCAACCGGCGTATCAACCCCGGCGTATCAAGCCGCCGCGGCCAGCGCCCCGCTGTGGGCCCGCGCGTGCGCGAGCCAGGCTTCGTCCTGCGCCAGCGCGAGCGCGGCGAACAGCGCGCGCGACGGCCGGGCGCCGATCGCGGTCATCAGGCCGATAGGAGTCAGCGTGTCGGGCTGGATCAGCGGCAGCGCCTCCAGGCCGCCCTGCATCGCGACCGTGCTGACCAGCGCGCCCGGCAACACCGCGGCGACGCTGCCGGCCTGCACCGCCACCAGCAGCGCGAGCACCGAGTTGGTCTCGATCACCGGCTGCACGCTGGCGCCGATCTCGCCGAACACGGCGTCGAGGATCACCCGGTTGTGCATCTCCGGGGACAGCATCGCCAATGGCCGCCGGGCTGCATCGGCCCAGGTCAGCGGGGCGCCGAAGCGCAGCGTTCGCGCCGGCTTCTTGCCGCGCTGCAGCAGGTAGTAGCGCTCGACGTACTGCGGGATCTTCTGCAGCCGTGCCGACGCGCGCTCGGTGTAGCCGAGGCCGAGGTCGAGCGCCAGCGCGTCCAGCCCCTGTTCGATTTCCTGCGACGACAGCGAACGCACCTGCGGCAGCAGCCCCGGGTGCCGCTCGACCAGCCGGGCCGCGAAGCGCGCCGCGATCGGCATCGCCGTCGGCACCGTGCCGATGACCAGCCGGCCGCGCGGCGCATCGGCGCTGCCGCGCAGTTCCTGCAGCAGCAGTTCCTGCTCGTGCAGCACACGGTGCGCCGTCGCCAGCACCTGGTCGCCTTCGGGCGTCAGCCCTTCGTAGAGCCGGCCGCGGCGAACGATCGCGACCTCGTAGTGCTCTTCGAGCGCACGCAGCGCATTCGACAGCGCCGGCTGCGTGATGTGGCAGGCGGCGGCGGCACGCCCGAAGTGGCGGTGCTGCTCCAGCGCGGCGAGGTAGCGGTAGGCGTCGATCAGGTTCACCCGCGGAGCTTAGCCTCAGCGGAGTGCTCGGACCCGCCCGCGCGCGAACGCGCAAGCGAGCATTGCGTGGCGCCCGCCGAAGCCCTACCGTCGCCGCACGCCGGCTCATCGACCGGCGACCGGAGACGACATGGTCCGCATCCGCATCCTCCTGCAAGCCGCGCTGGCGCTGGCCGCGCTGCCGGCGTCGGCGCAGGCACCGGCCTACCCCAGCCAGCCGGTCCGCCTGATCGTTCCGCAGCCGCCCGGCGGCGGCTTCGATGCGGTGGCCCGGCTGCTGGCCGAGAAGCTGGCGCCGCTGCTCGGGCAGCCGGTGGTGGTCGAGAACCGCGCCGGCTCGGGCACCGTGGTCGGCACCGACGCGGTCGCCAAGGCCGCGCCCGACGGCTACACGCTGCTGCTTGGCGGGCTGTCGAACATCGCACTCAATCCGGGCCTGTATCCGAAGCTGGCCTACGAGCCGCTGCGCGACTTCAGGCCGGTCGGGCTGGCGGTGAGCTACTCGTACACGCTGATCGGCCGCAAGGACCTGCCCCACGCGACGCTGGCGGAGCTGGTGCGCCATGCGCGCGACAACCCCGACCAGCTGAGCTACGCGTCGGCCGGCGTCGGCTCGGGCCAGCACATCGCCGCCGCGGTGCTGTTCCAGCAGGCCGGCGTGAAGCTGCTGCACGTGCCGTACCGCGGCGCGCAACCGGCGTACCAGGACCTGCTCGGCGGCCGCGTCGACCTGCTGTTCGACATCTCGCCGACCGCGCGGGCGCAGGTCGATGCCGGCTCGGTGAAGGCGCTGGCTGTCTCGTCGCGCGAGCGGCAGCCGTTCCACCCCGGCGTGCCGAGCCTGGTGGAGACCGGCATCGCCGCGCTGGAGATGGAAAGCTGGTTCGGCATCTTCGCGCCGGCCGCCGTACCGGCGCCGGTGCTGGCCCGGCTGCGCGCCGATTTCGACAAAGTGATGGCGATGCCCGATGTCATCGAGCGCTTCAGGAGCCTGGGCGGCAAGCCGCTGCGGCTGAGCGTCGAGCAGACCGAAGGGCTGATCCAGGCCGAGGTCGCGAAGTGGGGCAGGCTGGTCCGCGAGACCGGCATAACGCTCGACTGACGGCTCGATTGACGACTCGACTGACCGCTCGACTGCGATCATTGCGACCCGACGACGAAGGACGCCCGAATGGACAAGGATCTGATCGACCGGCTGGCCATCCGCGAGGTGGTCGAGAACTGGGTGCTCTGGCGCGACGCCGGCGACTGGGAGCGCTTCGCCGGTGTCTGGCACGACGACGGCGTGATGATGGCAACCTGGTTCCAGGGCCCGGCGAGCGACTTCATCCGCGTGAGCCAAGAGGGCTGGGAGCGCGGCGTCAGCATCCTGCACTTCCTGGGCGGCACATCGATCGACCTCGCCGGCGCGCGCGCGATCAGCCAGACGAAGATGACGATCTCGCAGCGCGCGGTGGTCGAAGGCGTGGCCTGCGACATCGTCTGCACCGGCCGTTTCTACGACTTCTTCGAAAAGCGCGGTGAACGCTGGGGCATCGTGCTGCGCCAGCCGATCTACGAGAAAGACCGGCTCGACCCGATACCGCAGAACCGCGCGCCCGAACTCGACGAGACGCTGCTGGCGCAGTTCCCCGAAGGCTACCGCCACCTGGCCTATGCGCAGACGCGGATCGGCTACCCGGTCAAGCGCGACATGCCCGGGCTGAAAGGTGCCGAGGTGCAGGCGCTGTATGCCCGCGGCCGCGCCTGGCTGGCCGGCGACGCTGCAGCAGTGCGCTAGCCGGCACCACGACCGACCGCCGCGCGCACCAAAGCGCCGCGCCCGCCGGCGCTCCTCGGGCGTTCGAGCGCTGGCATGGCCGGCGCCACCGGAGCGCCATCGACATTCACTTACATCGGTGAGTGCGCGCCTGCGGGCGTGCTTGCCGGGACGCTTCGGCGAGCCGCGAAATCCTGGTCCGATTTATGCGAAAGCCCGCCCGAGTGCACCGACCAGCGGCGCCACGACCCCACGCTGCGGTGGGCGGCGGGCGGCGGTGTACTCGCCACCGCCATCGATCCGCACAATCCGAGGAGCGAGGACCATGACCACGCACAACAAGCCCACGCTCTGGTCCCCGGGGGACTGGAACGCCTTCTTCGGCTTCGGCACCAACATCCTGGTCAACATGCTGACCTTGACGGCGCTGCTGCGCTACGTGCTGAAGCTGCCCGACGCCATCG
>Ga0307513_10007241_pt1 | contig 14407 bp, 11 predicted proteins | sample 15_EM_MG_FD_202174 | JGI IMG/M metagenome (GOLD analysis project Ga0307513, IMG submission 202174) | Populus trichocarpa ectomycorrhiza microbial communities from riparian zone in the Pacific Northwest, United States - 15_EM | ecosystem: Host-associated > Plants > Roots > Unclassified | place... | reverse complement strand
TTCAGCGCCCACGTTGGGGAGGGGTTGCGATCCTTCGGCCGAGGTGGGACTATCGGTAGGGTGACCTGGTGTAGGTTCGTGTACATGCGGATAGGGCTGAGGCATGGGAGGGGATGGAGTTCTATCCTGGTACGTGGGTGAGGGAGTCTCTGGGTTCTGACCTGGAGATATCGACCTTCTCACTACGAAACCATGAATTAATTTGAAACACGAAGAACCATCAAGCTCCAATACGCACTTTCGTTGCTCTTACGAACCTCCTCGACGTGTCGCCTATCGAGTTCCACGTCTACGTCCCGGACGCTTCCCCACCTAACTTTCCTATCTTCCCTAAAACTACTAGCACCATCACTAAGATACTTTTCGTCGGAGCGACGACTGGGACCGTCGTCATTGGTTGGGCTCAGGTAAGATAGGCCAAGTCCCTCGTCATCCTCATCATTGGCTTCCGGTATATAAGTAGGCACAGGTTTCCTTTCGACGTGTGGTGGAACTAGTGGGTTGGGTGGACCCGAGGTTGAAGAATTATCGATTGCATATGAGGGAGGAGGTCCATCTACGCTCAGACGAGGCGGTTCTTTGTTCCTACCCTCAAAGTCCCAGTCGTTCCCAAGCGCCCTGGCGATGGAAGTTGAAAAGGCGTCGTCGGTGGAGGGTAGGGTAAGACCGGACCCAGAGGTGTTGTTTGATGGATGCGAGTGGAGCGCAGGAGCGGTAATAGGGGGAGGGTAGCCAGGGGTAAAGCCAGATCCCGAGCGGATAGAACTTTGAGAGGGGCGGGGTTGATGACCGGGGGTAAAGCCAGACCCTCCCTGAGGAGGGAACGGTGCAAATGGGTCTGACTTGGTAATGGGACTGACTGGTGTGGATTGATCGAACGAAGAAAGGCGGGTTCGCTGTCCAGGTGTGTAGGTCTGGGATTGAGAATAAGGGTTATACTCGCCGAAGTCACTGAGCTCGTGTGAATTGACTGGCGGGTTGTTAGGAAGTGTGGAAGATGCATAAGGTTGAGGTGGGTGTTTTGGCGGTGGTCGAGCCAGCAAGCTAGAGGACGAAGGTGGGAGTCCAGGGATATCGCCGATGCGGTACTCGCTGGGCGATTGATGAGTTCCATCACCGACTTCACCGATGAACGAGATTTTGTGGAGCTCTCGTTCGGCCTCTATAACGAGGGGCTCTACCTCGGCGTGACCAGAGTAATGGGCCCGAGGGAGACCTGGTTGGGTCTTTTCGGTGGACACGTATCCGATAATAGTACGGCCGAACGTGGCGACAACTGCGCCCTTTTCGCTACACTCGAGGAGACCGCCAAACAATACTCCCATCCATTCCCTCGCCTTGGTGCGTTTCCAGTCGCCGAGGCTGGCCTCCTCGTTCATAATCTCAACGTCGAGTGTGCGAATTTGTTCACGAAGACCCATTAGGAGGTCCGTTTGCTGTCGAAGGTTCTTGCTCTCCGGGCTCAACTTGTTGAGCTTCCTGTCAGCAGAATCGGCTTTGGACATGAGAGATTTTCTGCGGCGGTGCATCTCGTCGAGCGCCTCCTCCCTGGACCGTACAGCTTTCAGGCATTCCCGAATGAACGCGATATGAGAAGCGAAAGATGCGAGTGATGAAACCCAATGGTTTAAGAGGGTAGCACATGCGGAGAACGTATCCTAGGATCCCCTGGTTGATGGCTACATGTGACTGATAAGATGAAAGTTGGACGTACCCCGAGGTCTTCGCCTTCACCGCCGGCCCATGTCCGGAGAGCTTCAGAAGATTTGCCAAAGTCCGTGCTGAGTCTCTGAAGACTGAAAACGAGAAATTGGAATTAGGATGGTTTGTGTGGAGCCATGGACGCACGACTGCAAGACGAGTTTCTCAGCCGCAATGACCTCTTGGAGGGGTCTTAACTCTGAGTTTCCTGCTAGGGCAGGGATGGTCGAGTTGTGAGCTAGTTTTGTCGCTGCAGTCTTGAACATGATGGTTGTAGTGATCAAGGGCCCGGACGCAGCAGCACGCAGCTGATCCACTCGGCTACTAGGATTTCCCTGGCGTCATTGGTGGTCGTGAGCCCGGTCGAATACATGTAGTAACGGGGGATAATTCGTTTCAACCCCAACAGTCATCTCTCCATATCCAATCATCTGATTATCTCGAATCAGGGGACCCTAGGACGGTCTACTAGGATTCTCGACCGCGTCTGTTCCAAGTCACTTCGGAACTCTCCCCCAACCACCCTCCTTCCACTCACCCTCTGTTAATGCCTCACCCATGACTACCGCCTTATCCGTGTAAGACGAGCGCAGGTATTCGCCCACGACAACGACCGACAAGATAGCAATGTCCAATGACACCCAGAGAGCTGACCAGATCGTTTACCACTTCTACACCAAACTCGTCCTCGCAGTGAGCAACGCTAGGTTGCCCCAGGAGTCCAACGGGCAGGCAAGGATTGACAAATGGGTGAGCACTCTCCCCTTCCTAACCTTCTCCGGGCACTCCGTATTCATGTGTGCCCGGTCGTGTCTTTGTTGCGCCAGTTCAACCTCGAGGTTCCGGAATCCAGTCTCTTCAAGGACAACATTCGACTCTACCGCTCAGTCTCCACCGCTCAGTCGACGCCACCATTTGAACTCCAGGTCCTATTGTCCGTTCCAGAGCTGAACAATAACCAAGTCCTCGTGCATGTCGCTCCCGACTCGTCTCGTGTGCGAGTAGACCCTCCGCCCAGGTTCATTCTACTCGAGACCTGGGTCATTAACTTCACCCCTGGCGGCTCTCAACATTCTGTCGACGTAGCACCGTCCACCATATACAAACTCGGCATCGCCCTCTTTCGGAGCGTCTACGCCTTGCTTCGCATTCTACCCACGTGGAAGTCGCACCGTCCACTCAGGAGGAGAGTCGGTGGGAGCGCTGGCGCCTTTACCATCCAGCTACGCCTTCGAAGCGAAGGCCCGGACGGCCGGATTTTAGCCTTCAGTAAGTCGCAGAGCTTTAGCCCGATAGCAGCGTGTCATCATTTGATCTACTTCGTGCTGATTATGAATCTTATCTAAGACACGCCGTTGGGTGCCACCTCCCCGCCGTTAGCAACAGACACACACGAGTTTCCTTCCATCCCCCATCCCATGGGTACACTCTCCCTCAGAGCAACCTACCTCACCCAACCCCACTTCCGATTAGATGATCTAGAATCATTACTCTCTTCACGGTTCTTATCGTTAGATGAAGGTCCCGAGTTCACACCCACTTTAATCAAGAACCAGCAACGAGATTCGCTCTCGACTTCCCCACCTGGTAGCCTCCCCCTTCGGACGGCCCTACCCAGGTCTCCTCCGTCCACTGTTGCAGATCGCTTTGTCCTCCCACTCACGAATAACGCTCGAACCCATTTCCCGAGTACCGCAGGTCCAGGTGCCCTGAGCGTCAGCCCCGGCAAAGGTGCTCTCGTCCAATCCCCTTCGCTGCGGCTACGAACACTTTCTGGCCTCGATTCCGGCGCAGCATCGGGTGTTTCTGAAACCTCATCCTCACGGCGATCAATCAGCTCTGTAAGGGAGGACCCTCAACTTGCCTCAAGGCTACGACGGGAGAGTTTGGGTTCCTCGCCTGGTTCGCCCTCATCGTTATCCGTACGACGTCCCAACATCTTCAAATCATCCACGTTATCAAATGCTACATCACCGTCGTTACCATCTCAGCCATCATCCCTTCGTCATAATTCTCCGCTTTCCGGCCCGTCTCTTCCGTCCCGACCTCTGCCACAGCTCCAGATAGGTACCCAGAGGTCCCCATCAATTCAACCGGTTACTCTTCCCTCTGTGAGAACTCTATCTTCTCCTGTGTCGGCAGTAGCCAGGCATTCACCGCCGTTCCTGCCGTCAAGCCTCACCAAGCCCGAGGAGCGGAGGAGTTTGGACAACGGAGTTGGAGGTGGGATACCAAACCTTCCTCCAAGTGGGAGGCGTTACTCGAGCAGCTTTGGACACCGATACGCTGTCAACGTTGGTGCCGGAAGTGACGGAAGCCCGAATAGCGGCCCAGAGCGTAAGGAGATGGAGCGCCCGTCAGTAAGTCACAGAATTCGCTTCTCCCCTCTCGTGCCAGGGCATTTACGTACCGCCTTCCAGAGTGCCTCGTACATGAGCAACAACACCGACGACGATGACATATCTGCGTTCGTCCAGGACATCGATGCGCGCAAACCTCTGCGAAGGGCGCTATCAGACCGCCGAAGTCACCCCCTCGGCGCCAATCCCGAACGAAATGATTCCCGATCACAACTTCCCGGAGAGATTCAAGACGGAAACCCCGCAGCTAGGATCAATGGCGAGCCGGCAGGTGTTGGCATCAACGGGGCAGGGGAGCCGATGTTGACGAACATCATGGACGTGGATCAAAGGTTGAAAGAGATGAACGATGCGTTCACTGCGAGGTTAGCGGGCTTATCTGGTACTGCGCCGTCCCCTCGAAGGGGTGAAGCCATTGGTGGCGGGTTTGACAGCAGGGATAGGAGTGTATCCCGCGAGAGGATGCTGACGACAAGAGGTCCCGTTCCACCCGAAAGTTTTGATCCCCTATCGGGCGTAAGGCTGCGATACCGTCGTAGCAGCATGGGAAGCGTCAGAAGTGGAATGAGCATCGGGTCTGAGGAGGTGATTGGGAAGCTAGAGCTGGAGGATAAGAGAAAGAGCAAAGGAGCGTGAACGGACTCGCCTTTGCTCTTTCGCTCTCCTTGCTTCCTTGGTATGTCATGCTATGATCTTGTGCTTCTCCATTTCCCGGCTCCGGTGTTAGTCCAGTCTCGACCTTTTCGCGTTCGTAGATTCAGTCACCCCTTTTCATCCTTTCTCCCGGCCGACATCCTCATCACCAATATCATTCAGCCACCTTATGCCCCACCCATTCTTGGTTTACCTTGGGATCCATGACCATATCACCTATCTATTTGGCTTTGGACATCCATGGAATTGGGTGAACCAGAGGCCGTTAATTTTACTCGTAAACCGTCATCCATTTTCTCCGCCCTTCACTCAACCCGTATCCTCATCTGTATTTTCTTCGCTCTCACCTCTCATGTCCTCTCACCTTTCCTCCTGTTTCCGTTTTCCAGTTCTCCGTCCGCCTCTCCCGTTCCATATTATGTAGCACGTACACTTGTGTCCCGGCAGCTCTTCTCTTCATAATCGTTGCATATCGATGTCGGTTATTCACCACACAACAGATCTATTGCTCACTGTTCTTCTTCCGCGGTAAGATACGCAAGCAACAAATAGATCAGATTCGCCAGACGTTCCAGGTCATATATATCATACAACGAGCCGAGAAATTTGAAAGATGAAGCAAAGGGAAAGATAGTCCTTCTCCGGATTTTCCAAGCACGTCCTCCTTATCATGTCAACACCTGTTTTTTTGTGCTCAGATCAAGCGGGCCGAGTGACGATGAAGTTTGCTATATATTCGACCATTTTCGAGGTCTCTTCTCCGACCGGCCGGATCCACTCCGGTGGCAGGGAAAATCCGTACTGAAATCGAATATACGTCAGATACGGGTTGGGTGGTGTACAGCATCAAGCATCCAGGCTTACGGTCCCAGTGTCGCGAAGATGGAGCGCATAAGAGTATTTGATGCCCCTCCTTTGATACATCCAGTCCATAGCGTTTCCAGGGGCGCTAGAGGAGCGAAGCGAATTAATATGACGAAAGACTTCACGACCCGTGATATTTGGTAGTCGTACGTGTAGAGCTGCGAACACAGTCTGCCAACACTGTATGGGACCGCGTGAACCCTAGTTATGGCAGACGCGGCGCCAGAGGCAGCTTCTAGCTGGTCTTCCGCATCCTTTGGTTTACGATGGCATGAGAACGAGTAAGGGGACGAGACTAGCGGAACGATGCAATTCAGTCGATTGGACGGATGCAATTGCGTATGAACCACCAACCCATTTGGCCGTAGCTTCGAATATCCAAGAACACTTCGAGGTGGGGGAGAGTCCAGACAAAGTTGGCAATGTTGTTCGTCTCGGGGGTCTGGAATGGTCGACTTCCCGCATACCACTGACCGCAAACCTTTTCGTTGTCATTATCGGTCGGTTTCCATTTGTATCCCTGTGGTCCTGAGATAAGCGGTTGCGTCACGTCTTCATCATGGTTAATGGAGTGACCTCACCCAATTTCTATTCATGTCAACACCAACACATTTATCACCTGGCGAGAGGTGTTGTCGGGTCTTGTACCTGCAATACCATCGTTAGTGTCGTGAACATGATTGATCATTGTCACGAGGGAGGGGGGAGTACCAGAAGCGGTCTGAGGACCACGTGTATTGATATCCGTCAGGGTTCGCTACCGGAATGATATAAAAGTCCTACGAGTTTGGGTTAGTTTAGTCACACGACCATGGAGCAGGCTAGGTCGTACGTATTTGTGGAGGAGGCTGCTCAGCGAGTAGTGTTCTGAGGGGTCTGCGACAAGCCCGTGGGCGAGATACAGAGATGTGGAGACTGCAATCCACTGAGCGGAAGAGATAGGATCAACAATTGCGCGCAGCCCGGATATCCTCACGGAATCCATACCTCTCTGGCGTGTTGTGCACCCATGATGACCATAGCGCCCTTGTGCCGCAAGGACTCCCCGTTTTCCCCACTCGGCCCAGTTTTTGGAGAGCTTGAAATCTTCAGTGCGATCATTTCCCGTTGTTCACCGGTGCGACCGATACTGAGGACCTCCATCAAGTCTGGATGTTGGTCGGCCAAGTCGAAAACGAAGTCCTGGATCTCCGGAAGGGTGTGATACGAAGAGTGGAAGGTCGAGGTTGAGAAGGACATGTTCCAGGTCGTTGAGTTGAGTGCTTGGGTGGGTTGAAAGTCGAGCATCGGGAAGTCTTCGAATGGCAACTTGATAGGCGATCGAGTCGAGTTGGAGGGGAAGTAGATATCGACGTGGGTCGGGGTAGCTTGCCAGATATCGAGGCCATGACTCTAAGATGAAGTTTATCTTGAACATATCCGAGGCCTGACCACACGGGGCACGCACCAGTGCCTTGCCCAACGTCTTCTCGAGTTGGGTGGGGGAAGTGACATTGAATCGCCTCAGAACGGGAGATCCCTCGGCCTCCAAGGCAACCTGGTCCCCTGCGAAGCTGGAGGGGTCGCTCAGACAGAGACCTGCGAAGAGGATACACCGGAGGGTAGTGCCGAACATGGTGATCATAAGCAGCGGGTGCTTGCCCTTAAGGGAATTGTTTGGCAAGGCCTTTAAAACCAAACAAATGTTTATCTCACGTGACCACTGCTCCTGCTTTCCAAGAAATCGTATCCCCATAGGGACTGTGGTACAGTAGTGTGGATATCTATCTATAGTCCTTGTTGCGTTTATCCATCACGGCGTGAACACTCAAAGTCGGGGAGGCACCGGGGTCTGCGAACGTTCTCCGGGTGCATACTTGGCCTGCGCGGGGATGATAACGTTAGCGACCACGACGAACGCCGAAAGAAAGAGCCAAACCATCTCATTCTCCTTCTTGGCGAACCCACACTTCTCGTAGAATGCTGTACAAAAGTGCTCAACGGGAAGAACTTCGGTTTCTGGCCTACGAGCTTACGTATGTTGTTGTCACTGCAGTTCAGGATGGTCTTGTACGCTCCAAGCGCCTCGCTGATCCCTGTCAAGGCTTGGATGATCCTCAATCCTAGTTTCTTGCCCTGCTGACTCTTGTCCACTGCAATATCCTCGATATGTCCGGCGGTTGCAAGACCCCTCATGAACTTCTTCTCCATGAACACAGTTCCAACGCCAACCACTTGGTCATTCTTCTTGGAAATGATGACGATGGGGAAGTATACTTGGGTGGATTTGAGCCCTTGGCCGGTATTTGCTCGAGTGGGGGTAGGGTGGAGTAAGCCACCTGAAGGCGGGACGGGTGCAGAGGTGGTGAACTTGAGGGCGTTGAAGTGGTTCAACCACGCTGGATAACCCGGATCTGGGGCATGCGTAAGGACCGAGAGGACAAGGATATGACCTCTGTGGTAGTCTGTGGAGGAAAGCGGCCTGATCTGCGGATCGAGAAGGGACGGTCAGACCGCGGTACAAGAAGATACTGGTATCGACGAACGTGGAGGTCCTCTGGTAATGCTGCCCTCACTTCAGTTGGAATGAATTCCGTTGGGAAAGCGAGATCCAGGTCCTTATCTTCGGTGAAAGTGGAACGCGAGGTATTCACGGTAGCCATGGTGAGAGATGGTAGACACAGAGAAACCCGGCAACATTTCAACCTCAATGCGCCCTGTCAGGCTCATACTCGTCACAACCAAACCAAGTTGTGCACGTGTGGGCCGCAGACTGGATCATCATCATGTTACAAAATCCGATATTTCCGAAAATGAGATACAAGAATTGGAAAGGTGTATATATATACCAAATACCGCTGTCCCCCTCACCACGAATCCAACAGACTCTGAGAAATTTCCTACTCGATTTGTTAGTGGGTTTTAACGAGGTCAAGAAAACGAACTCACCCTCAGTCTCCCTAGGTTATGTGCAATGGCGACGTTGACAATAGTCTTTAGCCTCCGCCTCGTGTCGGACTTGCTTATCGTGAGCTGGTAGCTCCCAGAACAGTGACAGTGCCTGGAAATATTATCCGATTGGAGCTGTTTGCATTTCGAGCAGCGCAGATCCTGAAGGGCTGCCCGTTTCTCCAATTCATGGGCGAGTTGTATCAGTGTCAACTCTATCCCGGTCCTATCATATTCACCACCACACCTCCCGCACCTCCACTTCGTGTTGATCTCAGCGTTACTGGGGAATAGCTCCGGGTCTCGACAAAAGTCAAAATCTCGAATCCCGTCGCAATGGCGACAAGGGACGCTTGAGAGTTTGAGGGGCTCGCAAGGATTTCGAAACACGGCCTCGGCAGCAAACTCTCGCACCCCGACGAGTTCGAGCATATTGCGCTTGATCAATCCGGCTTCGACGTGGTACTCTTTTGCGAGAGCTATGACCGCGCACAGAAACTTTGCATACTCGAGCGAGGGGTTGGAGAGGTGGAGGTGAGATCCTGGGAGGAGGGGGAAGTCCCATTCGGCAAGCTCCTCTTCGTCCATCAAGGCCATTCTGTGGCGCTCGTGAACGCTCCCGACGGCCTTGAGAAGCTTCCGCGTTAGGCGCTTCGCAAAAAACTCTCTCGTCAAATCGAGTTCTTGGGTTTTCTTCGCGTCGCGTTGTGTCGCGTCTGGCGGACCACCATTGAGAACTCGTTTGGGAACCCGCTGGGTCGCGTTGATCTTCTGGCGTATTCGGTACATCTCGACGATGAAGTATCGAACAAGATTGGAGAAATCCTGCCGGATGGGGTGAGGTAGGAAGGTTTCAATGTTCCACCGCATCTCCATGACAATTTCGTCCGGAGGGTCGATGGCAAGGGGATCCTCGCAAACGATGCCTCCAAGGTTGGCTTCATCCATGAACAGAAGAAAATCGTAAAACCGGTCGATCTGGAGGTAGATGTGTTGGAATAACTCGTGGGAATTTACCGCCGACAGGATGTATGTTGCATAGGCGTGCGCCGTTCCGGGTGGTTTCGAGGTTACGAGGAGCAGTCTTGTGAAATCCGCGTAGATTACATTTGCTCCCAGTCGCCTGAACTCCGCCAGCATCTGAATGAAGGTCTTCCGCATCAACCCTTGGACGAATCGGTGCACTCCAGGATCATACATATGAGACACATTTGAACTGACCCACCGCCAGAAGTGATCTAGCGTTATGGTAGCAGGGCTGTCGAAATTGCCTCGAACCTTATCTAGAAGCCATGTTTTGACGATACCGCGGAGGATGCTGAAGGCGTGCGGGGACATAGTTATTTCGCCGAGCGTCATAGGTCGCTGGTCGCCATTCGCAAACTCGTCTAGGGTATGTGAGGAATCAAAGGCAGTCGCTCCCCCACTCCCTTCAAGTTCGTTGACAACCACTGAATGGAGGACAGAGTTTACGGCAAGGTTCCTAACACTGATCTCCAGGCAGACGTTAGAATAGCATCCAGGGGACACAAACTCCGAACTCTGCATGTCGTCCACAGGTTGCAGGTCTTCTTCGACGCCACCGAGGTCAGGATGTGATCCAGGAGACCACCAGAGAACGATGTCTTGCTTGACCAGGCGACGGGCAAACGTCACATCTGCCAGGAATAATGGTTGGTCTCCGTCGATATTTCCAACAGGTACGTCGAAGTAGTCCGCCAGGGAAACCATCCGGTCCAGCCACTGTCCAAGACCCAGGTAGCGAAGAATCATCTTCTGCGCTACAGCGCTCTGCCATGGAAAGACGTCGAGGGAGTGTGGTCCTTTCGTCTGCGGTAAGGTAAGGATGGGGAACTTCGCCAGTGCGGGGATGTTGCGTTCGAAGTGAAATCTCTCTTTCATGGATGAAATTACCATAGTATACGATTGGTCTCCCTGTAGCCCAATTTCTCGCGACACAGCTTTGAGTGCGGTAGTTTCGTTGCTGTGGTAGTTGGTCGTGAATTCCCGCGTGGACAAATATTCTATGGAGGCGCATCCCGCGATTGATTCGGTCTGCTTCTCGAGAAGTTGTTCATAGGTCTCGGAGAGTCGAGGGATGGGTTGACGACGAGTAGCAGGGTCGACTATGTGAAGTTTGACCGGTCCATCAGGGGTGAAGAGAGCGAACACGTGCACAGGTGCGTTGGAAGAACATGCGTGGTAGAGGAAGATGTACTTTCCGACCTTTCCTCCATCTAGGTAGGTGCCGGATTGATCCGTGGTCGAGTCGAGTTGGGCGAGGTCCACCCCAGTTGTCCGGGCACTATGAAGCGTGACACCAAGCTCCTCGACGTTACATGTTTTCCCCAGCTTCATGACAGCCCGAACCTCGAGAGGAACCTTGACATTTGTCAGTCTATCAATCGGACTCAGCAGTTAAGCGTTCGTACCTGTAACTCGAAGACTCCATCGACGTTTGGTTCGTTTGTCAGGTTAACAAAGTGTTCCTGGCTTTCATTATACAGCTCCTCGCGCACCGAGAGTTTGTACAAATTGACGCAAGGCCGGTCGTGGGGTAGGGTGCGGGAGACCTTCTGAGCGGAGTACTCGCCAGTTTCGAACTGATTCTCTCGGGGAGTCCGGAGGTGGACATAAAATTCCCGTGGAATGCGAAGGGGAACTAAATGGAGTTCCCCCTTCACCGAGAGCCACAAATCGAATCGTCCCGGGCGATCACCTTGGCGAATTTGGACGATATCCCACCGATGCATCGTTCTGAGATTGCGACTGCCGAACATCCTGGAGGCACCCTCGGCTGGGTCGGAAGTTCCAGCAAAGAGCTTGCTGAACTGTAGCAGCCGTGCGGATTCCAACCACTTGCGGTAGTCCTTCTTCCAAACGAGGTTTCCACCACGCAGCGCGGGTTCTTGTTGTGGTTCGGGAGATTCTGGTCTTGTTTCCACTGGTTTCTTCCGTTTGACCACCGCCGTGCGAGGAAGGGGTCCCTGAGATGGGTTACCGAAATCCTCGATGTCCATCATATCTGTCTGGGGTTTTTGCTTTGGTGCGCTAGGCTTGAAGAAGTCCGTAACCTTATGTTGGCGGAACTTGTCGTCCAACGCAGCAACTCGTCGATGTAGCCAGTCTGGGTGTCGAACACGAGGAACGGGGTTGGGCACCCGCTGCATGGCCGCGGGGATGGTAATGAGCTTCTGGATGACTGAACCGAGGCGCTCGATGTAGTAATTCCAGTCGAGAATATGACGGAGGTCGAAATTGATCATACTGTTGTCCTTGAGCCACTTGCGAAGGTACATCCTCTTCACGCTTTCTTCTGCGGAGAATATAGCGACGGGTATAGCGCGTTCCGTTACGGGGGCGCCCATGGGTCTAGCGGAGATGATGAATTTGCAAGCAAGGCCCTTATCCTTCACCATCTGGTCACCCAAGAACTCCGCAAGACGCTTCGCAGTGCTGATGGAAGTCGACTTCTGGCCACCGTACTCGGCAAGGGTTTTAGACATGCTTCTGTTTTCGGCAATGAGGTCCACGAGTTCATCGAGAGGTAGGCTCTCCCCCTTGCTGAACAAGACGTCCAGCCAACGATCGGCCACCTCAGAGACGGCAGCGTAACACTCCTCGGTTGTCGTACCCAGGAGGTATTTCTCGAAGAGTTGGGATTGGAAGATTTTGATGAGTTGAAGCTCTCCTCGTCGTTTCACCTCGAAACCCTTCAACTCCGCAAGACTACCATCATCGTTGAACACGGCATAACGCTTCTTCAGCAGCTTATCCTCCTCCTTGGACGATGGTAAGATCATTGCCTTGTAGGGACCGTCCAACTCGAAGAAGATCGAGTTCTCGCTGTGAACCTTGTAGTCGCCCGTGTCGGGATCGTAGTCGTGGTATTGATGGTTCGTGAATTTGTCGTAGACGAGGTGGTTTAGCATAGTGCATGGGTAGGAGAATGCGATGGTCTTCCCGTTGTTCAGTTTGAACTTGAAGTTCTCGGGGAATACGGACGGAAGCATACACCAAATACCGTCTGTATCCAGCTCCAGGGGACGACCGATCTGCTCAACAAGCTGCCTCGCCATTTGAATGATCGTCGCACCGGTCAGACAGGTGATGCCAGCCATCTCCATAGAGTGCCAACGAGCCCCCTTCCTCATAACATAGCCGTAGAAGGAGTTGAGAATACATTTGTGGGCCAACTGGAGGGAATCGTAGAGCACGATCATCTTCCTTGCTTCGTCGACCTCCGCTAGAGACTTTCCCTCAGCCACGGCAACATCCAGGTTCTTCTTCCACGTCTTATGCAAGCCTTTGTACTCGTAACGGCGGTCTCGGAACCTGCGCACGGTATCAACGTAGAAGGGGTTCTCGCGCTGACAGATGATCGCCTCTCGGTTCTCCACTTTGGTATCCTTCATCTTCTTGTAGACCTTTCGTGAGTAATCGCCGAGACGTTTATGAAGGAGGACCGTCTGTTCGCTGTCCGCCAGGTCGGTAAACTTTCTTTGCGGTCCACCGGGTTTCTTCGGCGGGAAAGTCTCGTGGTTCAGGGCGTGTTTTATCATGTTAAACTCGTCCCTCCTAGCAGGAAAGAATTCACCTCTCCAAGCCCACGTCATTCGTCGATCACAAGTCTTCCCGGGTCGGTTGTAGTCGCAAACAGCGCATATGCCTTCGTCAACAACGGAATCAGGTTGTAACCGGTTGGACAACATGATGTTCGGATACATGGCAGCGACGTCAAGGTGGTAGATGAGAGGGGTGTCAGTACGGATTGGGTTGTCGTGCATCTCCATGAGCATGGCGGTAATAGCAGACTTGACTTCATCGTAGTTCGTGACGTCCTCCAGAGAACATTTAGATTCTTCGACGATGCAGAAAGTCAACGCGGAGTCCAGATCGTCGATCAACTACGGAGATTTTAGACCGTGTGATACATGATTGAGTCGTATGAACTCACCTGCTGTACAGCAGAAGGCACAATCTTAAAATGAGCAGGAATATCACTGCGGAACACACCCGCTTCCAGGGCCTCCACATGTCCACCAACGTATGTCTCTGAAGCTACGAGATGGCCTCCGAACATGGTCCCGTGTGATTCCTCGTGTCTGTTCGGCATAATCACATTTCCACGGTAGGCTTCAACCTGAAGTCGTTTAGCGACACGCTCCGGGATGAGGATGGGGCATACGGACCATGAGTAAAGTCTCACAAAGGGTGCCACTGCCCTTCCTTAGAACCTCATCTGGGCAGAGGGCGATGATGTTACAGAGGGAGAAAATGAATGGGTGGACGTATTTCATGTAGAGATAGTAGGTTGCAACTGCATCGGATACAGAATACTGGGCGAGAATTTGGGGCTGCTCCATTGCGTATCTGGGAGCGGGCTCAGAAAAAAAAAAAAAGAGCGAGAGAGAAAACAGAATCAAAACGTACGGTGTCATTAGTTCTGGGTCAAGTTCAAGAGGGTGGTAGCCAAGTTTCGCCTTCGTCACAGCCTTCAAACCTTGACTACCTTGTGGAAGGTACGAGTCCCGTTTGACCCAGCGGAAACAATCCATATGCACACAACCTCTGCACTTGTACTCGTCTTCTGAATCCTTCTGAAACCCGATTTCCAGATACATGTCGATCCCATGAACCTTAGCTCTGGCGTCTAGAAAGGGGAAATCGAAGAAGTCTCCGTTGAACGTAGCTATGACAGTTGGTTTGACTTCTTGGAAGTGAGAAAAGAACCGACGAATCACTGCCTCCTCATCAGGCTCGTTAAAGATGCTGAAGGGACCTTCGTAACCTTCCCTCGGAGTGTAGTCGAAGTCTTCAATGTCTTCGCTTACGATCTCGCGGTTGGTTATGAGGTATCCCTGTCCGTCAATCATGTAAGAAATCATCATAACCTGGTC
>Ga0307513_10007240_pt1 | contig 14409 bp, 24 predicted proteins | sample 15_EM_MG_FD_202174 | JGI IMG/M metagenome (GOLD analysis project Ga0307513, IMG submission 202174) | Populus trichocarpa ectomycorrhiza microbial communities from riparian zone in the Pacific Northwest, United States - 15_EM | ecosystem: Host-associated > Plants > Roots > Unclassified | place... | reverse complement strand
CACGACGCTCTTCCGATCTCGCTCCCATTGCCAGCTGCAATCTCGACGAGGAACGCATCAATGTCGAGCACTAGCTAGCGCTCGTCCGTTGAACGACAATCGCTCGCCGAAACGGAGGCCATCGGCACCGCAGAGGACCCTAGGTACCGGGTAACACCCTGGAGACTGACCGGAAACGACTCTGCTAGTCGACTATCGATTTGGACAGAGTAGGCACCACCAATGGGTCGTCGGCCATCAATGATCCACACGCCAGTGCCTGTAGACAATAGTAGTATCCTCGATACGAATAGTGGTAAGAGAGAGAAAATAGAACATACCTGTGAAGCTCAAGCTCGCTGTGACGGTTGCATTCAACATTCTGTCACTTACCAAGGTTTGACAGTCACGAGGTAGAGAGTTGGGGAAACATAGATCAAGAGTAAGAATTGAATAGCAATCGCGGGGTTGTAAGAAAGCGTACAAATCGGGCGTCAGCAAGGCGTCAATATTCGCCAAGATAGAAACATTCTAATCGATACAAGAATATAATTTGGCCAACGTCTTGCTCAACAGCTCCTTATCGTCATCCTCACCGATGAGATCGCGCTGATTGCCAGGCCATGCGATGTCTGGGTTCCTATTCGTTGGATACCGAGCGACCCCTAGCTTTCCCGCCCAATCAAAGTCAATAACCTTGATTTCCAGCTCTCCTCTCTCTTTCCCTTTGCCTGGCAGCTCCCGACACATGATGTTATTTGGTCGCAAATCACCATGGACGACCCTCTCCGTCTTCATTGTCTCTAACAACTCGGCGAGTCTAGGGTGCTCCGTGTTGATCGTAATTTCTTGATTCTCCTTGATGTAGTTTTGTAACGTCATCCAACCGGAATTTGCATCGAGGTATTCCATCACAATCGCAGACGGTGCTCCTACCACACAAGCGGTCCCATACAGCAAAGGTGCAAAGCCTCTCACAGCAAGCGTACGGTGGACCGTCTCACCGCAACACTCCGGGGCCACAAGCTTGACGAGTAGGCTACTCTCAGAGTCGGCCGGGTTTTTCGCAAGGAACAGCAGGGTCGGGTTGGGATGAAGATGAAGGGAGCTAGGTCCGAGCAGCTTAATGAATTCAAGGTCAACATTTTCCCTTGAGGAGTTGAGGTAAGTCGAGTAGACCCTTGGCGTTCCTGGAGGAGACAATTTGCTTGTGCTAAAGAGCCATGAGCAACAGGAGGGAGAGCGAGAAACAACACCTACCTGGGTAGCTGCAGCGCTTGAAGTGCCTTTCGAGTATAAAAAAGGATATGGGCGAGGAGCCGTTCTCGATGGTTGTAACGAGACGGCAGCATCATGCACGGGTGCGCTAGTGGTTCGACGGTGATGTGCTCTCCATCAGAGAAGCCGGCTGCCACGGTGAGAAGTGGGCCTAAATATCAAGCGCTCAGTGATTCCGCCCGCCTGATTTATTGGGACGCTATCTACTGACCACAAACCGCCAACAGGATGCACGGGACACCATCTGATGCCTGCCCTTGGTCCTTCAGGTGGTGTACGAGCGCCTGGTAGGAGCGTGAAACTTTCATATATGGGTCTCCAGATTCAAACTCCGCCATGATCTCTCCTAGGAGAACCGTCTTCCCAGTTCCAGCTAACAGATGTAGATCCACCCGTACGCTGTGGGTTTCTTGTGGGGGTGTTGGCTGAATATAATATTCGGTTTGCAAATGAAGACCGAAACGGCGTAGCAGCTCCTTCAACATGGTGTGCCGGGCGGCTTCGTTGTCAAAACTGTCTGCCATCGCCTTGCAAAGGTCTATGGAGGCAGTATTCGCGTCTTCTTCTGGGGCCCACTCGTCAAGGCGCATCGACCTTACGTCATTAAGGAAGGCGGCAAAGACGGGATGAAGTGTTTCAATTGGAAGACCTTGATTTGTCCGAGGTCGAAGATTGAGGATTGCTGTAGGTTTCCTTTGCCAAACACGCCAGATGGCATTGTGAGCGTACGCGGATGGCTCTGGCAAGCCCGCGAGCTCGGTCAGAACAGCTTCGATAAGCTCGGCGATTTTGGAAAGCAGAGTGGTTATGTTAGAGAGGATGTCGTTGTGGAATATGATCACATCTGAAGAGTACTCGTCAGCGCTGCCGAATTCATCAGCAGGGCAACACACCTTGGCCCACGCGACTGCGTAAGACCTCCTCCGACTCAAAATGATCTGCGAAGTGCACTTTGAACAGTGCGAGGACCGATTGTGTAGGGTTCTCGCCTGTGAGAATGGTGTTGCATCCGTCTAGTAGGACGGTGTACCCATATTCGGTAGTCCCCTTTGCAAACTTTTCGTCTAAGAGGAATTTCTTAACGTTTTCAAGCATGTCTCTCAATCTGCCAACTTGTCCTTGGAGTTCGGCTTTCAGCTTGTCAAGCTTGGTTCGGTTACTGCCTGTGCTTGGGCCGGTACTGCTAGTTGAACCCGTGGATGTGCTCGCCATTAAGTCCAACTAAGTTGACAAAGCAATGCTATGAATGCCACCTATCCCCAGCCTCTCAACTGCAGCTCACCAGCCACTCTACCTGTCCTCGTTGTTTCCTATCCTTACGTAACGCCTCAGTAGCAGCTCTAACTCAGCTATCGCTGTTGCTGTTGCTGTTGCTGTTGCTGTTGCTCCTACTGCCACTGCTCCTGTGACCGCCGTGACTGCCGTGACTACTGCCAGCGTCCTCGACGCTTACCGTCATCACCGCCACCAACTAGTAGACCATACTCACTACCATAGCCACTGTCTTCATGGACAATTCCGATCGTAAGTACCGCGCTGCAAGCTATCGTCCCCATCACGCCCTGGGAGAGCTCACACGTGTACAGCAAACAGCCCCCACTCATCTGGATCCGATCGTCAGTATATACCGTCATCTGTCCCAACCAACTCTCTCAGCGTCGTCCCTACGAACGGCGTCTCACATCGACCGCCAGAATCTTCCGCTTTCGCCGTCCACCAGACGACCCGCCCAGCTCCTTATCTCTCCCCCAGCAGTCGCAGGACACCGATTCCCCAGATGGACCTGCTCTCGAACGGACCCCTCCTTCCCCTTCCGTCGAACCTTCGTCCGGCGCCCACCTAACGCTCAAGTCAAATGCAGCACGTGACACTGTGATCAACCTAAAGGCCCCAAAGGATGACAGGGAGCGTCGCAAGCGCAATAGAGTCACCCCCGAACAGCTCGTCCAACTCGAAGCCGCGTTTGGCCAGGATCGCTCCCCCACTTCAACAGAACGACGCGAACTCAGCAACAGGATCGGCATGGCGGAGCGGGCAGTACAAATCTGGTTCCAGAACCGGTCAGTGAACACTTCGCAAATTACTTAGTTCAACAAACGCACTCAATCTCTGATCTCTTGCTAGGCGTGCCAAAGCCAAGCACCAGCCACACAGAATTGCTCCAAAATCGCCTCTGCCTCAGTCAAGTCTGTGAATCACTCTTGCACGGCGCTGACGGACAATTTCGGTTCCGATCCTATTGTCCACCATCGCAGCCGGTGCATTCGTAGACCGACATTTGCCGGTTGAGGAGCAGAGGTACAGGGTCGGTTGGAGGCCGATACCATAAAGCAGGTTTGGTTAAATTGAGGATCATGGGTTGATAAATACCTACCGTGTGTGAAGGGAGGGTGCTTGAGCGAGCTCCCTTGGTAAAGCGCTTGATACCGTCTCCCATCTTTGGTTTTCGACTCTCCTCAATATTCACACTCTGGGAGTGGAAAGCATCTCAAGATCACATTTCATCAATGGCAAGTGGGCGAGTTGGAGGACCTATTAGCAAATATCCATCTTAGGAAATACTTTCAGGACTTCGCGTGCTCTCTTCCGCGATTATTTTGCGGGATTGCCCGTGCCTCCCATAGATATGACTTAGTAATAAATGTTCCAGTCGTCTTGATCGTAGTAATAGTTGACATTGATAATTTGGAGAGCAATGCGTTGAGTTCGAAAGGAATGCATCACTTCCGAAGGAGGGCCATACAGCTAGCTGCAAGGAGTGCCCTGCACGCACCTGAACTCCGAACACCCATGTCATCGAACAGGTTCAAAGCGCGAAGGTGAATCCATATCATAATACGATCGAATGATCTAAGAGCCAAGGGTGTCGGTATTGATCGTGCGCTCATCAGCATACGTCTCTCCTCATTTCCTGGACCCCATGATGGACAGGAAGGTGGACTTGAAGCGCTTATTCGCTCTCCGATACCAGTGCCAGGATCATTCTGCCCATGGAAAATCAAGCACGTCAGTTTACGTCATAGGCACAAAGCAGGGAGAGGGCGAAGATTATGTGAGGGCGGGGATCGCACTAGGAGCAGAATTAGAGGAGAGCGCAGATGTACCGGTATAGGTAGTAGAAGAAGGAGATGAGGTAAAAACCGAGCTTGATGAAGCTCTCCTTCTTGTGTTGTGGAAGCGTTCGGAAGATTTCCGTTGCGTCGTAGATGTGGCTTTGGGACATTACTCTAGGAACGGAGGTAAGGTCAAAAATCTTAGTTGCGGCGAACGGGGGGAGAATGAGAGGGATACAGAGAAGTGGAAGGGGATAAGGTTGACGGACTTTCGGACATTGTACGCTACTAGCGGTAGATTCAGCGTGAGCGCTATCCACTGGCCGGACAGCAGGAAACACGAAGCGAGGAAGGCATGCGCTCCGTATTCGGGTAGGACGAACTAAAAAACGAAACGTGGACATTAGCCGGAATGTTATGCATGACGGGGGGATGACCGAGGAACACGCACGCGGTTGAGTTGGTTGCAGAGGTCGATGGGGTTGATGTAGTCGCATTCCAGATCAGAGAACATGATGATCTAGAGTGGGATGTAGGCAAGGTGATGGGTCGTGCGCGTAGTCACCAAAGAGAGACGCACGAAGAAGACCATTGTGAAGAGCAGCACTGCTGCGAGCAGGACCGCGGATAGGAATAACCAGCCTGGTGATAAGTAGTACAACATGCATTGTTTTGATTAAAATCAGAGTATTTGGTGATTGGAAGAAGGATTAACGAGCGCGTCAGCTGTCCGTCTAATGGGGACGGGGGATGACTGACCAGCGCCGTTCATGGTGATGTATAAGGGTCTTTTCCGATGTTAGGGGTACTAACAGACGTGGAATGGATGGCCAACGACGAGCAAGGCAGTCGAGAGGAGGTCCAACTTATGGAGACACGTACAGCCGTCCTGATCGCGAGTAATTCACATAAAATTGAAAGACACTAGGTCGTAATATAGTTATACAATAGTAACCAAGTACAAGGGTATATCGGAATGTACGGGACTACCGACCCACAACCAGCTCGATCGAACAACGAGTAGGCTGCGATGGGTACTTAGATGGCCGTGTTCTCTTGCCGACGGTCTGACGCTCAAAACAGCTGCGTGGACTACTCAAAGTTAAGTAGCGCAGCCACGAGCAACGATGGGGAAAATTGGGACCGTGGCGCCGCACAAGAAAGAGAAAACTCGATTTTTCAGTTTAAAGAAATTTCTTGTTTGGTTTCTTGTTTGCCTTATCCCGTTCCCGCCCACCACAACCACCTTGTCAAGAACAATCGAGGATGACGAGCACAGAGACGAGCTGCTACACGGTCATATTAAACGATGGGACTGAGATGCCCCCGACGCAGGACCTCAGGCAAGCACTCGAAAAGGGAACAGACGAAGTCAAAATCGAGACACTCAGACGAATCGTCATCGCCGTCCTCAATGGTACTCAGATGGTACTCGTTATCTCCTATAATGTCACTCGCTATTCCTGACCCTGCCGCTGATCTACACGTCCTCCCTCTCCCAGCCGCAACTGTTGATGCCTATCATCCAATACGCGCTCCCATCCAAGAATAAGCAGCTGAAGAAGCTCCTCCACTTCTACTGGGAAGTCCTTCCCAAGCACGACGACCAGGGCAAGCTCAAACAGGAGATGATCCTTGTCTGGTTTGTCGCTACTTTATCCTCCAGTTATCGCTCACACGCTAATAAATGCAATCTAGTAATGCCATTCGAAACGATCTCGTATGTACCCCGTCTTCCTGACGCGTACCAGTTACCGACGTGTCGATTTCCAGCAACACCCAAATGAATACATTCGCGGCGCGACCCTCCGCTTCCTCCAGAAGATCAAAGAACCAGAGCTTCTGGAACCCCTCATTCCCACTTGCCGCTCATGCCTGGTACGTATGAGTATTTCCCGAAGTTCGGTCTCCTCATCGTGTTTCTTGCAGGAACATCGCCACTCCTACGTCCGCAAGAACGCAGTACTAGCTGTTTACTCTATCTACCGCTCCTTCGAACAGCTCATCCCCGATGCGCCTGAGCTCATGCAGACCTTCCTCGCCGCTGAGTCCGATACGACCTGCAAACGCAATGCGTTCATCTTCCTTGCCAACTGCGCAACTACCAAGGCAGTTGAATGGGTTCTGTCTGTATACGATCAGATCCTGGGATTTGAAGACTTAATGCAGCTAGCGGTCATTGACATGATCCGGAAGGATTGCAAGGGCGACACTCCCAACCGAGTATTTCTCCTTTCACTCCATTCCTCGGAATACTATATTAATCGCGCCCATCCTATAGCCCAAGTATCTCCGATGCATCTTCGAACTCCTCAACGCCGCATCCTCATCCGTCAAGTACGAAGCCGCCACGATCCTCACAACCCTTGCACAAAATCCAGCGGCTGTAAAATGTATTCCTTAGTCCGATTCCTTATGACATCCCCTTACTGATCTCCCATTCTTCCAGCCGCAGCCCAAGCGTTCGTCGACCTCGTGCAAAAGGAATCGGACAACAACGTCAAGATCATTGTTCTGGACCGAATCGACACCCTCCGCGCCAAGCACGAGCACGTCCTCGACGGTCTTGCCATGGACATCCTCCGCGTGCTCGGGACTAGCACTGACATGGAGGTACGGAGAAAGGCCGTGGAGATTTCGTTGCATATGGTTACAGGGAGAAATGTTGAGGAGGTCGTCGGATTCTTGAGGAAGCAGCTAACGAGAACGCTCGAGGCGGAGTACGAGAAGGTACGCTCTCTACCCTCCATACGAGAGACAAGGGAGTTGACGGGGTTCCACGGTACAGAATATGGAATATCGCCAACTCCTGATCCAAAGCATCCACGTCTGCGCCATCAAATTTTCCGACGTCGCCGCGTCAGTCGTCCACGCGCTCATGGAGTTTTTGGGCGAGCCGTCCAACCCCTCGGCCGTGGATGTTATCGCATTTGTACGCGAGGTCGTCGAAAAGTTCCCTAATTTGCGCAAGAGGATCGTCGAACACCTGCTTGAGAGCTTTGCGGGCATCAAGAGTGGAAAAGTGTTCCGCGGCGCTATGTGGATTGTGGGCGAATATTGCACAGATACAGCTGGTGAGCTTTGGGTATAAGACGAGAGGTTTGAGGCTTATGGGTGTGGTAGATACCCAGGATGCGTTTGTGCAGTTTAGGAAGGTTATTGGAGAGGTACCAATCCTTGCTGCTGAACAGGTATGCTCTCTCGCTCCATTCCGCGGGTTGCGAGATTGATCGGATATGGGCGTTCGTCAGCGGTTATTGGACGCTGCAGGCGGTGGTGAAGCTGAGGAGAAAGAGCTGCTTGCTAAAGTGAGCGGAGGTGCCCCGAAAGTCTTACAAGACGGTACGTACGCTACCGAGACTGCCTTAACGAGCGGTGCCGCCGCGAAGTTAGAAGCCGTCAAAGCTGCTGCGAAGCCTGCTATGAGAGGTGCGTGCTCCCGAACATCCCTTGTGAGGACAACAGTCGATTTCCGGTTCGTAGCGCTCATCCTCAATGGCGACTTTTACACCGCGTCGGTGTTGGCTTCCACCTTAACCAAGCTCGTCTTGCGGTTCAACCAGGCCACCTCGGACGAGAAAGCCGCACATGCTCTACGGGCAGAAGTGTGTTCCGTTTCCTTTTAACTGTATGCCTTGAAGGACTCACTAATATTTTATCTGTCCGACCACAGGCAATGCTCACTATGACATCGATCATTCGCGTCGGCCAATCCAAGTTTGTCAGCGTGCCCATCGACGAAGACTCACAGGAACGTATCTTCAACTGTATACGCATGCTAAGCGAGATGAGCACCAACAAGAGCATCAATGAGATCTTCTTGGTAGATACGAAGGCCGCCTATGCCAAGATGGTTGCTACTGAGGAGGTGTGTGCCATTTTTCTGTCTACCATTGACGAGGCATTTACTGGCGATGATAAACTTAGAGGAAAGCAGCCGAGAAAAGGGAGAAGGAGCAGAAAACTAAGGCTGTTCAGGCAGACGATTTACTCGTGTTCCGCCAATTTTCAAAGAAAGGTATGGTCGATGGGGTTGAGGATGTGAGTAGTGTCCTTGACAATCGACTGTATGGGAATGACGTGCTCCTCAGTATGAGCAGGACGTATCTAAGGCCACCGGCGCGGGTGAGGCCAAGGAAGACTTTGCTTCGTCGCTCAGCCGGGTGGTCCAACTTACCGGTGCGCCGAATAGCCACAAGCGTAACTTGTGCTGAATTATTATTGGCTTAGGTTTCTCTGATCCTGTCTATGCTGAAGCTTACGTCAAAGTCCATGGTTTTGATATCTTGCTGGGTAAGTGTTTCGTATATTAAGAACTTAGTTCTTTCTCACCTATGATCTCCTAGATGTGCTTATTGTCAACCAGACAAGCGATACCCTGCAGAATTTATGCTTAGAATTCGCGACCCTTGGCGACCTCAAACTCGTTGAACGACCAACTACGCAGACCCTTGCACCCCATAGCTTCCATAGCGTAAAGACCTCGATTAAAGTCTCATCAACGGAATCAGGGGTCATCTTCGGTAATATCATCTGGGAGGTGGGCACCAAGGAAACTTGTGTTGTGCTCAGTGACATCCACGTCGATATCATGGACTACATCAAACCCGCCTACTGTAACGAAACACAGTTTAGGAGTATGTGGACTGAATTCGAGTGGGAGAACCGGGTCAATGTTACGACCGATATTAAGTGGGTATTGGATGGTTCCGCCACTAACGAAATGCTGACGAACCGCTTTCCCTCAGGGACCTGCGACAGTACCTCTCGCACATCATGAAGTCTACGAACATGGGGTGCCTTACACCCGACGCGGCACTCGAGGGTGACTGCGATTTCTTATCGGCCAATCTGTACGCGCGGAGCGTATTTGGAGAGGATGCGCTTGCGAATCTTAGCATCGAGAGGATGGCGGATACAGGTACGATTCAGGGGCATGTGCGCATACGAAGCAAGACACAAGGAATTGCGTTGTCGCTGGGCGACAAGATTACGCTCGGTAAGGTCTGGATAATGCGTAATAGTTCGCGACTGACACTCGAAATGATACGCAGCGCAAAAAGCTGCCGCCAAGGCCGCCTCGCACTAGACCTCGCCCCCAACCTTCTGTTTTTGGTTCTCATCCCCCTACTACTGTATTTCACGAAGAACTTTATTACTGTCGATGCATTGAACACGGATTCGCAGACCTCATTGCAGTCACTAATAACTTTGGAATGGTCCACAACCCCTCCGTGCGTGGAATCTTATAAGATGACCCAGTCAGACACGGCTTCACTGGTTCTGCTGATATAATCATACAACGTCATCGATCCCGCATTGAACCCATCTCATTGCCAATGCTGCCGTCGGCATCATTGCGCTCGACGCGGCGCGGCGCGGCTTCTGGAGTATAAGAGCAGCGCAGTACAGCATGTGCGTTGACCAACACGGAAACATCTGCTCTTCCTCAATTCGTTGGCTCCCTCCAAATTCAGTAATTGTACAACTGGAAAGGGCCTCAATGCAGAGGAAGTTAAGCACGACGATTTTCTTGATCATCCTGAGCGTTTTTGTCCGCGGAATTAAACAATCTGCCGCGACCAATTCAGACAACTGTAGTCAGTCCACTCTTCCTGGAACCGACGAGATTGTTTGCCTGTGCCAGTACGTTTGGTTTTCTATCTGCAACTACTGGCAGCGAGAGTGCAGAACTAACACGTACCTTGGTCCAGGTTTGAAGGCCAGCGCGAAGCCTCTGGTCTTGACAATATCACTCCACAAATCGTGATTGAGGTCCAGGTACGCGAAACAGCATGATAATTGGGTAGACTCGGCATTGTCTCATTTCCCTGTCCTTAGTCCGAGTTCGTAAAGCCTTGCGACCTCTCCAGCTTCCAATTTCCTTCCACTTCTTCCATTGACACGACCCTCTCGGCTGCTTTTGCATCCACGATGACTGTCGATGCGGCACGACCTGCCCCCGCTCCGACCGCAACTTCTGGGGAGGAATACCATCTGGAAAGCTTTCCACGCAGCACCTCAAGCGATATTGTAGACAGAGACAGCGAACGTCACCATCGTGCCACCCCCGCATCTGTCATGTCCACTTCGAGTGCAGAGACTAATGGTGAAGGGAAAGCGAGTCCAAAGTCACGTAGGAATGTGCGCTATACAAAAGACAGCTCCCAAAAGATTCGGCTGTTCGGTGGAATACGCGAAAGGCCACAACATTGGTGAACTTGTCTGTTCCAGGGTAGAATATGTCAAGATCGAACTAGCGCACCCATTACGTATTCTATTGCCGTATAGTCAGCCTGTCCCTCCCCCGCCTGCCTGTCTATCATGATTGATTATTGCCCTTGTAACTGACCATAAGCCCTGGATAAGAATTACTGTATGTATTGTTTTCAATGGCACCGCCACTGTTGTATTTGAATTTGAACATCGTCCAAATGAGCGGCCGGTCAGAAGTGGGATAGGTCCAAGGAGGGCTGGGTAACCAAGAGGGGCGATGTAAATAAGATAAGAGACTGTAAAGAATTGAATATAGATCGTACTCGGACAGTAAGATTTTGGATATATGTCCCTTATGCGTGAGTGCGTAGCGTTGCGGAGCGGCCAATGGTGGCTAGTCTACAAAGACGCGAGGGGTCGAGAGGTGGTTTGGAATCCAAATAGGGAGGAAATGAATCAGGGGTGGAGGACGGCCACCAAGCGACTTATCAAGGCTTTGATGGATACCAGGGGAGTGGCTGACGGTGAGGCATTTTTGTCAGGAGAATTCTGCTGGTCTACGCGAGGCTGCGGATCGAACGCGTGATCTATTCGACACGTACTCTTCTATAGTTGATTCAGAACTCAGTCATTCTTCCGAACCTCCAAATGTCGCGGTCGGTGAGATCAGCATGTCATAGAGGTACGCTGAATTCACGAATGTAACCAAGGAATACAAAACGGAACATATACAGCTAAGTAGAAAGGCCAAAATTTGTTCGAGAGTACCCAAAATGGCGCCTAGGGAAGCACGAACGAGGGGAATGAATCTCTAATCCAGGGCCATTCTCTCGCTCAACTTTCCACCACGAATACTATTATTTTGACCTCCGCGTCCACGTCCCCCACGACTGCCGCCGCGTCCTCCGCGGCCGCGTGGTTGACCCCGGGGAACCGGGGTTGCGCTGGAAGTGGCGGGTTGGAGTTGAGAATTAAACCCAGAGGGGTCTACAATGACCTTTGCGCGTGGATCAGTCCTAATAAGTTCATCGGACCGCATTCTACGTAGAACAGGTTAATGGAGCCTAGACACTTGGGAACTACTGCGCGCACCCTCCTGTCACGGATCCGCTTGGTGTAAGTAAATCCAAAGGAGCATCCGTGGACATATTTTTGACTCCCATCCGCGAACCTAGCGCGCTGCTGGTGATCGTAACTTGAAGGATGTTTCCATCAGCCGGCTGCTTGTCGAACTTTGACACAGCGGACTGTGCGGCAGAAGTGTTTTCAAACTTGATAAAGACACGTGCGGTTGGGTCGGACGGTTTCGAAAGGAGGCGCCTTTCCAAGACAGTTCCACATTGGGAGAAGATTTCCTGAACAAAACTTGATGAGCTGAAAAGGGACAATGTTTCAAGCAATGTGCGATACCGCAACGTCCTCTGCAGTCGTCCCTGGTGCCAACCCATCGACTTCAATGGTGGTACTGAGAGCTGACGCGCTTCCCTTAATAGCGAGGCCCTGGCCAATAGAACTGTCCTTTTTCACAAAGACACCGGTACCCAAAGCAGCTTGAAGTGCCTTTTTTGCCACCGCCTTTTCGCCGCCTCCAGCACTTGAAGTGACTTGCCGCCCGACATCGCCGTTCAACCTGGCACCGAGTTCTCCTCCCGAAATACCATTATGAACAGCAAAAAGGTCGTGTTTCCACTGGCTGTCGGGGTCACCTTTGGTGTGCTTTGCCCTCGGGACGCTAGGGCCACTGCCGTCTGGAGCGACCGAGGCACGAGGACTTGCGCTCTGAGATGAAAAAGAGGAGAGAAGAAGCCGAGAGGTAAGGACGCGGTCGTTATGCTGAAGCTAGAGTTCATACGTAGGGCTTTGAGCGAACAGGCGCCTTGACTCGCCCCTGCCGTCCTCCGGGCGTGTTTGACACTCCACCACTACCGAGACGTTCGAGGAGTGATGGTCCGTTCGAGGACATGACTGGCGTCGGCAGCAACGGCTGAAAGGATGCGGTTCAAGAACTCAACCTTTGTTTTCCAACTTCGACTGTCCCACTTCACTTCAATGTTCGGTATTGCCAGAGGGTTAGCTCTGCGCCGGGTAACGCTCAGCTTGCCTCCCGATTCCCTCCGGCCTCTGAAGCTTCGCAGTCCAGTCGTTTGACGACTCGAGGTTACGCACTTCCGAGTAAACCCTTGAGAAATGGAAAAATACCAAAAACGATCTCCTCTGTTTTGTTTGTTAAAAAACCGAGGGACGACAAGGTTTCATCGGCTTTGAGGGACATCGTTAGGTCAGCATTACTGTTAACTTTGATTTGGTTTCTGGCCTCTGGACCTCTCAGACTAGGCACATGCAAGAGGTGTACCCAAATATAAGGCTCTTTGGCGAGCCAACAACAGAGCTGCCGTTACGAGTCGCCTCTTGGACACCACAGGGTGAAGACCGTTTGTTGGTCCACGACATCTAATATTTATAGAGGTTGCAGAGTCCCCTATAGATCTTATAGTCACATTAGGAGGCGATGGAACGATCCTCCACGCGTCTTCGTTGTTCCGGATCGGTCCAGTCCCGCCTGTCCTCAGTTTTTCAATGGGCACCCTCGGCTTCTTACTACCATTCAGTGAGTTCAATGTTTCCCATGAGTTCTCCTCTTACTTACTACTGTACGTCGAACCGATAGATATCGGCTCGTTCAAGAAAGCCCTCGAGGACGTCATTAACGGCAATGCCACGGTAATGGAACGCATGCGAGTAGCGTGTACATTCCGAGATAAAAATAGTGAAACATCAGTGCTCCCTGACTCGCAAGGTCTGTATCCGTATCTTCTGATTCTTCCCTCCCAGTCACTGACTTGAGGCACTAGGATGGCAAGTTATGAACGAAGTCACACTCCACCGCGGGCGTAGTCCACACCTGAATATTATAGATGCGTATGTGAATGGACAGCACTTAACTGAGGCAGTGGTAGGCTCTTTCCCTTGCCCGCAAGCTCTCAACTCACATCCCTTGTGGAGTCCGATGGCCTCATCCTATCCACACCAACAGGTTCAACGGCGTACTCCCTCTCATGCGGCGGTCCTATCGTGCACCCCTCAGTACATGCCTTGCTCCTTACGCCAATCTGTCCTCGAAGTCTAAGTTTCAGACCGCTCGTGCTACCGGGTTCATCACATATCACCTTTCGGGTCCGTTTCTTGTAACAGATTCCTCCCTATCGTCGAGCTCACGTCATCTCAGATCAATCCCAGAAGTCGCGCTCCAGCTGAAGTATCGATGGACGGACAAGAGACGCGCATTTTACTACCAGGCGAATCTATATCAGTCGAAGCATCCTCTTACCCCGTACCGTGCATCAACCGCTCGGCCCCTGCGAATGACGCTTCAGATGGTGTTGAAGACGACTGGTTGCGGGATATCAACACTCTCCTACAATTTAATGTTTCATTCAAGAACAAGAATCCGTCGGATATGTAACCTGTAGGGTTGGTTTAGAGGAATAACTCCATTTGCCCCTCATTTGTTCGAAGCTCTTATATAGATTATGAACAGAGAAAGCACTGGTTAACAATCACGGCGATTCCCCATACCGTGCTCTTGCAAAACATAATCAAAGGAAGCTTTGTTCGCATCAAGAGCTCAATTGCGTCATGCTACAGGGTCCTTGATGATCGTACGTGTCTGGGGTTACGTAGAACCCTTCCAAGCGGAATCTGGGAGGGTTTTCAGACAAAGTATGGGAGGATAGATTAATGGAAGAAATATACCGAAGAAGAACCGATGCACGGATGAAACCCTTGGCATTGGTTGCGGTTTGAGAGTTGTACAAAATGGCGTTCCCGTCAACAGCTCGAGCCATTGCGTGGATCCCCGACTCGATAGCGGAAAGATGGGATA
>Ga0307513_10007239_pt1 | contig 14410 bp, 24 predicted proteins | sample 15_EM_MG_FD_202174 | JGI IMG/M metagenome (GOLD analysis project Ga0307513, IMG submission 202174) | Populus trichocarpa ectomycorrhiza microbial communities from riparian zone in the Pacific Northwest, United States - 15_EM | ecosystem: Host-associated > Plants > Roots > Unclassified | place... | reverse complement strand
GCGTAGTCAAGACCTTGCCAGTTTATATTTCGAGACTCGGCACGGGTCATTCATCAGTATGAAGTCCACTGGGCTGTTCGCCGCGCTTACTCGATTGTGCGAGGTTAAGAACCGGCCGCTCCGACAAAGGACCGGGCGAACTATAAACCGCTTGTATATTAAATATCCCCAGTGACCAATGGGTATATTCTGGCGCCACTGTCCGCCACTCTGCGGTGCGTCAGCATCGCAACTCTCGATGCTCTGCAGCCCCCAAATTAAAGGCGGCCGCGCGGTAGGGCATCGAACTCACCCATGTGCCAGATCTCGTGCACTGTGTGGAGTATGTATTGAAGTTGGAAATGAAGAGCAACCTCGGCAGCGCTACTCACGAGGTCCCCAGCGGTCCTCACGTTTCCCCAGCTAGGCGGTCGTTATCGCCGACTTTAGCCAAAGCACGGGAACCATTTGACCGGAGGAAAGCCCGTGATGGCGCCGGAGATGTCGCATGCAGTCTGGACGCCACCACAAGTTGAGGCGACAGGCCAGCTCCTCAACGATTCAACAATCTTAGCCGTGCTCAGTCTTCCTGCTATTCCAGGTATCCTGTATATCCTCCATCGGATCATACCACGTGGTGGCAACGACGATACAGCCAGTCAGCCAGAAATAGCTCAGGCCGTCACTCCCGTCCTCGCAACGCTTTGTGGTATTTTTGAAACCACATTCAGTTTTGTATCAACCAACTTCAACCAACAAAGTGTGGCGCGCGCATCTACTGCCATATGGGCGTTTTTGGAAACCATGCTCATTGGCTACCCCTTACCTAATGGTCCACTGTCCCTGTAAGCGAATATAAAAACTCCCTCCTCTCGATCACTACCACTCCTCACCACCCAGCATTCTTCCCCGTCCACAGTCTCTGTTGATTGATTCCAGAGCATTTATCTCTCTTTCCCCCTTCCCAATCTTCCACATTCATCATGTTTCCCAAAGCCACTTTGCTCGCTATCGTTACTCTCGTTATCAACGCCGCGGCCGTTCCGGTCAATCGTCCTGCTGGCATTTCCATTCCTTTGCATAAACGCGGCTGTCTCACCACCTCCGATGGCGTCTTCGATCGCTCAAAGGCCGTCCGGGCCTCCGTCATAACTCAGAACAAGTACAGGCAAAACCTCATGACCCTTAAGGCCAACGGCGGCACCCTTCGTGAAGGCGCTTACATCAAAGAGCTTGCCTTCATCCCCTCCAAGTTCGCCAAGCGTCAGAATGAACCACTCATCGACGAGAATCAGGATACCGAATGGGCAGGCACGATCTCGATCGGCACCCCTCCCGTCGAATTCTTGATAGACTTTGATAGTACGTACTCACGATGCCTCTACGTCTCTAGCCTTGTATTCACGCATTCTCCCTAGCTGGCTCTTCCGACTTGTGGGTGCCGAGTGTTGATTGCGCGGCTGCCGCCTGTGCACAGAAGAATAAGTTCGACACATCCCAGTCCTCTACTAGCCAACAGCAAGAAGGAAACTTCAAGATCCAATATGGAGACGGCAGTTCTGTCGAAGGCCCCGTCTTTACCGAGACCGTTTCTGTTGCAGGCATTCAAGTCACCGGACAGGTCTTCTCGCCCGCGACTGCTATATCTGATTCTTTCGGTAATGACCCTATTGATGGAGTGAGTGCCCTCGTAAGAGGCCGTGGTGCATGCTAACCAAATTGTAGCTGCTCGGATTGGCATTCCCTGCTATCTCCAACCTTAAGCAAGACCCGTTCTTCAACACGGCGACCAAGCAAGGAGCAGTGTCACAATCCGTTTTCGGCTTCAAGCTCGCCTCCCAAGCCTCTGAGCTGTTCCTCGGTGGAACAAATAATAAATTGTTCACCGGTGATCTCGAGTTCCATAAGGTGGATTCTAGTGCCGGGTTCTGGCAAGTTCCTGGTGCTAGCGTCAAAGTCAACGGACAAACGGCAGCCGACTCCTTTGAGACTATCATCGACTCGGGGACGACGTGAGTGTATCCTTTTTGTCACGGTGCAAAAACCAAAAAAAACTGACTCGCCTCCGGCTCAGTATCATGTTTGGCCCCGCTGCCGATGTGAAGGCCGTCTACGACGCCGCAGGTGCCCAGCTCTTCGACGAGCAGAATGGCTTCTTCTCCTTCCCGTGCAACTCTCCACCTGCCATCGCCTTCAACTGGGGCGGTGAAGATTGGGCAATCTCTCCTGAGAATATCTCTCTCGGAGAGACAGAGCGTGGGTCCGGCCAGTGTGTCGGTGCGCTGGCTGCTCAGGACCTGGGCCTTGGCAACGATGTCTGGCTCTTGGGAGATAGCTTCATGAAGAACGTGTATACTGCTTTCTCTTTCGACGACTCTGCCGTCGGGTTCGCGAAACTCGCCTGATGGCGCTGAACTGATTTATTTGTAGCAAACTTTTTTCGGTGGGTTCGAATGCTGGGATGTATTTACGCCATATGTATGATAACCTGTTTCGGTTGGAATGCTGAGTTCTTTACGCCTGGCGTCTTCTGTGCATTTCGGGAGGTATGTAGGCCTCGTACAACCGTCAGTGCGTATGCAAGTGGCAAAACAGACTAACTTTGAAGGAGCATTATTGGTCTTCTGGCAATAGGAATTTATATTGTTTATTCAGGCTAAGAGATTGTGGTGAAATCACAAAGACACAAGGGTCAACGAGTAATATGCCAATTAACAAGGGATCTGGACTACCAACACACCTCTAGACATCTATGTGCGCCCCTCAAATGCCTGTACTTGGACTGAGCCCTTCGGTACACTCCCCACTTGGACAGCACAAATGAAGTCGCATGGTAACAATGCATTGCAAAGGAGGAACCTGACCACGCTTTGAGGCGGCAGGGTTGATATAGAAGCAATTGGTCTTGTTGTTTGGTACACACAGAGAGTACAGTCACTCAGGACGCGAGATACCATGGTACCTCCTGGAAGAGCAGGCAGATTGGCAAGTAAGACACCAATTGACATGGGAATCGTACTACTAGTCCAGTTTTTGATGATAGATCATAGCTGCCCGCACGTGGTCTCACGCCTTCGATTGACCGTCATCACCATCTGGGCGTGCGTGATCAACCTCTTCTTTCCCCGGAACGAGCCCAGGCACTGCAAATAGGACTACAGCTATGAACTCCGGTAGAACCGCCAAGCAGTAGAAAAGCGTTTCGTTCGTGCTGATTTGAGAAAGGGTGGCCACGAGATAAACCTCCTTGACGAGGAAGAGGGCGATGATGGCAAGGAGGAAAAAGGCCCCGTGACGACGGCCGAAGGGGCCTGGTTTGGTATCTTCTCCGACTGTTGAAGTGACAATCGATTAGTGGTTAGATTATCACCACCGATACTGCACGAGAGACATACCTTCTCGTTCTGCCCGGATAACAAACAAGGTGTGAAGTCCGAGAGCGCAGCACAAAACGAGGAAGAGAACCGTGCTTGCGGTCCTCAACGCTTTGCCTGACTGGATTGAGCCGGCGGATGAGCCGGGTGTCATCTCGGTTGATGCGGCAATCCCCAACCCTACTGCTACGGCTAGAAGGAGCCTGAAAAGGCGCTGTTCGCTCGTTATCCGACTGATCAGGTTTCGGCCAGGCTGGACCCCGGTGAGTTGAAGACTACAAAAGGGTGTAATCAGACAGGGCAAAGAGGTGAGAAGAGTGAAAACGAACCGGTTGTTGACCAGGATGAAAGCAGACAGCAATAAACCAAAGAAGCCAATGCCATAAAAGACCAGCTCAGTAACTAGAAGATTGATGTTGTTGCCACTACCAGCCGCCAAAGCTGCACGCATCACGAAGGTAATGACACGAACTACGGAAAGTATGAAATATGTCAGACCTCAACGGCGGGCTTGGGAAGAAGGCGACATACGCAAACAGAAGATAGTAAGGAATATAAGTACGTATGTGCGATTGTTCCATGAGCGGAATATGTAATATGGTATGCACAGTGCGTAGAGTGCTGCAAATAGTATCGCGGCCCCTTCGTTGTGGATGCCAAGGTAGCTTGCGTAGTTAATACTGGCACTACTTGACATATTTATGCTGGTGGTGAGTGACGCGGGTGGTTTTGGTGGAGGTTAGTGTGGAGAAGTTGGGTTGCTTTTATACCCGGGAACCCATCTTTGCCCCCGCAGACGACGGAGGAAATCCCAAAGAACGGAGATAACCACTCCGTCTCGGTCTCATTCGGGGGTTGATACAAAAATAGTCGGTGCAACGGTCCTTGTGGCTCTCGCGTTAAATATAGCTCAACCTGTGTCACAATCTTCCTGGGCGCTAGAATCCAAGCGATATCCGGCACCGACAAAAATGCGATACTCTTCAAACCAAATAATGTGCGGCCCAACAAGGAGCGAGATGCCGAAACGGTCTCGTTGCGAGCCGAGCGCAGGCAGCGCCTCGTCTCAGAATGGTTCATTGAAAGAATCCTTGTTAATTCGAGGGGAATTTCATAATACTCGTACAGCCGCGTGGTTCAGTCGTTTCCAGGCCTTCACGCGGTGCACCTTTGTCCTCAACCATCTGCGGCTTTCCCGTTCTCCGGCGACTGATCCCTGGAGAGAGCGTGCCTTCACCGACTTCATCGCTCGTTGGTTCTTCCAAGAGAATGTCAACGCCTTTGACTGTGCTTGACAAGTCTGGTGTACCGAACGTACCGTCTACAACGCCATCAGCATTTCGAGTGGCGTGGGTACTCCCACCAAACCCAGACATTATATACCCTAGAGTCTTTAACTACCAGAATATGCCCTTCTCAATAGTTTCGTCAAGCCGACCTCTAATTCTCCTTCGACAAAGCTATGCAGATACAGCCTTAAGGTCTCAATCAGGGTAATCCATGGGACACACGTTGGGATTCGATATCATCTTCCTGGATGTAGGTCACTTTGAGGTAGCCCAGCGAGACGACCTGATATGGGTGCCCCCATTGTGGGAAATAGTGATACTCCAGTGAAGTTGATCATTCCCAATGAAACCTCTTGGGGTGACGCAATACCTGCACGAACTCGTGGTTGCTCACCATTGGGTATTGTTTGCATCCTCTGCGAACATTGTGTCGAGTGCGTCCGATATTCTCTGATTCCGATATTGACAGTGGATGGCTGGTCCTATTGACATTGTATAAGAATTTGGGAACGAGGACCCGACTTTGTGTTTATACGGCTTTATGGACCATAGAACCTGTTGGGGACCTTAAGCAGCAGAACCCCTGAAAGGGAAGGGCCCCAGAACATATAGCTATATAATGACATTGCGCTGCGGGCTACATACAAGATAAGAACTGAAGCCGTAGGTGGTGAACAAAGGGAGGCTAGACAACGACGCTCAGCTTTTGGAGCACAAGGCCACAGAGGCATCTGGAATAGAATTGGCCTGAAAGGGCATGATTTATGGGAGCAGCGCCTCTAGGGGACTGGACGAAAATTCACGACCAGCGGCGAACGCCACAATGCATGAGTGCTCGACGTGGAGACATAAAGGACATGTCGTCAATGACTGTTATCATGAAGCAGCCTGTTCCTTCATCCCAAAGAACACAGGTTGATTATCCCCGGTTGTCATCCTCCTGTGTCCCTTGTTCATTCGGGGCGGATTTAGCGTCAATTTCGGCGATTTTGCCCGCTCGCCTTCTTCTACTGCCACTACCTCATTCGGCTCTGGATAACCAACTTGGCTGCCGCCCTTGCTCTCCGGTCCAGCCTCGTCTCCGATTTCGAGGACACTTGTGGACCACTTCCATCGGCCACCTGGATGGAAGGGTTCGCCCATGAGATCAAGTATCTCCGTCCCCACGACTCTGAGTTTTCGGGTTCTGGACGACCATTCCATACAACCCCGGCTTCTGGTGCTATTGACGCTCGACGGTCGAGAGTCTTCTACTTTACTACTATCCCTATCGAGGTGTTTCTCCTTCGGTAGGATGGGTAGAGCACCCAGATGTATTGGGCTGGATGGCAGGAGAAGCGGTAACATGTGTCGAGAATCAAGGAGTTCCCCCAGGACTGTAGGAGGCTTTGGTGGTGTCCATTCTGATTTATCAAACGTTCGCGAGAACAGATTATCGATCGACTTTTGTGCAGCAACCTCGTTGGATTCAGACTCAGAGGTCGCCTGAGCGGCTTGGGCGGCTTGGGCGGCATGGTTAGCTGAAGGTCCATCATTGACATCGGAGTCACTCTCCTCACGACCGGCAATCTGCTCTGATATGAGGCGCAATTGTTGACAATAAGACAAAGCGCTTACCGATTTTCGGAGTGCATCTACACCGAGTTTAACTCGTTCACGTTCCCAGTCTTTTTGGAGTTGTGCAAGATATTGACTGCATTCCTCCGTCATCCGGCTCTCGCCGACCTCGTATCGGTAGTCGCGAACAGCTCTTCTCATTTGGAATGGGTTCAAGTGCTTGAATGTTTGTATCGTTGCAACAAGATCGGTGAACTGGTTAATCGAGGAAAGGTGCTAGAGAACTCGGTCAGGGCGTGTTCGAGATATTGACCTGCACAGGCGATCATACCTGCAGCCAGGTCAGCAACTCCCGCACCGGCTGGAAGTGCACCGCGACGCCCCTTGGCAACCCGACTTCCAACACCCATCCTTCGATGACCGACAGGTTCAAACTGATTTGTACGGCCCTAGCCCGACACAAATACTTCTTCCGCTGAAGTATCCGATTGAACAATTCGCACGCAGTCCAATAAAACACCTGTGAGAAAGCTTGGGTGATGAGGACCGGGTTGATGCCGAACATGCCCATCAGAGTATGCAAGGCGGTGAGCAGACTGGTAACCTCGGCAGGTCCTTGAGGCGGTGGGGCGAAATCGCTGTTGCCATTTGTTATACTCTTTGATATGGAGAACCGCAAGGCAGAGAATCTACTTGCTGCATTCGCGGGCCCTGGCTGCTGTATAGGTCCCTTTGGAGACGGTGAGGCAGGCCGTGTGGGAGTGGGCGTCGTAGGACGGGCAACAGTGGATGGTGTGGGGACACGCAGGCCATCAAGGGAGCCGGAGGGGGCCAATGTTGAGACAGGAGCCGGGGGGGCTTTCTTCTTGGGCGACGTGAGAGCCCGTAATATGGACCATTCGGATTCGTATTGAACAGCCTCGAACTCAGTTGGAAGGGGCAAGTGATCCAGGAGAGCAGGATCGAGGAATGGATCAATCCTACGCTCCGCGATACGGATGATGAGGACTACCCATGGGGTCAGTACTATGCGTTGTATATTCTTGCTTGATGCTGACCATAGATGACGTTCAACAGCTCTTCAATCAGGCCAAATAGACCAAGGATCTCGCATATCTGGTTGGTGTCGTCGTCACATCGTAATAAATGGAGGAGTAGAGTTGTGTTGAACAACCAATAGGACAAAGAAGCTACATCTATGGGCTTCGACTGTGGAATAATGAGTAAACTCCACAGACTACTGAGTGGACAACGCACCATAACCACTTCCTCGATCTTATCCATGGAACCTACAACCAAATCTTCAAGCCAGTTATGATCGCAAGCAACACACGCAAACCGAGCGTGTAAGTACAGGACCTTAGCAGGCTCGCCGTGCCGTGTTGAAGGTCGGATGTCGGTGATAATGGACTGAAAGATATGGGGTAATTCGGGCGGGGAAAATACGAGCATATTCCCATAGCTTTGCGGTGGTGTCTACTACAGGAGATCAGCGCCAAAATTTGAGCCACGGAACGACGACATACGGGAAGCGTGTCCGAGTCGTAGCCAATTTCGTCGTCGTCGTCGATTTCAGACGGGGTGTCGTCAGAGTCTGCTGGGTCATGCTCCCCCCACCATCGCTCCTCGAGCTCTAGGACATGGCCAATGCGCTGCTTCATTTGTCGACGCTCCACTAGGCGGGCATGCTTCGCATCAGCCCTCTTTCGCGCCTCATCACGCTTATTAACTCCTTTCCACCCCAGATTGCGCATTGATTCAGCTAAGAGCAGTGCAACACTAGCTCGTTCTTCAATCGGCTCGTAAGCCGTAATAACATCCAGGGGAGTCAACTTCCGTCGAGATTGTGCAAGGGGCGAGGATCCATGAGAGATCAGATGTGCCACCAAAGAAGGCGGGGCTGACACTGCGGCGTAGTGGAGTGCCGTCCATCCAGCTAAACTGGAGTTAGTCAATGTTGAGGACCGGGGTAAGGGATGGGTGCCTCACCATAGTCAACACTGTCAAGATCCGCACCCTCTTGAGTTAACGACCGCACACATTCCTCACGTTCCATATGGCGGTCCGTGACAGTCCCAAATCCAACAATCGTGATGCTAACAAGTGAGAGGCCATCTTCGTCTCTTAAATCGAGATCAATATAAGGCCTTGGTCGAGGGTCGGAGAGCAGGAAAGTTAACAGTGGAAGATCGGCGAATGTGCATGCCCTCAAGAGTGAGTGTTCGACCAGGGTCAGCTTCTGTTGGGGAGATAACCCTGGGTCCATGAGAAGCTGTTGAACATATTGTGGTTCGGGATAGAGCGGGTGTAGGTCTGGCTCTGGTGTGAACTTGGCCGCGTCCATGGACATGGTGTCTGCGCGCTCTCATGATTAGCCAGATGCCCATATAGATATCACATTGGGATCACACACACCTATACAGGCTGGAGCAGGATGTCTCGAAAGGTCCTGGACGTGGTCGTGGGTAGTGGCTGTGAGCCCTTCGTAGTAGTTTAAGAAGCGGGAGCCGGAGCAGCGAAGGCGTCGTGCACTCGCGAGGCGAAGGTGGAATTTTTCGAAATTGTTCCCCAAACCAGCGTTTGCGAGTCGAGGGGGCCACCGCTGTTGGTGGCCGAGTCGAAGGTTGATGGCTTTGACCACTTCACATGGCCGTCAACACCACTTCAAGTTATAAGAACCCAACGGAGTTGGGCATTTCATTCATCGAACGATCAACTACCGCAGGGCTCCAGCCAGTGGTGGAAGAATCCAGGTGCATATTTACCAAGGACTCAGAGGTCGGTACATACATATGGCATAAATATACATCCCAAAATTCGAACTCGTCGAAAATATAGTTATATTTAAGCCAGTTTAACCTTATCAGGCGAGTTTAGCGAACCCGACCGCCGTCTCGTCGAAGGAGAAAACCGTATACACGTCCTTCATAAAGGTCTCTCCCAGGACCCAGACATCATTGCCAAGACCCAAGTCCAGACCAACCAGTGCGCCATAACACAGGCCCGGGCCACTTTCTGTCTCTCCTCGAGAAATATTTTCAAACGAGATCGCCCAGTCTGCACCGCCCCAGTCAAAGGAGATGATGGGGGGAGATTTGCATGGGAATGTATAGTACCCTTTCAGGTCTTTCGAGGGTTCGCCACCAACGGCCCGGTAGACGGCATCCACATCGGAAGGGGGGCCAAACGCGAGACTGCGCCCGAGCCGAGTCAGGTTTATGGTCGTGACAAGAGGATAAACTCACGTTGCCCCTGAGTCGATGATGGTGTCAAATGAGTCGACAACCTTTCGGCCGTTGACTTTGATGCTGGCACCAGGAATTTGCCATAACCCGGTACTAGAATCCACCCCATGGTATTCGATATCACCAGAGAATAACTTGGGATTTGTTCCACCCAGGAACAACTCAGAACCTTGCGAGGCGAGCTTGAAGCTGAAGACAGATTGTGAAACTGCTCCTTGCTTAGTCGCTTTGGTAAAGAATGGAGCATGCCTAAGATTGGAGATGGCAGGGAACGCCAATCCAAGAGTCTACAAATCTTGTTAGCTTTCCCAAAGAGTCCCTTATGGAGGTGCTTACTCCATCCGTATTACCGAAAGAGCTGGACATAGTTGTCACAGGCGAGAAGAACTGTCTAGTGACTTGGGTGCCCGCAACGTCGACTGTCTCAGTGGAGATTGGGCCTTCGACAGATCTACCGTCCACATATTCGATCTTGAAGCTCCCTTGATGTTGTTTGCTAGTAGAGGACTGGGAAGGATCGAACTTTTTCCTCTTTGTACAGGCGGCAATTTTGCAATCAACACCCGGCACCCACAAATCGGAAGAACCAGCTAGGGAGACTGCGTGAGGAGTACGCTAGAGCCATAGAGACGCGGTGGGTACGCATTATCGAAGTCTATCAAGAATTCCACGGGAGGCGTACCGATCGAGACACTGCCAGCTCATAATCTATAATGATCCTGGTCGATGAGTGGTTCACTCTCACGCTTGAGGAACTCGGAGGGGATGGTGACAAGCTCTTTGATGACAGCGCCTTTCCGAAGGGTTCCACCGTTGGCCTTAAAGGAGATGAGGTTGTGCCTGTACTTGTTCTGGGTTATAACGGAGGCGCGGACGGCCTCCGCGTGGTCGAAGACGCCATCGATGGTGGTGATACATCCACGTTTATGCAAAGGAATGGAAATTCCAGTAGCGGGTTGACCGGAACGGCCGCTGCTTGGATAACGAGCGTGAGAATGGTGAGCAGGGTGGCTTTGTAGAACATCGTAAAATGCTCTGGAATTAATCAACAGAGACTGGAAAAAAGGCCTAGCGATGAGGAGTGGGAGGACAGGACGGGGTGGTCTTTATATCTGCTTGCAAGTATAGTGGACCATACTAAATGGGTCCACAATTAGGCAATGAGTGCCCCGTGAACATAGTTTAACCACCTGTCAGAGAGGAGTCGAAGAAGAACTGGCCGATGATGCCCGCGCAGGCGTGACTTGCATGGTGCAAGCAACGATCACTTCACACCAGCGGTTAGCGTAGGTGATAACGGGACTGAATATGGTTGCAAAATAACGCATATTCATCGACGGTCGTTGCATCGTGTGATCACTACGTGTCCGTGGTGCAAAAGGTAAAAAGAAACACATATGGGGTACCTGGAATAGGAATGTTGAGGGTCGCTGAACGACGTGATTATCCGTCGTTGTCAGGAGCTCGGTGCTTCTAATACCGATACCAGCACCGATGAGGATGGTGACCTCGGATCTGAAGGCGTCTTCAGGAGCACCATCAGGATCATTGTTGCGCACGACGGGGAGAGAGCAACCGCTGGCGTTGGGGTCGAGCTTAACATATTCACCACTACCGTCTCGGATGCACACGTATAATTCCCCCGGTGAGCGGTTCGGTGCTTCGGTGCGGTCGTAAATGACAACCGCCTAGACAAGTAGGGAAGGGATTCAAGGACAGATCAGGACCGCTTGAACGGTGTAAGGTTGCCATTCTTGAATTCAATTTTCAATATATGTGCATGAGGCAGTTTCGTAGGCAAAATTCTTGATTGCATCGCGATCGTTCACTCCGCATCCTCAACGTTTGGGCTTATGGAGCGGCCCTCGCATAAGGTGGAAGGAAGGACGAACTACGAGCACATCCATGAGTAAATCACGAAATTTTTTGGTACGAACAGGCCGTAGGAATGTACATATAAATCCCGATCTAGGGGGCACAATGTAATATGCGTCCTCGCAGTAAGTCAGTAACCTACTTGACACTTCCAATTGAATATTTGTAAAGCGTTCAACTTGCACTTTTCTACAACCCAACAATATAATGGCCATACTTACGGACCTTTTTCCCCCATTAACCTCCAATCGAAGGAGCTGAAAGTACTGGAGTCTCTAGACCCCATTTCTATATACAGCGCTGACCACAAGGTCCAAAGAAAATCACCGTTTTCGCGTCGCCTTCCGACGGTATGAGTTTGCGATAGATACATATACCTCCCAGAATGCCGAATTCATTATAGCAGCAGACCAAAGCTGGTGAAGAGGTGGTTCAGGGGAGTGTTGGAGGAGAAAAGATAAGGCCAGACCGCGCAGGGGTCGAACCCGGGACTCCTTAACTCTAGGAGGATGTGTTGCCCCCACACCACTAAGCCATCTGTTGGAGGAATCATCAACTCCAACAGGGAGGGGCCCACTCCTGGATGTACCATTCTACCGTCACCTGTTATGAGTGACAAAGCACGACATGTAGTACAATGCAGTACAATGCAGTCAATCTAAGTAGGTATTATAATATAGTAGATGCATTGTACGAAGTCCAAACGAAGTAGCTATAAGCTGTACGAACACCAATTAAACTAACAACCGTCAGGCGGTACCCCTCCCAAGGGTGGACATGCAGAGTGAACGTCGATTATTGTATTTTCATTTCTTGATTTCCATATAGACCATATTGTCATAGATATCAGGATATGTAACCTCTCGGAGTCTTTGGTTAGATTGTCCTTCAAGGACAAGGCGGTAGCCCCTCTTATCAGGCCTGTTGAAATAGTAGCCGATTGTTAAGATACTGTACCACGTTCGAGGGATTGGAAATCTGGACGACGAATCGGAAGTCCGGAGGCCGGAGATCTTGGGAACGAGGATAGATCTTGCGGTTGGACGAATTGCGACAGCCGATGACTGGAGCAATACCCCGGAGGGAGGAGCAAGGCTGAAGGGGCGAGCTCCGGACGAAAGGGAAATAGAGGGACGGGAGATTGAAGAAATGGGGCACTTTCTAGTCGATCCCAAACTGGGGAACTAGATAGAGAATACAGTTGCCTAAATAGAAAATGGAAATGGACAACCGGAAAGAGACGGGAGTGTAAACAAGAGCTGTACATATCCGGAACAGAGAAGCAACTACGGATTGATCACGGACGAAAGGGATCTGGAGCGATCTAGAGCTAGGACTTGGGACATGAACGAGAACCGAAGCGTAGACGACAGTCCGGAGGGAGCGGAACGTGAGCGTAGGAATCCGAGACCGGAGAATGTACGGAGAATGAGAATGAATGGAAGGACGAATGGAAATGAATGACAATGAATGAGAATGAATGGGAAAATGAATGAAGTGGCACGGAACGTGACAGCGATGTCCTATTGGTGGTCTTCCTCTAGATGCGCCTAGTTGTCTCCCAGGCCTGTGTTTGGCCGTTATTTTCACAGTCCATCCACATGTGTTGCCCATTCTCAATAACATCTGGAAGCCCCTTTTTCTTGCAGAAAGAGCAGTAAGCTCTATCCTCATATCCTGGTATGTTGGACCAGTATGTGCCGCATTTCAGCTTAGTACTAACTATACACCTCATGTGGTCTTTAAGGTGAGTCAGTGCTCTGAGGGCCCTGAAGCCCCTCGGCAACCTTTCCATCATGGGGCAAAGGCCTGTGGCCTCTTCCACCTTGTTCTTTGCTTCCTCTATCACCTCTCGATACTTCGTTGGGAGAGGTATCCTTGGGTGACATTCAAGAACGGCATCATAGGAATGTTTCGCTCCCAGTGCCTGCAGCCTTGTGCCATCTTGGAGGGCTGCATGGTTTGTCACCCAGTCTTTGTTGTCTAACAGCATGGTCACCTCTCTCTCTGCCCTCATTTCTGCTCTGTTGTTCCTGTAGTTGTCTTCGTGCCCTTGACCCATTTAAAAGCCGTCCTGGCCAGCCTTATACGTAGTCTTATTAAGATAGCTTTGAGGAGGTCCGCGTTCCTCACTCCTAGCCAGTTACGGTCCTCGTATTTCTCTGCATCGGAGCGGATCGCTCTCAGGCTCGTGAGGGAATCTGACTCTATCTCTAGGTCGTCTCATTCGGTTTGTCTCAATGCTCTTCCAGGGTCGCCCCCAATTCTGCTCTTGAATTGGACGCAACGTTCTCGCCGTGGTTTGTCAGGCTCATTGAGGTGTTCTTTCGGGAATAATGCTATTCTAATCCACCCGAAAATAATAAATATCTGTTCACAAGTAAAATATATCTTTGCCAGTCCCAATTACTTTTCGGCCCTCTTGTAGGGCAACCCTAACATGTCAGTTTATTTTCGACCACTCCAACCGCTGCAGGCTACTGCACTTCCGAAGGGCTCTGGTCCATAAATAATCACTTCTGAACCTCCGAGCTTCCACGAGGCCAGTTCCTTGACAGAATGACCTTCGGTGTCGGCCCAGCAGAACTACACACGCACCCATGTTGCCGCACTTTGTCCTGACCTCATTTGCTCTCAGACACCCTAATTTCTCTGAGCCGCTCCCTCGGACGCAGGTGGTCGTCTTGACTAGCTGACAACCTGTAGAGACCCTCTACATTATTTTGTCTGCGGTGGATCAACACGCCAGTCCCAAATCCACCGATCGTGATGCTAACAAGTGAGAGGCCACCTTCGTCTCTTAAATCGAGATCAATATAAGGCCTTGGTCGAGGGTCGGAGAGCAGGAAGGTAAATAGTGGAAGTTCGGCGAATGTGCACGCCCTCAAGAGTGAGTGTTCAACCAGGGTCGGCTTCTGTTGGGGAGATAACCCTGGGTCCATGAGAAGCTGTTGGACACATTGCGGTTCGGGATAGAGCGGGTGTAGGTCTGGCTCTGGTGTGAACTTGGCCGCGTCCATGGACATGGTGTCTGCGCGCTCTCATGATTAGCCAGATGCCCATATAGATATCACATTGGGATCACACACAC
>Ga0307513_10007238_pt1 | contig 14411 bp, 15 predicted proteins | sample 15_EM_MG_FD_202174 | JGI IMG/M metagenome (GOLD analysis project Ga0307513, IMG submission 202174) | Populus trichocarpa ectomycorrhiza microbial communities from riparian zone in the Pacific Northwest, United States - 15_EM | ecosystem: Host-associated > Plants > Roots > Unclassified | place... | reverse complement strand
CGGCGACCTCGCGCAGCGGCGTGCCGGCCTCGAGACCCATGTATTCCAGGGCCCGGCGGGCCGCGTTGCGGTCCACCTCCTCGATGAACTCCTCCGGATCCGGCACCGAGCTGTCCAGCGGGGCACCCTGGCCCGGGTTGGTGCCCCAGGTGACGAACGGGCTGACGGTGGACGCGTCGATGTGGATCTCGGTGTCGTACTCGGCGCCCTCGTCGGACGGCAGCGACTTCCAGTACGCGACCGCGGCGTCCCACTCCGCGCCCTTCGGCGCGTGCTCACGGCCCTGCAGGTAGTCGAAGGTGGTCTCGTCGGGCGCGATCATGCCGGCCTTGGCGCCCCACTCGATGCTCATGTTGCAGATGGTCATCCGGCCCTCCATGGAGAGCTTGCGGATGGCCTCCCCGCGGTACTCCACGATGTGGCCGTTGCCGCCGCCGGTGCCGGTCTGCGTGATCAGCGCCAGGATCAGGTCCTTGGCCGAGACGCCCGGGCGCAGCTCGCCGGAGACCACCACGGCCATCGTCTTCGGCTTCGACTGGGGCAGCGTCTGGGTGGCGAGCACGTGCTCGACCTCGCTGGTGCCGATGCCGAAGGCCAGCGCGCCGAACGCGCCGTGCGTCGCGGTGTGCGAATCGCCACAGACGATCGTCATGCCGGGCTGGGTGAGGCCGAGCTGCGGGCCGATCACGTGCACGATGCCCTGCTGCTCGTCGCCGAGTGAGCGGATCGGCACGCCGAACTCGGCGCAGTTCTTGCGCAGCGTCTCGATCTGGGTGCGTGACGTGGTGTCGGCGATCGTGAAGAGGTCGCCGCGCCGGGTGTTGAACGCCGGGTCGTCGTACCCCGTTGGGGTGTTGTGGTCCTCGGTCGCGAGCGTGAGATCGACCCGGCGCACCGGGCGACCGGCTAGCCGCAGGCCGTCGAAGGCCTGCGGGCTGGTCACCTCGTGCAGCAGGTGCAGGTCGATGTAGAGCAGATCAGGCTCACCCTCGGCAGACCGCACTACGTGGTCGTCCCAGACCTTCTCGGCCAGGGTCCTCGGCTTCGGAGTGACTCCCACCATCTGGACATCCTAAATTCTGGGAGGTATGTTTCGGCTTGTGGGACACAGTATGAGCGGTGTCGGCGTTCTCGACAAGGCGGTGGTCATCCTCGCCGCCTGCGTCGACGGCGCCAGCTTGGCCGAGTTGGTCGACCGGACGAAGCTGCCCCGGGCGACCGCACACCGGCTGGCCCAGGCGTTGGAGATCCACCGGATGCTGGTCCGGGACACCCAGGGCCGGTGGCGGCCGGGGCCGCGGTTGGGCGAGCTAGCCAACGCCGCCCCCGACGTCCTGCTGACCGCGGCCGAGCCACTGCTGGCCGCGCTGCGCGACGCGACCGGCGAGAGCGGGCAGCTTTACCTGCGCCGCGCGGACGAGCGGATCTGTGTGGCCGCCGCCGAGCGCGCCAGCGGCTTGCGCGACACCGTGCCGGTGGGTTCGGTGCTGCCGATGACGGCCGGTTCCGCGGCCCAGATCCTGCTCGCCTGGGAGCCGCCCGAGGCCGTGATGCCGCTGCTGCCCCGATGCAAGTTCACCGGCCGCACGCTGGCCGAGGTGCGCCGGCGCGGCTGGGCGCAGAGCGTCGCCGAGCGCGAGCCCGGAGTGGCCAGCGTCTCCGCGCCGATCCGCGACCGCACCGGCCGGGTGATCGCCGCCATCTCCATCAGCGGCCCGATCGAGCGGCTCGGCCGCCGCCCGGGCGAGCGGCACGCGATGGCCGTGGTGCGGGCCGGTCAACGGCTGTCGGGCCTTTAGTAACAACGGGCACAGCCGCTCAGGGCGTCCAGACCGCGTTGTCGTGGGCGAAGACGACCCGGGCCGGGTCGAGCTGCGCCAGGCGTTCGATCCACGGTGGCGTCTGGATCTCTTTGACCCCGGCCCGGTGCGCGAGAACGTCGGCGCTGTAGGCGGTCGCGTTGTCGTGGCTCTGCCCGGCCACGATCACGGTGCCGTCCCGGCGGCGCACCACGACGGACTGGTGCCCGGCGGTGTGCCCGGGCGTCGGCACGATCAGCACGCCGGGCAGGATCTCGGCCTCGCCGTCCAACTCCGTGTACGTGATGCCGGGCGCGTCGATCAGCTCGGGCAGCGTGTAGTCGGCCATGGTCCGCGCGGCGGCCAGCTCGGCCCGCTGGGTGAAGACGGGTCGCCCGGCAAGCTGCGGGTTGCCGCCACAGTGGTCGAAGTGCAGATGGCAGTTGACCACGTAGCGGATGTCGTCGAGGGGCACGCCGAGCGCCTCGGGCAACGGGATGCGGCGCGGTTGGTAGTGCCCGTCGACCCAGTCGTCCGCGCCCATGCCGGTGTCGACGAGTAGTAGCCCGTCGGGATGCTCGATCAGGTAGCCGAGGCACGGCTCGGCCCGGGGCGCACCGGTGCCGGTCTCGGCGACCGGCCGGACGAAGAACCCGAAGTCGATGCGGCGCACGTTGATATCCGTCACACCGGCCAGTCTGCCGCGAGCCGGGCCTGCCCGCCGGGCTCCCGGCTTGCGCCCAGAGCGAAGCGACCCGCCGGCAAAGGTCGGCGCAGGGGGCGGAAACGAAAACGGCCCGCGTCGTGTGACGCGGACCGCTGCGCTGTAGCCCCGAAGGGATTCGAACCCTCGCTACCGCCTTGAGAGGGCGGCGTCCTAGGCCGCTAGACGACGGGGCCAGGACCTTCTTGTGCGACCGTTCCAGGTTTCAGAACGGCGGGCCGAACTCTATCAGAAGTCCAGCACCACCGCCCTCGAGGAGCGGTTGCGCTGGGGTACCAGGACTCGAACCTAGACTAACTGAACCAGAATCAGTCGGGCTGCCAATTACCCCATACCCCATTGGCGCGTGCTTGCCGCGCCGCTGCTGAACTCTACCTGAGCCTATGGTGCCCGCCAAATCGGGTTACCCGATCACCGGAAACGATCGGCGTTCGCGGCCATCCACTGGGCCAGCGTGGTGCCCGGCCGGCCGGTGATCTCCTCGACCGTCCGCGTCACCGGCTGCGGGTGGGTGACGAGTTGCGCCGCGCCGGCCACGTACCAGCTTGCGAAGTCGCCCATCGTCGGCCGCAACCACTCGGCCGCCTGCTCGGGCGTGATCTCCACGTAGGTCAGCTTGCGGCCCAGCGCGAGCCCGATCTGGCGCACCTTCTCGGCGCGAGTCTCGGTCCGCGGCCCGGTCAGCAGATGCGTCCGGCCCTCGTGGCCGCCGTCGAGCAGGATCCGGGCCGCCACGGCCGCGATGTCCTCGAGCGCGATCAACGCGTTCGCCGAGTCGGGGTAGGCGTCGCGCACCTCGTCACCGGCCTTGATCTGCTCCGCCCAGATCTCGACATTCGGCATGAATTCCCCGGCCTCCAGGTGCGTCCAGGCCACGCCGGAGGCCTCGACAGCCCGTTCGATCGCCTGCCACTCGGTGCCCTCGCCCCCGGCGAGGTCGACGATGTGCCGAACGCCCGCCGCGGCGGCCAGCCGGGTCGCCTCGTCCACGGTCCCGAGCAGCGGCGCGAGATACATCCGGTCGACCCCCTCGAACGCGGCCGGCAGCGTCTCGAGCCTGCCGAGATAGCCCTTGACCACCTCGACCCCGGCCGGCAGCGCCGCCCGCGCCGGGTTGGCCGTCAGCGCCCGCACATCGGTGGCGCCCAGGGCCAGCAACTCGTCCACCACCAGCCGGCCGACGTTGCCGGTCGCGCCCGTGACCAGGATCTTCATGACGCCCTCCGTTTCCGTATGACATACGGAAAGTAGGATAGCTCAGCATGACGGAGTTCAGCGGGCACACCGATCCCGACCGGATCCTGCCGCTGCTGTGGCGGCACAAGGCGGCGCGGCCGGCAAAGACGGGGCGGCCGCCCAGGCTGACCCTGGACGCGGTGCTGGCGGCGGCGATCGCGCTCGCCGACGAGGACGGTCTCGAGGCCACGTCGATGGCGCGGCTCGCCGGGCGGCTGGCGGTGGCGACGATGACGGTCTACACGTACGTGCCGTCGCGGGCCGAGCTGGTGGATCTCATGGTGGACGACGTGCTGGCCCAGCGGGCGCTGCCCGGCCCGGGTGAGCCGCGCCCGGCGGACTGGCGCGATCAGGTCCAGCTGTACGCGGAGCGCACCCGGGCCGCCTACACGGCGCATCCGTGGCTGGCGCAGGTCTCCACGATCCGGCCGCCGATCGGGCCGGGCATGCTCGCCGAGCGCGAATACGTGCTGTCCACAGTGGGCGATCTGGGGCTGGCGCCGGGGCGGGTCGACGAGGCGGCGATCGCCATCGCCGGCTTCGTCACCTCGGCGGCCCGCTTCGACGCCGAGAGCGTCCAGCTGCTGCGGGCCAGCGGGCAGACGACGGACGCCTGGTGGGGCCGGCGGACCCGGCTATGGGAGGAATACTTCGAGGCCGCGGAGCACCCGACGATGGCCCGGCTGTGGACCACCGGCGGCTTCGACCGCGGCACCGTCGAGCAGGCCCGGGACGCCTTCGCGTTCGGCCTGCGGGCGCTGCTCGACGGGATCGAGGCCGCGGCTCAATCCAGCGAGACGACCGGGTTGCGCAGCTCGCCGATGCCCTGAACGCTCACCGACACGGTCTCGCCGGAGTTGATCTGGCTCACGCCGGCCGGGGTGCCGGTCAGGATCACGTCGCCGGGCAGCAGGGTCATCACGTGCGACACGTACGAAACCAGGCTGGGAATGTCGAAGACCATGTCCTTGGTCCGCCCGATCTGGCGGACCTCCATCTCGTCGGGGCTGCGGCCGACCTCGCAGCGCACCTCGAGATCGCTCACGTCCAGGTCGGTGACGATCCACGGCCCGAGCGGGCAGAACGAGTCGAAGCCCTTGGCCCGGGTCCACTGCGCGTCGCTGCGCTGCAGATCGCGGGCGGTGACGTCGTTTCCGCAGGTGTAGCCGAAGATGGCCCGCTCGGCGCCGGCCCGGTCCACCCGGCGTGCCCCGGTGGCGCCGATCACCACGGCCAGCTCGGCCTCGTGCTCGACCTGCTGCGACTGCGGGGGCAGCCGGATCGCGTCGTTCGGCCCGATCACCGAGGTCGACGGCTTCATGAAGATCAACGGCTCTTTCGGCACCTCGTTGCCGAGCTCGGCGGCGTGATCGGCGTAGTTGCGCCCGACCCCGATCACCTTGCTGGAGAAGATCGGCGCGAGCAGCCGTACGTCGGCGAGCGCCCACCGCTGCCCGGTGAACCGCACCTTCTCGAACGGCAGGCTGTCGATCTCGGCGATGGTCAGCCCGGCACCGCCCGCCGCGGCCTCCCCCTCGACGACCCCGAACGACACCCCACCGGCATGAACAAAACGAGCGAACCGCACGAGTAACCCCATCCATCGAAAACCGAGAAAGCCTACCCAGGCTACGCGCTGCGCCGCGCCGACTCCGCGCCCAACCGAGGGAAGGGCTCCAGCGAGAAGACGACCTCGACCGGCACCTCGAAGTAGTCGCAGATGCGCAACGCCAGATGCAGGCTCGGGCTGAACTCGCCGCGTTCCAGATAGCCGACGGTTTGGTAGTGCACGCCCAGCGCCTCCGCCAGCTGGCGCCGGGAGACGCCACGTTCGGCCCGGAGCATGGCGATCCGGTTGTACGTGACCTCGCTGCCGCCCATCCGCTCCCTCACACCGCCCGGGCCGCCATGGCCCGCTCGCGCCGCGCGGCCACCGCCGAGCCCGACTCCCGGCGAGCCATCCGCCGGAGCACGATCGGGGCGAGCACGAGGCCGGCCACGGTCCACACGCTGAGCACTCCGAGCGTCTCGAGGTGCCGCCACGAGTGGCCGAACTCCACTGCTGCCAGCGCGTCGGGCAGGAACACCGAGCGCAGGCCCAAGCCTAGCCAGTAGACCGGGAAGACCTGGGCGACGCCCTGCAACCAGCCCGGAAAATTGGTGATCGGGTAGAACACGCCGGAGATCGCGATCAGGCCGACGATCGGCAGCATGACCAGCCCGAAGCTGCGCGGGCTGTCCAGCAACGAGCCGACGACTGCGCCGATCGGCATGGTGGCGATCAGGCCGAGCGGCACGATCCAGAGCAGGGTCAGCCAGCCGGACGCGTCGATCCGCAGCCCGTCCACCAGGAACAGGCCGGGGAGCAGCTGGATCAGGAAACCGATCAGGGTCATCCCGGAGACCTGCACGACCTTGCCGATCAGGTAGCCGCCCATGCCGTTCGGGGTGGCTTTGGCGCGCAGCAGGGTGCCGTCCTCGCGGTCGCCGACCAGCAACTGGGCGACCATGACCAGCCCACCGAACGCCAGGCTCATGCCGAACGTGCTGGGCAGCGTGCGGGCGCCGAGCGAGAAATCGGTGCCCGGCACCTTCGCGTCGCCCATGAAGAAGATGGTGCCCAGCAGCAGAACGCTGGGAAACAAATAGGTCCAGAGGTCCGTCAGGTTGGTCAGGGTCTGCTTCAACTCGATGCCGCCGCGGGCCAGGCCGGTCCGGACGATCGTGGTGGCCGCGCTCATCGGTTCGTCCCCTCGTGCTCCCGGACCATGGTCATGTAGGTGTCCTCCAGGCTGGTCCGGCGCACCTCGAGCTCGCCGATGTCGTCGCCGTACTGCAGGAAGAGCTTGCGGACGAAGCTCGTGGCGTCGGCGGCCGAGTGCACGTAACGGCTGCCGTCGCGGGTCCAGCGGATCTCGGACTCGCCGGCGACCTGCCGGGACAACTCGTCGGCCGAGCCGTCGGCGATGATCCGGCCGCCGGCCAGGATGACGATCCGGTCGGCCAGCTTTTCCGCCTCGTCGAGGTCGTGCGTGGTGAGCAGGATCGTGGTGTCGTCCACGTCGGTCAGCCGGTGCACCAGGTCGTGGAACTCACGCCGGGCGGCCGGGTCGAAGCCGACCGTGGGCTCGTCGAGAAACAGCAGCTCGGGCCGCCCGACGATGCCGATGGCGACGTCCAGCCGGCGGCGCTGGCCGCCGGAGAGCCGGCCGATCCGCTTGCCCGCGTGCGGGGCCAGGCCGACCACCTCGATCAGGTCGTCCACCGGCCACGGCCGGCGGATCTCCGCCGTCGAATAGTCGGCGTAGTAGGTGCCCAGGTGTTTGAGCAGCTCACGGACCCGCCACTTGCCGTGGTCACGCCAGGACTGCAGCACGACGCCGAGCCGGGCCCGCCAGCGCTCGCCGCCGGCCGCCGGATCCACGCCGAGCACCCGGACCTCGCCGGCCGAGCGCATCCGGAAACCCTCGAGGATCTCGATGGTCGTGGTCTTGCCGGCCCCGTTCGGCCCGAGCAGCGCGAGCACCTCGCCGCGCCGGGCCGCGAACGAGATGCCGTCCAGAACGTCCTGGCTGCCGTAGCGCATGCGCAGGTCACGGACGTCGATGACCCGCTCGTCGGCCGGCACCTCGATGCCGGCCTCGAGCGCCCCCGTCAAAGTCATGTTCCCCATGTCCAGCAGAGTATCAAAACCGTAGTAGGTGTACTACATGCTGACGGCTAGCCGACGCATCGACGGCGGCGCCGGGCCGCATTCGCGCCTAACGGTGATCGTGTCGATCGCTTCGGCTGGATACCCTGGTGGGATGGGGATCAAGGAGGAGTGGGCTCTCACCACGACGCTGCCTTCCGTGGCCTGGATCCCCCTTGCCCGCGCCCACGCCGAGCGTGCCGACGCGATGACGGCCGGCCATCGCGCCCGCCGCGCCACGGGTGAGAAGCATGCGATCGAGGATTTTCTGTACGACTACTACGGCACCCGCCCGGCAGCCCTGCGCCGCTGGCACCCCGGCGTGGGCACCGGCCTGGCCCCGGCGCCGGTCGGGCTGGCCGAGCACGCGGCCTGGAAGTGGTATCAGACCTATCCCGACGGCGTGGTGACCCTGGACGTCAACGCCTACCTGCAAGTCCGCGGCGAGAGCGTGCGATACATCCACGGCCTGCTCACCGCGACGGCGTCCCGCCCGGTCTTCTCGGGCTGCTTCGGGCTGCACGAGTGGGCGATGGTCTATCGCCAGCCCGAGCACCGGCATCCGCTCCCGCTGCGGCTGGGCCAGGCGGGCACGGACAAGGTGGTCGAGCAGCACCCGATCCGGTGCACGCATTTCGACGCGTTCCGCTTCTTCACCCCCGAGGCGGTGGGGCTCAACCGCCTGCAGCCGACCCGGGCCACCCAGGTCGACCTGGACCAGCCCGGCTGCCTGCACGCGGCAATGGACGTACACAAATGGGCGTCGAAGTTGGGTCCGGCCGTGCCCGGCGCGCTGGCGCTGGACTGTTTCGCGCTGGCCACCGACATCCGCCTGCTCGACATGCAGGCGTCGCCCTACGACCTGTCGTCCTACGGCCAGCCCCCGGTGAAAATCGAAACCCAGGAGGGCAAGACGGAGTACGTGACCCGGCAGCGCGAATTCGCCCGGCGCGCGGCCGCGCTGCGAGCCCGCCTGATCCGCGTCTGCGACGAGCTGCTCGGCCCCGACCTGGCCGCCGAAAACCGAGAAGCGGTGGCCCCAAACAACATCTGATCGCGTACGAGATCCAGATTAGACAGTGCCGCCCAGGAAGTCGCGCAGGATCCGCTGCCAGGCGGCCGGCTGGTCGAGGTGCGCGTCGTGGCCGGCGTCGAGGATGACCGCCTGCTCGACGTCCGGCCGCAGGTCGAGCATCCGGCGCAACTCTCCTTCGTCGGTGTTGCCACGATCCCCACGCACCAAAAGCGTCGGAGCGGTGACGCTCTGCCATTCGTCCCAGCGAGCCGTGTCGGCCACCGCCCGGATCGCCGCCTCCACCACGTCGGCGTCGAACCGCGGCCACCGTCCGTCGGCCCGGACCTCCAGATCACGGGCCCACGCCTCGGCCGTCGGCGTCGCCCCGAGAAAGGCGACGGCGGCAGCCTCATCGGCGAACGGCACCGGCCACGATCGAAACCACGCGCCGAGGCGAGTGGGATAGTCGTCCGCGGAGCCACCCACGCCGCCTTCAAGCATGACCAGCCCACGAACGAGATCGGGCCGGGCGGCCGCGACCAGCATCGCGGTCTGCGCCCCCATCGACTGACCGACCAGGATCGCCGGCTCATCCAGCACGGCGACGACATCATCGACGAACGCCCGCCGGGACAGATCCGCGGGCCGTCGCGTGCTGTGCCCGTGCCCCCGCTGATCCAGCGCGATCACCCGATAGTCGGGTAGCAGGGCCTCGGCGGTGGGTGCCATCTCGCTCGCGGCACCGGCCAACCCGTGCAGTAGCAGCACTAGGTCGCCGCGCTCGCCACCCCGCAGCCCGGACAGCACCACATCCCCACGCCGCACGGTGAATCGTCCCAGGCCCATACCCCTCAGCTTTCCGGCCAGCCAGCGATGCCCCCTCGCCGGGGCGCCGAGTGGGGTGTAGATCGGGTGCGCGGCGGCGGAGCGATCGCCCCGGCCACGATGCCCCGCTCTAGAGACTCTCCGGAGCGGGGCTTGCGTATCCGACCGGCTGGTTAGTCCTCGTCGCTGCGGCGGTTGCGCTTGATCTGGGCTCGGCGCTTCTTCTCACCGATGCGGCGCTCGACAGAACCGCGGGACGGCTTGGTCGGGCGACGCTGGCGGGGCGGGGGCGCGATAGCCTCGCCGACCCGCATGGCGAGGCGGGCCTCGGCTGCCTCGCGGTTGCGGAGTTGGGAACGATGCTCGGACGCGGTGATGGTCAGCACGCCGTCGACCAGCCGGTTGCCGAGCCGCTCGACCGCCCGCTCCTTCAATGCGGGCGAGAGCAGGCTGGAGGCGAGCAGATTCCACGACAGCTCGACTCGCGAGTCAGTTGTATTCACGCCTTGCCCGCCGGGACCGCTGGAGCGCGAGAAACGCCAGTTCAGCTCGGCCTCGGGGATAGCGAGACCAGGCCGGATCAGCACGTCGGCCATGTGGTCCCCCGTGCAGAAACCCGCACGCCCGAATCGGTTGGGTTGACCCCCTGGCCGCCGGGCCCGCTGGCGCGCGAGAAGCGCCAGGCCGATTCGGCGGCCGGAATGGTCGACCGCTCACTGACCCGCACATCATCCGGCACGCGCACAGCATCCCACCCGGCCCGATCGGCCGCCACGGGGTTAGTGGATCAAGCGGGTGGCCAGGGCGGCTCGGCCGGGGGTGGATTGTCGTCGGTGCGGGTGGCGGGTGGGAGCCAGAGGACGAAGGTGCTGCCCGAGCCGAGGGTCGAGTAGGCGGCGACCTGGCCGCCGTGGGACTCGACGATCTGGCGGACGATGGCCAGGCCCAGGCCGGTTCGGCGTTCGCGGGGGCGGGGCGGATCCGCCGCGGAAAGGCCGACCACAGCCGGCGCTGATGGGGCGGCGGGCGAGGTTGGGGCGCCGCGCCAGAAGCGGTCGAAGACTCGGGGTAGGTCTTCGGGGGCGATGCCCGGGCCCTCGTCCGCGACCGCCAGCCAGAGCCAGGAGTCGGTGCGGCCCGTCGCGATGGTCACCGGGGCGGACAGCGGGGTCACGCGGATCGCGTTGGACAGCAGGTTTCCCGCCGCTCGGCGCAGGGCGTCGTGGTCGCCGATCACGTGCAGGCCGTCGGTCAGGTCGTACCGGAAACGGGTGGTGCCGAACTCCTCGCCCGCCTCGCGGGCCACCTCGGCCAGGTCCACGTCAGTGTCCGCCAATGCCCCCGCGTCGCGGCGTGCGGTGGCAAGGAGATCCTCGACGAGCCGGGACATGCGGGTGGTGGCCCGGTCCACGACCGCGATCGCGCTGGACCGCTCCGACGGCGTCGCGCCCGGGGCGGTCAGCGACGCGTCCAGGTTGGTTCGGATGATCGCCAGCGGGCTGCGCAGCTCGTGCGAGGCGTCGTCGATCAGCTGGCGCTGGGCCTGGAACGCGTTGTCGAGGCGGTCCAGCATCGAGTCGATCGTGTCGGCCAGGTCGCGTAGCTCGTCACGCGGGCCCTGCAGGTTGATCCGGCGGGACAGGTCGGTGGCCTGGATGTCGCGGGCCGTGCGGGCGATCGCGCCGACCGGGCGCAGCACCCGGCCGGAGAGCACCCAGCCGATGCCCAGACTCAGCACGAACAAGCCGCCCAAGGCGATCAGCGAGTAGTTGCGCAAGTTGTCGAGTGTGTTGAGGTTCACGGCCGACTCGATCTGGCTGATCTCGGCGACTGTGACCTCGCGCACCGGCAAGCCCCGCCGGTATTCCTTGGCCGTCAACTCCGTGATCGGCTTCGGCTGCATGGTCTGGTCCACCGCGAAATAGGTCACCGCCACGCCGGTGCCGGCCAGCGCGAACAGCAGCGTCGAGTAGACGACCGTGAGCCGGAACCGGATCGAACGGAACACCTGCGGCTTTCTCACGGCGCCTCGCGCAGCCGATAGCCGCGCCCCACCACGGTTTCCACCCGGCCCTCGCCGAGCTTGCGGCGCAGCGTGCCGACCGTGACCCGGACGGTCTGGGTGAACGGATCCGCGTTCGCGTCCCAGACGTGCTCCAGCAACTCCTCGGCCGGCACGACGCGGCCCGGCCTGGTCATCAGGTATTCGAGCACCCCGAACTCCTTCGGGGTCAGCGCCAGCGGCGAGCCGTGCAGCAGCACCTCGTGGCGTGCGGAGTCCAGGGTGAGGTCGCCGACGGTCAGCACCGAGGAGGTCCCGGCCACGTCGCGGCGCAGCAGGGCCCGGATCCGGGCCAGCAACTCGGCCAGCGCGAACGGCTTCACCAGGTAGTCGTCCGCGCCCTCGTCCAGGCCGCGGACCCGGTCGTCGAGGCCGCCGCGCGCGGTGAGCATCAGCACGCGTACGTCGGTATCGCCCGGGGTGTCCAACTCGCCGCTGCGCAACGACCGGCAGAGCGTGAAACCGTCGCCGTCCGGCAGGTTCAGGTCGAGCAGCATCAGGTCGTACTCGTTGACGGTCAGCCGCTCGTACGCCGAACCCACGTCGAGCGCCACGTCCACGGCGTAGCCCGTGCGGGCCAGCCCGACCCGCAGCCCCTCGGCCAAGTCCTTCTCGTCCTCCACTACCAGCAGCCTCATCTTCCGATGGTCCCCGGATGCCGGCTGGTCCGACCACTGTGTGGGCAGCTTCATGGCAACTCCACAAGAAGCCGGCTCACGGCAGCCGGGCGAACCAGAACATCGAGGCCAGCGCCGCCAGGCCCGCGAACAACAGCCCGAAGCCGATGAAGCGGGCCGACACGTCCTGGCGTTCCGTCTCGTAACCGATCGAGCTGCCGATGTCCGCGTACGCGTCGCGCAACTCCTCGACGCTGCCCGCCGCGAAGTAGTTCCCGCCCGTCGCGTCGGCGACCGACTGCAGTGTCTCGCCGTCCACCGGCACCGCCTGGCCGCCGCCCTGACCGCCGAGCGTCCCGTTCTGCGTGCCGAACGAGATCGTGTCGACCGGTACGCCCAGCGCGGTCGCGCCGCCCGCGGCCTCGAGCGGGTCCTGCCCGGCGGTGTTGGCGCCGTCGGAGAGCACGACCACCCGTGCCGGCGGGGTGTCCGCGCCGTCGTCGAGGCCACGGATCTGATCCAGCGACGTCGTGATGGCGTCGCCGATCGCGGTGCCCGCCCGGCCGGACGTGCCCTCGGCGAGCCGCTCGATGCCGGCCTCGACGGCGGCCCGGTCGGTCACCGGCGCCACGAACACCGTCGCGTTGCCCGCAAAGCCGACCAGCCCGACGTTGAACTGCTCGGGCAGGTCGGCGACGAACTCGCGGGCGGCGGCCTTCGCGGCGGTGAGCCGGTCCGGGTCGACATCGGTGGCCAGCATCGACCGGGACACGTCCACCGCCACCAGCACAGTGGCCCGTTCCCGGGGCACCCGCACGTCGTCCTGCGGCCGGGCGAAGCCGACCACGAGCAACGCCAACATCAGCAAGAACAGGCTCGCCGGTACGTGCCGGCGCCACTGCGGACGCTTGGGCGCGATCCGGTCGAGCAGCTTGAGATTGGTGAACCGGACGGCGTACTTGCTGCGCCGGCGGTGCTGCACGACGTACGCGATCGCCAATGCCGCGACGGCAAGCAGCAACCACAATCGCGCCGGAGACTCCCAACTCATGCGGCCCCTCCCGGAGCTGTGGGCCGGCGGGCCGCGCGGGCCAGCCGGCGCTGGGCTTGCACGTGGCGGACGATGTCGGCGACCCAGTCCCGGTCGGTCGTCAGGGCCAGCCGGGTGGCCCCGGAGCGGCGCAGGGCTTTCGCGATCGTCAATTGCTGGGTGGCGGCCGCGGCGGCGTACCGCTCGCGGAGCCGGCGGCTGGCCGTAGGCACCTCTCGGCGCCGGCCGGTCTCCGGGTCGACCAGGGTGAGCAGGCCGACGTCCGGCAGTTCGCGTTCGCGCGGATCGGTCACCTGCACCGCGAGCACCTGGTGCCGGGTCGCGAGCCGGCGCAGCGGTTGTTCCCAGGCGGGCGGTTCGGGGCCGAGGCCGTCGTCGTCGAGGCCGTCCAGGAAGTCCGAGACGACCACGATCAGGCCGCGCCGGATCGTGGCCCGGTGCAGCCCGTCGAGCGCGCCGGCAAGCGAGACCGGGTCCGTCGTGGGCGCTCCCCGGGGGACGGCGAGCAGGGTGCGCAACAACCCGAGCAGCGGCGTACGCCCGGCGCGGGCCGGCAATCGGCGTACGCCAGCGGGTCCGAGCACGTGCGCACCAAGCCGGTTGCCGGCGCCCGCGGTGAGGAAGCCGATCGCGGCGACCGCGGCGGTGGCGAGCTCGCGCTTCTCGTATTGCGCGGTGCCGAAGTCCATGCTCGCCGTCGCGTCCACCAGCACCCAGGTGGCCAGCTCGCGATCGGCGTCCATCTGGCGCACGTGCGGCACCGCGGTACGCGCGGTCACCGCCCAGTCCATCCGGCGTACCTCGTCCTCGCCGGGCCGGTATTCCTTGCTGCCGGCCGGCTCGCTGCCGACCCCGGGCAGCAGCCCCAGGTAGGAGCCGTGCAGCAGGCCGTCGAGGCGGCGGGTGATGGTCAGCTCGAGCCGGCGCAGCCGCCGCTCGGGGGCGAGTTCGTTGATCGAGGCGCCGGCGTTCACGCGGCCACCCCGAGCCCGGGGCCGCGCTGTTCCTGGGCCGGCGCGATGACCGGCAACGGGACGGCGTCGATGATCCGGCGCACCACCGTCTCGGCCGGTATCCCGTCGGCGACCGCGTCGAAGGACAGCACCAGCCGGTGGGCGAGCACGTCCGGCGCGATGTCGAGGATGTCGCCGGGCAGCACATAGTCGCGGCCGCGCAACAATGCGACCGCCCGGCCGGCGGCGACCAGGCCGAGCGTCGCGCGCGGGCTGGCCCCGTACGCCAGCATCGGGGTCAGATCCGGCAGCCCGAACCGGGCCGGGTCGCGGGTGGCCAGCACCAGCCGGACCACGTACTCGGCCAGGGCGTGATGCACGAAGACCGCGCGCGCCTTGGCCTGCAACGCCAGCAGCCGGTCCGGGTCGAGGATCGGC
>Ga0307513_10007237_pt1 | contig 14413 bp, 20 predicted proteins | sample 15_EM_MG_FD_202174 | JGI IMG/M metagenome (GOLD analysis project Ga0307513, IMG submission 202174) | Populus trichocarpa ectomycorrhiza microbial communities from riparian zone in the Pacific Northwest, United States - 15_EM | ecosystem: Host-associated > Plants > Roots > Unclassified | place... | reverse complement strand
TCGGTTTGGTGGGGGCGAGCCCCTGCAGGAACTGGCCGAAGCTCGGGGTGGCCAGCACCTCGGCGGAGGGCGCCGGCGCCCCGGCGCGCAGGGCCTCTGCGCCGGCCTGGGCGACGGGCCAGAGCGCATAGAGCCCGTTGTTGAAGGCGATGGTCCAGGCGCAGCCGACCAGCAGCAGGCCCAGAAACCAGCTAAGCGCCCTGAGCGCCAGCTTGCCCGTCGCCGCAGCATCCGCCACGCCGGCGATCCCTACGACCAGCACCGAGAAGAGCAATGGCACGACGGTCATCTTCAGGCCGTTCAGCCAAAGGCCGCCGACCGACTCCACCCCCTCGACAACGCTTTTCACGCCCGGGCCGCCGTAACTCGCCGCCGCGATCCCGAGGATCAGCCCCGCCACCAGCGAGAGCAGCACCCTCACGCTCAACGATCGCAGCATGCGGCGTCCCCCACCCCTGACCGACGACCCTAGCCCGGCTTCCCACGCCCTAGGAAGCTCCCTAGACTCTGGCGTTCACGAGGAGCGCACCATGGCCGGCCTGAAGGACAAGCGCGGCTTCATCGACAAGGATCGCCTCGACCTCTCCGAACGCAAGGCGGTCGAGTACTGGATGAAGCGCTGGGGCGTGACCAAGGACCAGATCACCGCGGCCCACCGCAAGGTCGGCCGCATGACCAAGGACATCGCCGCCGAGCTCGGCAAGAAGCGCTAAGGCCGGACCTCGAGCACCAGGTTGAACGGCGTCTCGGTCGCGCGGCGGAAGCGTTTGAAGCCCGCTTCTTCGGTGACAGCGCGCAGCCTTCCCTCGCCGGCCTGGGCGCCGAGGCCCAGCCCCACCTCCTGGCTCAACGACGCCGGCGTGCAGATCATCGTCGAGGCCGAATAGAACACCCGCCCGACCGGGTTGAGGTTGTCGGCCAGATCGTCGTGGGCGAAGGGCTCGACCAGCATCCAGACGCCGTTCGGCTTCAAGGTCTCGCGGATGTGGCGCGCCGCGCCCACCGGGTCGCCCATGTCGTGCAGCGCGTCGAAGATGCAGACCAGGTCATAGTCCTTGCCGGGATAGCTCGCCGCGGCCGCGACCTGGAAGTCGACGCGATCACCGACGCCCGCCTCAGCCGCCGCCGCCTTTGCCCGGTCGATCGAGCCCGCGTGATAGTCGAAGCCTGTGAAGGTCGAGTTCGGATAGGCCTTGCTCATCAGGATGGTCGAGGCGCCGTGGCCGCAGCCGACGTCGGCCACCTTCGCGCCCGCCTTCAGCCTGGCCTCGACGCCCTCCAGCGCCGGAATCCACTCGTTCACCAGATGGGCGTTGTAGCCCGGCCGGAAGAACCGCTCGGTGCCGCAGAACAGGCACGCGTCGTGTTCGTGCCAGCCGACGCCCTTGCCGCTCCTGAAGGCCGCGGCAACCTTGGCCTCGTCGCGCCACATGGAGGCGATCACTTCGAAGGCCCCGGACATGAACGCCGGGCTCTCTTCGTTGGCGAACACCGTGGCCTGCTCCGCCGAGACCGAGAACTTGCCCGTCCATTTGTCGAGTTCGACGTAGTCCGACGCAGCCTGGGCGCTCAGCCACTCGCGGACGTAGCGCTCCTTCGTGCCCGTGGCCGCGGCCAGTTCCGCAGGCGTCGCGGGGCCGAGACGGGCCATCGCCTTGTAGAGCCCGAGATGGTCGCCCAGCATCACCAGGGCGCCGGAGGCACAGGCCCCGATGTCTCCGAACAGCCGCCCCACAAGGGCGTCGAGCTTGGCCGGGTCCGGCGGAGGAAAGGCCGGCGCGGACATGGATTGGGGGGAGGTCGCGGTCGCCATGAGCGGTGTCCTGTCGCTGGAGGCGGACGCAAGGGACGCTACGCCCGCCGACTGGCCAGCGCCCGCCGCTGCTTGGGCGGTGCGTCGGTCGGGGGAACTCAAGCGCGCGACGCTACACCTCTCGGATAGCGTCGTTCAACGAGACGAAGGCGACAAAACCCGGGGGTAAATCGGCCGCCTGAGGGATCAAACCTTCACTTTGGGCGTTATTGGTGTCCCCGACATTCCAGGAGTCCCGATGCCGCGCCTGCGTAAACAGCTTCCTGCACACCTTGGCGCGGGCGAACTCCGCTACCGCGGGTTCCAGGGACCGGTCGAGTACGAAGTCCTGGGAGAGCCCTCATCCCTGCGCCTGGGTCCCCTGCGCCTGCGGGGTTCCTTCACCGCGACGCCCGAGATCGCCGCCGAGGCGTTCCGCGCCGGCGAAGCCGAACTCACCATGGAGGACGGCAAGGCCTTCCGCATCAGCCTCCTGGGTCACACCGAAGGCTCGAACGTCGCCTATTTCGAGATGAGGATCTGAGCAGCTTCGCGACGCTTCTCCTGCACGTAGGACCAGAACCTCATCAACATGCCGACGACGGAGGTCCCCATGCCGGCGATCAGCAGCGCCAGCATCAGCGGCTTGTCTTCCGCGCCGCTCCACGACACGACGCCAAGGCAGACGACGCTGATGCAGGAAACCAGATAGCCGAAGAGCTTGAGCACACGAGGACTCCGCCGTGGAGGACGCTCGTTGCAACGGTTTTGTGACGGCGCCGTTCCGGACGATCCGTCAAAGGACGGGCTATTCGCGGGCCTCGTAGCGCATGGCCAGGGACACGGCTCCGTCGGCGGGTTCGAGCTCGCGCAGCCGTTCGCTGACGTCGCTCAGAGCGTAGGCCTGCTCAGCATAACGGCCGACCTCAACCCCGTTGCGGCGTACGATCCATGCGCCGCCTTGTTGTACGACTTCGAACTTCATCGAACTCCACCATCTACAACCTCAGCGTTAGGCGGATTGGGGTTAACGCAACAAGTGCGGCCGGGCGGTCTCTCCTGCTACCGGATGTCGCAGGTCAACGCAGACGTGTAGGGATCTCTACGTCGCAAACCGTGAAGGCGGCGCCGTTTTTCCGCTGCATGGCGGCGACCGTGCGCGCGAAAGCCGGGCCGCGCTCGTTAAGCACATCCAGCTTCGGCCGTTCCGCCGCGGGCATATCCGCCGCCACCCGGACCTTCGCCATTCTGTCGGCATCGGCCGGCGGTTCTCCGACCTTCACGGCGCGGACCACCGCCAGACCCTGCACGACCCGGCCCCAGACGGCGTATTCGTGATCCAGCCGCCGCGCTGCGGCGCGCATGAAGAAGATCTCGCTGTTGGCGGTGCCCGGGTCGGCCTGCCGCCCCATGCCGACCACGCCTGGACAATAGGCGCCCCAGGCGCGAACCTTGCCGTCCTTCGCCAGGGATTGTTCGGCCGGCGAGACCCCGACGAACGGCGTCGTGCCGACGAACCCCTCCACCGCATCGCTCCGCGTCACGACGACCACCTGCGGGCCGTCGGCCGGGAGCCGGAAACTGAACTCCGCGGGCAGGTCCGGATATTTCGAGGTCCCACCGTCCTTGTTGTTGGGATTGCCGGTCTGGTCGACGAAGCCCTCAATCACCCGGTGGAACAGCAGGCCGTCGTAGGTCCCCTCGCGGGCCAGCCGCTTGACCCGCTCGACCGCCAGCGGCGCAAACTCCGGGCGCATTTCCACCACGATCCGCCCCTTGGATGTGTCGATGACCAGGGTCTGAGTGGGGTCCAGCGGCCGCCAGTCGGGCTGCGGCGGCGCGGCGGCGGTGCAGGCCAGCGCGGCCAGAACGGTCAGACCTCGGCGCAATCTCATCCCTTCCATTCCAGCAACAATCTCTTTCGATCTGCCATCTTTGTGCGTCAAACTGGCAGGACTATCTAGCTCCGCGAAGGAGACCAACACCATGATCGAGAAACGACCCTTTGCAGGCCTCGGCGGCGCCGACCATGGCTGGCTGAAGGCCAAGCACCACTTCTCGTTCGCCAACTACCACGACCCCAAACGGATGGGCTGGGGCGCGATCCGCGTCTGGAACGATGACGAGATCGCCGCCAATTCCGGCTTCCCACCGCATCCCCACTCCGACATGGAGATCATCACCTACGTCCGCGAAGGTGCGATCACCCACAAGGATAGCCTGGGCAACGAGGGCCGGACGGAAGCGGGCGACGTACAGGTGATGAGCGCCGGAACCGGCATCCGCCACGCCGAGTACAATCTTGAGCCCAAGACCACGACGCTCTTCCAGATCTGGATCGAGCCCGACGACCGCGGCGGCCCGCCGTCCTGGGGCGCCCGCCCGTTCCCGAAGTCAGACCGCGCCGGCAAGTTCGTGACGCTCGCGTCCGGCCTGCCGGAAGATGGCGACGCCCTGCCGATTCGCACCTCCGCCCGCGTCGCCGGGGCGACCATCAAGGCCGGCGAGACGACCGAATATGAGCTGGGCCCCGACCGCCATGTCTATCTGGTCTCGGCGCAGGGCTCCGTGGAGGTCAATGGCGTCCGCCTCGACCCGCGTGACGGGGCCGCGATCACCGGCGAAGCCTCGCTGAAGATCACCGCGCTGAACGACGCCGAGGTCGTCCTCGTCGACGCGGCCTAAGGGCTTGCTGCCGCCCCCGGCTTATCTCATAGCCGGGGGCGGCAAGAGCTTTTGAGGGCGTAGCGATGGCGGGTTTGATCTTAGCTCTGGCGCTGGCCGCACAGCCTGTCCCGCCCGCTCACGTCCACGACTACCACGACGTGACGATCTCGCCGAAGGGCGACCGGATCGCCGCCGTCGAGTTCGACGAGTTGCTCGACTCCGAAGCCGAGCCGCGCGGCCCGATCGTCATCCGTAACCGCACCGACGGCAAGATTCTCGCCCAGTACGACCCCTGCCGCGCCTGTTTCTACGGCGCGCCGGCCTGGTCGCCGGACGGCGCGGCGCTCGCCTTCGTCGCCTCCGACCGCAAGGCCCACACCGCCACCCTGCAGGTGATCCGCGCCGGCAAGCCCGAGGTGGTTCTGAGCTTTGCAGGCCTGCTCTCGACCCCGCGCTGGTCGCCGGACGGCGTGACCCTGGCTGTGCTCGCCACAGACAAGCCAAAGAAAGAAACCGGCGCGACGCAAGCCGGCGCGGCCCTGGTGGGCGAGATCGGCGCGGCGCCGGACGAACAGCGCGTGGCCGTGCTGCCGGCCGCCGGCGGACCCTTACGCTTCCTCTCGCCCGCCGACACGTTCGTCTACGAATACGACTGGATTCCCGACGGCAAGGGCTTCGTGGTTTCCGAGGCGAAGGGCGATGGCGACAACAACTGGTGGGTCGCCAAGCTCGCCTCGATCGGGCTCGACGGCGCCTTCAAGGAACTGGCCGCACCGACCGTGCAGATCAAATACCCGCGCGTCTCGCCGGACGGAAAGACCGTGGCCTTCATCGGCGGGCTGATGAGCGATTTCGGCCCCACCGGCGGCGACCTCTACACCTTGCCGGTCGAAGGCGGCCCAGCGGTCAACCGGACGCCGGACTTCAAGGGCAGCTTCTCGTCGCTGATCTGGCGGCCGAGCGGCCTCTTTGCCACCGCCATCGTCGGCGACAACAACGCCGTGATGAGCGTCGACCCCGTGACCGGCGCCACTAAGACCCTGCTATCGGCCCCCGTCAGCTTCTCCGCCGGCGATGGCCGCGTCTCGATCAGCCGCGACGGCAAGCTCCTGGCCGGCGTCGCCCAGGACTTCACCACGCCGCCGCACATCGGCGCCGGCCCGCTCGCCAAGCCGCATCAGATCACCCACGAGAACGATGCGCTCGTCCCGCAGGTCGCCGCCAAGAGCATCCGATGGAAGAGCGATGGCTTCGACGTCCAGGGCTGGCTGCTCGGTCCCACTGGTGTCCAGCCGGGCAAGACCTATCCGATGATCGTCAACGTCCACGGCGGGCCGAGCGCCGCCACCCAGCCGACCTATAGCTGGAAGGGGACGAACCAGGACTTCATCACGCACGGCTACTACGTCTTCCTGCCCAACCCGCGCGGCTCCTTCGGCCAGGGCGAGGCCTTCACCAAGGCCAACGTCAAGGACTTCGGCGGCGGCGACCTGAAGGACATCCTGGCAGGCGTCGACGCGGTTGAGAAAGAAGCCCCTGTCGACGACAGGCGTCTAGGCGTCTACGGCCACTCCTACGGCGGGTTCATGACCATGTGGACCGTCACCCACTCGCAGCGCTTCAAGGCTGCGGTCGCCGGCGCCGGCATCGCCGACTGGGTCGCCTACTACGGCCAGAACGGCATAGACCAATGGATGGTCCCCTTCTTCGGCTCGACGGCCTACGACGACCCAACCGTCTACGATCGCCTCTCGCCGATCCGCTACATCAAGGCCGCGAAGACCCCGACCTTCATCTATGTCGGCGAACGCGACGTGGAATGCCCGCCTGCTCAGAGCCAGGAGTTCTGGCATGGCCTGCAGGCCATGGGGGTTCCGTCCTCGCTGGTGATCTATGAGGGGGAAGGCCACGGCATCCGGGGGCCTGAGCATAAAGCCGACCTGAAGCGCCGGATTCTCGGCTGGTTCGACAACTATCTGGGGCAGTCCTGATCCTCATCCGCGCCTAGGCCTTGTGCGGCGCCACCCGCCAGTACCGGCGCATCAGCACGAAGGTCAGCGAGGTCGACCAACCGATCAGGATCAGCCCGACCAGCGGCTCCAGGCTGGCCATGACCCGCAAGCCGCCCACCGGATAGAGGTCGCCGACGCTCTGGGTCGTGTAGGTCTCAAGCGCGAAGTAGTAGTACTGAAAGGCGTCGGTCGGGACGTGGCCCACGAAGTGGCCGAAATCAAAAATCTCCGCCCCCAGCCAGAACCCAATGGCGAACACGCCGGCCTCGATCATGTGCGCGGCGACGACCCCGATGATCACCGTCAGCATCTTCAGGCGCGGCGTTAGAGGCGCCTGTTCCGAGACCGCCGAGATCAACCGCAGGCTCTCGTAGTGGATCAGGACGATCACGAAACTGGTCACGATCGCGAACGCCAGACCTTCGAAGCCAGGCATGTTTCAGGACTCCGTTTCGCGGGGCAGGCTCACGCCTTGTGTATGGGGTCCACCCAGGCCACGCCCTCGGGCGCCTCGGCCGGTTCGATATCGAGGTTCACCACCACCGCGTCGCTATCGCTGCGCACCAGCACGCAGGACAGCGTCTCCTCGCTGGAGGCGTTGATCTCCTGATGCGGCACGAATGGGGGAACATAGATGAAGTCGCCCGGTCCGGCCTCGGCGGTGAACTCCAGCTTCTCGCCCCAGCGCATGCGGGCCCGCCCGCTGACCACATAGATCACGCTCTCCAGCGGCCCGTGGTGGTGGGCGCCGGTCTTGGCGTTAGCGTGGATGTGGACCGTGCCGGCCCAAAGCTTCTGCGCGCCCATCCGCGCCCGGTCGATGGCGGCGGCCCGGTGCATGCCCGGCGTCTGCGGCGTGGAGTCGTCGAGCTGGTCGCCCGGCACCACGCGGACGCCGGTGTGCTTCCACCCGTCGGGCGGGGTCTCTGGAAGGTCGGTCATATCGTCAGGGTGACGCCGGGAAGACGACCCTGGCAAGGCGGCTTTAGTGCAGGGCGGTCGGCAGGACCACCGTCTCGTCCCACTCGCCACCGTCGTCGAGGATCAGGACGTGGCGCAGTTCCTGGTCGGCCACCGCGAAGTCGCCGGCCGCCTGCAGCGCTTCGGCGCGGGTGTCGAAGTCGCCGAGCAGCCCCTCGGCCTCGTCGACCAGCACCCAACGGCCGTCCACCGCAACAACGCTCAGATCGAACATCGCGCTACTCCTGCCCCATTCCAGCCATAAATCAGCGCGCGCGGTTTGTCCGTGCGATAGCTGACTTAAGCCCCTGCGGCCCAAAAGCGCATGGTTCGACTAACGGGTTCGTTAAGAAGCTTGGCCTTGGCGGCCGGGCGACGACCTCAGCCCTCGTCGCGCCAGTAGGGTTCGACCGTACCGTTCAGCTTGATGGTCAGCGGATTGCCCTTGCGGTCCATGGCCTTGCCGGCGGTTACACGGACCCAGCCTTCCGAGACGCAATACTCGTCGACGTTGGTCTTCTCTTCGCCCTTGAACTTGATGCCGACGCCGCGGTTCAGCACGTCGGCGTCGTAGTAGGGGCTCGTTGGGTTGGTGGACAGTCGGTCCGGCAGGGGCTCGCTCATGCCGTCGCCCTCGCACAGCCGGCCCGCCGGTTCAAGCGGGGGACGTGTTCAGGGCGCTCACGCCGCGGCGTTGGCGCCGCATCGCCGGACACGGAAGAGGCCTCAGCCGCCGCTGCGCTGCGCCCTGCCGGCGGCGGCGTCGGTCGCCGAGAGGTCCAGCGCGAAGTAGATCAGACCGGCCGCGTCGGTGACGGTCAGGCGGAGCTGACCCGTGCTCAGCACCTCGTCGGGACTTTCCCGGAGGATGTCGCCCAGCACGCGGACGGCTTCCACTCGGGCGTCTGCAAGGGTCTCAAGCTCGATTCCGTCATCGTCGCTGATGCTCCGGCCATCCTCCGTGTGGAAAAAGAACTGGGCCATGGGCCGACAACCGCGCCATGGCTGCGACTGTTCCGCGCCATCTCCGATTGATCGACGCCCATGGAATTGCGCAACCCGCGCCGCTGGCGCAATAACGGCTGGGTGACCCACTCGAGATCCTTCCCATGAGCCTGCCAGTCGGCGCGCCGGCGCCCTGGTTCCAGGCGGCCTCGCCGTCGAACCCGCGGTTCAACTTCGCCAGCCTTGGCGGGGTCTACGTGGTGCTGGCCTTCTTGCCGCCGCCGGGACCCGACCGCGACGCCGCTCTGAAGGCCGTCGCCGACCACAAGGAGCTTTTCCGCCAGGATCGCTGCGTCTTCTTCGGCGTGTTGCCGGACGCCGAATCCTGCGCCGAAGCCGTGACCGCGCCGCCGTTCCGCTGGTTCCTAGATCCTGACGGTGAATTGGCTCGGCTTTACAAGGTCTTTGGCCCCGACGGCGCCTATCAGCCGCAGTGGGTGGCGATCGACCCGACCCTGCGAGTACTGGGTTCCGCGCCCATCGAGCGAGGCGTGACCGTTCTGAACACCCTTGCCTCGCTGGGTCCCGCCGACGATCACGCGGGCGTGCCGGTTCACGCACCGGTGCTGATCGTGCCCCGCGTGCTGGAGCCCGATCTCTGCCGGCGGCTCATCGACCTCTACAACGAGACCGGCGGCGCGCCCTCCGGCGTAATGCGGCAGGTGGAGGGCAAGACCGTCCCCATACTCGACAGCTTCAAGCGGCGGCGCGACGCCAACATCGCTGACGAGGGCCTGCGCAACATCCTGCGCGCGCGGATCGTGCATCGCCTGCTGCCGGAGATCCAGAAAGCCTTTCAGTTCCAGGCCACCCGTATCGAGCGCTACATCGTGGCCTGCTACGACGCCGCCGACGGCGGCTATTTCAAACCGCACCGCGACAACACCACCACGGCGACGGCCCACCGGCGCTTCGCGGTCTCGATCAATCTCAACGCCGAGGAGTTCGAGGGCGGCGACCTACGGTTCCCCGAATTCGGCCGCAAGACCTACCGGCCGCCCACGGGGGGCGCGGTGGTGTTCTCCTGCTCGCTGCTGCACGAGGCGACGCCGGTCACCAAGGGGACGCGCTACGCCACCCTGCCGTTCCTGTTCGACGAGGCGGGCGAGGCGATCCGCACGGCCAACGCCCACACCCTGGTCCAATCGCAGCCCGAAGAGGCTCCGGCGGCCAGCTAGCGGCAGCCTTCGACGATCTTTTCGAGTTCCGCCAGGCGCAGGGAGCGCAGGACCCGGCCCGCGGCCATCAGCTGGTAGCGGTCGGCCGCGCCGCCGGCGTCGCGCAGCGCCGCGTCGGTGTCGGGGTACTTTGGGGCGCGCGGGAAAGTCTTCGGCACGCAGGCTCGCAGCTTGGCGGGCGGCGGAGGCGGGCTGATCTGGGTCGGCGGCGCGGGCTTGACCACCACCACCGGCGGCGGCGGGGCCGCCGTGGGCTCGACAACCGGGACCGGCTTCTTCGCCGTGGTCGCGCACCCGGCGAGCAGCACGGCGACCGCGGCGGCCGTCAGAATCCGGCGTCCGATCATTTCAGGGTCTCGAGCACGGCCTGGTCGGCGCTTTCCATCCGCGCACAGACGTCGAAGCCCGCGGGCGCGTTCTTGGCCAGGGCCTGCGCCCGGGCCTCGTTGGTGAGTTCCGCGTCGGTCACCCGCCCACGACCCTGCACGGAGCCAGCCTCGCAGGCGGCGAGCTTGGCGCCCCACACCGCGCCGACCTGACGGTTGTCACGCACCAGTTCGGCGATCCGTGCACGCAAGGCGGCCTCGGTCTTGGCCGCGGTCAGGCTGGTCACGATCAGCGCCACGCCCAAGGCGGCGACCACGAGGACGGCGCCAAGCGCCAGCCATCGGCTGGCGAGGGCCCGCGTCAGGGGACGGCTCATGATAGTGGCCTTTCCGGAGACCGGCGTTCGTACAAATAGCTAGACCACATCATGACAGCGTCAACGAACCGCAAACTCCGCCAAAATCGAGGCGCCGCCGTGTCATGCCCGTCGATTGCCCGACATATCCACGTCGTGTTCACCGCGTAAGCCGTTCTCAAGTCGAATGAGGAGGCGTCCATGGCCGTCTACCGCATCTACCTGGTTCATGACGACGGGCGGCTAGAGCCCGATGAAAGCTTCTACTGCAAGACCGACGAAGACGCGCTTCGCCGGCTGAGACCCTCCTCCCGCCAGGACATCCGGGCCGAACTTTGGCAAGGCGGGCGCTTTATCGCCGTGGCCTTTCTGGCCCGCAGGTATGAGGACCACCGCCCCCACGTTCCCTGAGGCCAGCTGCGGCCTCGCCGTTTAATGCATCGTGCCGGCGACAATCTCCAGCTTGTTGCCGTCCGGGTCGAAGAGGACGCAGCCGTAGTAGTCCGGCGCGATGTCCGGATGGGCGCCGGCCGCCCGCACGCTGGCTGCGCCAGCCGCCAGGGCCGCCGCATAGGCCGCATCCACAGCCGCGCGGCTCTCCGCGGAAAAGGCGATGTGGGTTCCCAGCCCCGCCACCTGCCCGCCGGCGACCGGATAGAGGTAGAACTGCCCGCCCATTCCGCCCGGGCCATACGCCAGCTCCCGCTCGGTGGCGCTCGACGCGGCGTGGCCGAGCGGCGCGAGGAAGGCGTCATAAAAACGTCGCGCCTGATCGAGGTCGCGGACGCCGACGGACAGGTGATCGAACATGGAGTACCTCTTTGGGTGGCGGCTTCGCTTCGTACGTGTGGCGCCGACAGCTTGAGCGCAAGGGCAAACTCAACCTGGGCGTGTGAATGTCGTGGATCCCGTCGCGAACCCCCGTCATTTGGTCCCCGTCGCGCGCATCGCATCGGCCCGACAGTCGATGTGGACGCCGGGGTCGGTGCAGAAGTCCGGCCAGGCGCCACGCGTGCGCCAATAGCCCAGGTAGCCCAGGCGCTGGGCAGCCCGCCAAAATCTCGGATCGCGTCGCGCGACGGCGCCCGCCGGGTCGAACAAGACCGCAAACGCGGAATCGTTTCCTGGCGGCACGGTGTTGGGACCGCCCACCAGGAGGCTGTCGATCGTCGCGAAGGCTCTATCGCTGTCGCCAAAAGTCGTCGCGGCAAGGATCGGGTAGCGCAGGTCCTGGGGATTGCCCCCCGCCGCGTCGCTGAGCGCTGTCAGGGCTCGTTGCTGGTCGGCTGCCGCGTTGGTCTTCCGGGCCGTGAGGAAGAGCTCCAGCGCGGCGACCATCTCCTCGGACCAGAGCTGTGACCGTTGGGCGGGGTCATGCAGCATCGCAAGAGCCGCGTCAGGTGATCCCTCGAACGCCTCCAGCTCGAAGCGGACCTTCCGGGTCTGCATATGATTGGGGTGGTAGCGGAACGCCCTGGAAATGACCTGCTGCGCGAGGTCTCGCTGCCCCGTCGCCGCCAGGGATCTTGCGTAGGTATAGGCCACCGGCGCCGCCAGTGGATTGAGCGTCGAAGCATTCTGACAGTATCGCAGGCTGTCGCGCCGACGGCCGACGTCGAACAGGAAGCGGCATTCGCGCATCGGCAAAAACGGCAGGTTCGGATCGGTGGCGATGCCCCTCAACAGGTAGGTCTCAGCTTCCGGAAAATTTAGCGGGTGCTCGATGAGCTCAGCGGCAAACAGGGCGTCGTAGCTGGCCCCCGCGGTCGCGGCGTTCAGGCGGATCCCCATCTGCGCCTCCTTGCGCAGGCGCCCGGCAAGTGAGGCCCGATCCGCAGGTGCGGCTGTGCGCAGGGCGCCAACCAGGTTTATCGCCAGGATTGCTCGCGCTGCAGCGAAGTTCGGCGCCTGGGCGACCACCTGCTCGGTTGCCCGCAGGCCCGTTCCCAGCGCGAGCATCTGGGGGCTCTTGGTGGCGTTCTCGGCCTTGATCCACAGCGCGACGGTCTGCGGGTCGAGCTGCAGCCCAGGCTGGGCCAGGGGCTCCAGGGCCGAGTCGATGCTCTCCGTCGACGCCACCGCCACGGCGTCGCGCAACGCGCCGGCCTCGGCCTGCGGCCTGTCGAATTGCGCCGACCAGACCGTCACGTTGGACGCGACGTCTTCGAGATAGGCCCGCACTTTCAGTCGGCCTTCCTCGTTGCGCACCGAGCCGCCTAAGGCATAGCGCGCACCCACTCGCTTTAGCGCCGTCACCCGGTCTGGGCTGACCAGCGCGGCGCTCTGTGACCGTGGCAGGATCTGAATGTCGTTCTCGCTGAGCATTCCGGCGACGTCGTCACCCAGGGCCGCGGCGAATTCGGCCTCTTCCGGGTCCCGACCGACTGTCTCGAACGGCAGGACCGCGATGCGCGGCCCCGCGTTCGCGGGCGCCCCGCCGAACCGGTCCCTGGCCAGGTAGAGGCCGCCCGCCGCCAGCAACACCGCCAGGAGCACGCCGAGTGCGGGCAGCGCGCGGCGGCCGAACCCGCTTGCCCGCTTTGCCGCGGGCCGCTCTTGGCTCGCGCTCAGCGCCGTCACGCTCTCCACCACCTTGGCCCATTCATGATGGTCGGGTGCGCCATGCCAGCTCTTCAGCTGGGCGCACTGGATTTGGTTGAAGGGCATTGGCGGCGGCTCGCCGTCGACGCTCGCCTGCACCAGCTTGCCTTCCGACCGAGCAAGGTCGGCTTCCGCGCGCACCCATTGCGACTGGACCGCGGCCTTCGACCACAGCACCACCACCGCGCGCGCGGCCCGCAGCCGCTCCTCGATCACCTCATAATAGGCGCGGTGGGTCGGCAGCTGTTCGTCGCGCCAAACCTGGAAACCCGCCGCTCGCAGGGCGTCGACCACGTGCCGAGCCTTGGCTTCGTCCTGCCTCGCGTAGGAGATGAAGACCTCGGACATGCCCCGCTTCGGAACCCTCGGTACGTTGGCCGCTAAGCGTAGCCAAAGTTCCAGGATTCCGCGAACGGCGTTTTCCGAGACCGATCCGCTATTTCGGCTTGCGGAATTTGTAGATGAACTGGTCGGTCTTTCCGCGGATGGCGGGAGTGAAGACGTTGGCCGTGTGGTCGTCGGCAGGGTCCTTCAGGACGTCGCTCTCGCCCTCGAACTTGAAGCCCGCGGCCTGCACCTCCCGTTTCACGATGGCCGGGTCGATGCGGTGCAGGGTGTCGGCGACGGTCACCGGCGATCCCGCCGCCGCCGCGTGGTCGACCACCAGATAGACGCCGCCGGGCTTCAGCGCCTTGAACACCTGGGTGTTGACGCTGGCCGCCGTGCCCGCCGGGAACGGCTTCAGGTGCATGTCGTGGTAGTTCTGGACGGTCAGCACCAGGTCCAGCCCGTCCGGCAGGCCCACGGCCGACAGCGGCGCGGTCAGCGGCACGACGTTGTCCCGGCCGGCCGCGGCCTTCTTCTGCTCGTCGCCATAGGCCGCGCGGAAGGCGATGAACTCCGCCGACTGATAGGCGTAGACCTTGCCCTTCGGTCCCACGGCCTGCGACAGGATGGCGGTGAAATAGCCGCCGCCCATCATGAAGTCGGCCACCTTGTCGCCCGGCTTCACCCCCGCGAACGCCAGCATCTCGCCGGGATGGCGCGCGGCGTCACGCTTCACGTCGGCTTCCGGCCGCGACTTGTCGGCCAGCGCCGCGGTGATGTTGGCCGGGATCGCAGCGGCCAGCGCCACGCCCGCCATGCCCACGGCCAGCGCCGCCAGGATCGATGCCGTCAGTTTGCGAGCCATGGCCCGGACCTCCCATTTGTTCTGCCCGCCAGCCTAGCACCACCCACAGCCAAGGCGCAGCCGCCGGGGGCGCACATTCGGAGGTTCATGGTTTGGGAGGTGTTTTTCGCGTTTCAATGGGTCCAGCCGCGCGCATGGCTTCCCCGTTGGCCGCCCCTGGCCGAAAGCATTCCATGCGGGCAACCTCCTCCAGCACGCGTACGCCCTCGGCATCGACGTCTTTCGTCTGTGCATCTGGCTGGTGCTGCTGGTGGTGATCTTCCTGCCGATCGAGCGGCTCTTCGTGCTGCATCCCCGCGAGGATCGGCTGAAGGGCGTGCCCAT
>Ga0307513_10007235_pt1 | contig 14418 bp, 20 predicted proteins | sample 15_EM_MG_FD_202174 | JGI IMG/M metagenome (GOLD analysis project Ga0307513, IMG submission 202174) | Populus trichocarpa ectomycorrhiza microbial communities from riparian zone in the Pacific Northwest, United States - 15_EM | ecosystem: Host-associated > Plants > Roots > Unclassified | place... | reverse complement strand
TCGCCTAAGCAATAGACGTTGGAGGTACGATAGAAGGGAGAGAAGAAGGTGGGCGCTGTTGTTCGAATGAGGAAGGAGGGGCGATAACCGAGGGCGGATGCTTATGGTGGGAGCCCAGGAGAGACGGTTCGCCCTCTGGTGCGTGGTGGGTTTTGCATTGGTCAACTTCCCCCTTCGTATAACTAGGTTCACTGAGAATTAGTAAGGTTCGGGGATTGTGCACGTCAAGAAAGGGTAAAGGAAAGTGGACGCACAGATATTGAGAAATACCATCGACGATCGTAACCGTCGGGGGTGTCCTGAACGCCTCCTTCCGCAAAAGGTCCGGCCCAATTACAAGTCCCCGAAGTCTAGGATGACCACCGGGCCTATGTAGTCGTCCACTCGCAGCATCCTCCACCGAGTAATACGAAACAAGCTGATGTCGTTCCTCTTTGCCAGTTTCTGGTATGAACATAATTACCGAGATCGTCTTCTTGCAAAGACCGCCTCTCTTGAACTTGCGCTCATCTGAGAGTGGTCCAATGAGTTTCTTTTGCTGATCGTGGCGAAGTATGGTGGTAGTTTCGATGGGATCCGTGCCGCGGTAGGAGGAATAGTCATTACTACTACTCGTAAGACAGCGCTTCCTCCGCTCCTTACGTTGAGTCCGCCCTTGAGAGTGGAATGTCTCGCCTTTTTTGCTATCGACAGAACCGCGTATATACCTCTTGTTTGTCTCGCGGTACAGCTACAAAGTGGTACAAGGCACGTCAGTGGATGGTGTCTCAAGGTCAGTAGCAGCGATCGTGAACGAAGCGACCAAAACGAAACGTGTTGAAGGGCGAAGGGTGACACTCACGAGAAAGTTGCCCATGATCCTCGAAGGGCTCCATATATGCGAATCAGTCCAACGCTTGATATTACTCTCCGACTCAGAGAAGACAAACACGGCTCCTGAACGAATGACACTCTTGTCAAGAACGCGCTGCGTCACGCGCGGAATGATGCGCTGACGGACGGCTTCGAAGACAAGGAGTGCATCTCCCGTCGTCTGGATATGGGCCTCGAAGAAGGGGGGATTTGTGGAAAGGGGTTTGCTCGTTGAGAGCGCCAGGGTGGCCAAATTTATAGGATTGGAGAGTACAAGTGGAGTATTGTTCGGAGCGAGCTACAAATGATCGACGAGGGTTACAAGCTTGGAGCGAAAGTTCGACGGGATGTGGCAGAACACCGAAAAAGAGAGATTAAGGAGAGCCAATAGGCTTTTCGTGTGATTATATAGGTTAGAAATGCTCCAGCCGTCGTCGATGAAACGCGAGGGAGTGGGCAGGGACGAAGAGCACATTCAGCAGGGGCAGACAGCCATAGGCCCTTGTCCTCAGTGCAAGTGAGCATCCGATGGACGAGCTTTGTGGTATTCAACACCAATGTGTGGACTACCATCGCCCCTAGGCCCCTAGGCAGCCGCCCGGCATCCAAATGAAAAGATTCAGTCGATTCGCAAATCATAACACGTCGCTCTCAATACAAAACAGCATGTTTGCTCATATAAAAATGATACGACAAAATGGAGGACAAACCGAGAATAAATGTGTCAAACTCATCCAGAGGCATTCTGCAGACGGAGTTGGGGTGAGAAACAAACCTAAATGTTGCAGTCATAAACGGATTCGGGGACGGGTAACTAGTCATAAAAATTTCGCTTTCTGCTCTTCGTTCCCCTGAAGAACGAGCAAGGGCCCAGAACGACATCCTACTTCATGTCCAGGGAAGCCAGGTAGTCCCTCCAATTAGCGGGGAGCCGCGCCTTCGGTACGTACGGTGCCACGCCGGGAGCTTTGCTATCTACGCGGACCGCGACGGAAGGATGGATGTGTTGATGAGATTTACGGACATCGTCCGTCGGGAACCTACGCCTGCCAGTAAAGTCGGGCCTGTCATGTGGAAACCAGGGTCAGCGAAGGGCGAGCAGGAACCGGGAGGCAGAAGCGAATCGCCAAGTATTCAAGGGATCAAGGGAAGAGGAATGGGTCAATTAGTTCTAAGTAAGGACACGCACCAGAATTCGCCAGGGTACCTAATCGGGGTCTGCAGTAGCCACCAAAGAGGGTTTGCTACCATCTGGTCGTGTGTAGGCTCAAGCACGTCGATCTCATCAAGATCAGCACATGGCTTCGATGCCTGATCTGGTAAAGTTTCTTTCTCTCGGGTCTTCGCCTTGAACTTCAGCGTACGCAAGAAGGACGCGACTCCAGTTTTCTGAGGGACTGGGCGTGGGGACTTGTTGGGGGTGCAAGCTGAATTTTGGCCGTCCGGAGCGAGCGTTGAGGTTGGAATAATTGACTGCGAGCCAGACGGCGGGGGTACAGTGTCGGTAGGTATCCCCAGATCTCGTAAAGCGTGGTAGTCGAATAGAATGCCACACTGCGATCGGTAAATCTCCTGTAACATCCACCGGAACGTGATGTTTCCAAGTGAATGAGGCTCCTCGTCTTTCACTGCACTTCCACCAACATCTGAGGTTATAAGGCGTGGTCGAAGAAGTCAATTGGAACCTGCACTTCCTCAAGTAGTGTAAAGTCAAACGTACCAGAATGAACTCCAGCAAACCACATTTCGATCACACCTTCGACATCATCTTCCGTCCTCGTAGAGTCTTCAGACAAAGACTCTTCTTTCGGCTGCCAGGGTACGATAATGTATTTGCTGCGGTGCTCGTCCAAAGAAATCGCATGACGAAAGAATTTAATCGTATCACTTGCATTGAAAGGTAACGTTCGGGACATAACAAGCCCGACACTCGCCACAGTGTCCCTGCAAGTGGGGGCCAGAGTCAGTACAGGCCCGAAAGGGAGAATGGGCTTGGTAACCGGGCGTTAGTTGATCGTGTTGCCCCACTCACCACATGCCCATGAACTCAACCTTTACGTCTTGCGAGAAGGTTTTCTTAAACTTCGCGCACAAAGGATCGCGCTTCACAAATAATTCATAGGCAAATTCAACCTGGGGAGGGAGCCCAGGTATCTTGAGTAATCCCCAACAACGATTTACGGCAGAATTGGGTACTGACCTGCTCCTCGTTGTCTTTGTACAGCAGCCCAACTGTGTGGAGCATGCCCACCAATGCTCGGGCTGTATAACTTCCACGCGAGAATCCAAGCATCTACGCAAGGTCATTACACGAACATTCGTTTTGCCTTTTGGGACTGACACAGATCCGATCGCCGGGTTTATAGTTCGCCATCAGAAAGCGGTAGCCGCCGAGTATGTGTGCTGTGCAGAATCCGTTAGGTGGGACACCTGGAAGGGTGCAAGAATATACTGACCATCGAGGTACCACGCAAAGGCGAGGTCTAGAAGTTTGGCAAAGGCTGTATAGAGTTTGCCTTTAATGGTAACGCTTGGGTGCGTGTACGTTCCGATGCCACGCTAGATAAATCAATCAGTGAACGCCGGTGTATCCACCCACAGGTGTCGCTGGATCAGGATCACCACCTCACCTGGTAGAAGACCATTTGTCTCTCCGGGTCATCTAATTTCTGCGCAAGAGTTGAGTGGAATTCAATTCCCCAATGGTTGCTAAGGAAATGGGCTCACCAGGGCAGCACAGAACATGACCACGTTTGTGTTCTATCCAGGAGTTTGGTGAATGGGCGTCATAAAGGAGGTCCAATGCCCTCGTCGTGGCAGAAGGGGAAGGGGGGTTGACTCACCCTGTCGCTGAATTGGTTGGATGTACCGTCGAACGCGAGGACCAGGGTGCGTCCTGTCTTGTCAGATGATGATGCTGGTGGTGCCTCCATATTGCGTGCGGCTGGGCGACAATGAAATCTCTCAAATACGAATGGTACTCTGGCAGGCAGACGTAGCGAGTGGGGGATGAGAGCAGAGCGTTTGATGTTGTACTGTTGTATTGCAGAGACTTTGTGACTGGCTTGCTGAGGGCGTTGAGGGTGTTTCTGAGTATGGGGTGGGAACAAGCCTAGTCCTCCTTTAAAGGGGGTCGCCTGGCGCCTGCTGATGCGCATGTCCGGGGACGGCCAGGTTGGATCAGTGGGTTAGGCATCTCAAAAGGGTTGCCCTTTTGAATGGCCGCCAATATGAACCTGGCATGCAGGCGCCGTACTGAGACTGTACGTGGACCGGGCAGGACCAAACCTTAACCGCGCAATTGCGAAATCGTGACCGCTGGGTGTAATAGTTTCTATGAGAGCCGGTCAAAGTGTCCGAACATACCAGCGCGGCGAAACTCCGGTTCAAAGGATGATGAAAATAGCCATAATGGCAGCCTACTGAAGCACCTTGGCAGTCTTATCCGTATCTGTGCAGTTCTTGACTTGGATTGAAATGGTGTGGAAGCCAAGAAGTGGAATACAAAGGAGCTGGTGGACCGATTGATCACTGGGTTAAGATATACAAATTTCCAATGTGCTCCTCTATCACTACTGCTTGCGACTCTCCTCGAACCCCCCTCGTCGCGCTCAGCTCAAGGGCTCCTCGCCTATACCTGAAACTAACGAAACGAGTGTAATCAAACCAGATAGGAAAATGAGAAGGTGTTCGGCACCTGGAACCACCTGGAACCTTGCCCGCGGCCGTTCCAGACATGAAACATAAGGGGTAACCGACCAAACGACTATAAGAGGAGTTCTTCTTCATCCTCACTTACTCGTACATTGCATCTTCAACGACCAGGCGTCGCCTTTCGCGTCCTTTTTTACCTTATTGCAACAGGCTTGCTCTTATCTATTCATCATGGCTGCCCTCCTCATCCCGGCTTTTCTTGCTCTCTCGGTCCGAGCATCTATTACTCCCACTGCTCCTGGCCCCGGTGAGGTATATCCAATGGGCGGCAGCTGCCCAATCAAATGGGATCCCAGTACAGTTGTCGACCCCGCCTGGAGTACGTTCACTATCGGTAGGTATTCCCCCAATATCTAATGTATTCCCTCTGATGCCTATGGTTTTGCTTTAGACTTGATGTCTGGCAATGACTTGCTTCAAAACGTTGTGGTCACGGCTGCAACCGGGAAGGATGGAAACGACCTCGGTGTAAAAGAATTCACCTGGCCGTGTCCTCTGGTTGACAACGCCGCTCCGATATACTTCTATCGCTTCACTCCAACTGGTCCTGGTGGAACCCCTGAAGCTGCCCAATATACTACGAGGTTTACAGTGCGTTTCTTATAATTCTGATACGACCTAGTATCTAACTCAAGCGAACGATAGATCTCGAGAGCCGATGGAGGAATCGAATCCGCAGAGCACCCCTTACAACCGAACGGGAGCCCCACCCCTTGGGGTATTGGTCATCTTCAGGGCGCTATTGACTCCGAATCTCTGTCTGCCCAAGCACAGGACGTCAAACCCACGCATCGGCTACCACCTCACCTTCCTTCATCTCTCCGCATCTCAGCAACCAGGACTATTGTTAGCCCAATGCCGACTATATTCAAGCAGCAGGAACTAGATGGCATCACTGGTGAGAACGAGAGTGACGGCAGTACAGATGACGATATAGGTGAAATTCTCGCCTCAATGAGCCGTGCCGACGCGCTTCATCTCTTCCCTACTGCTATAGAGGGTGAACAGGGGTCGTCAACTCCAGCCCCACCATCCCAGTCCGTCTTCCCTGTAGTAGACTCGAAGCCGAACCAAGACATCACCGCTGGTTCTCATGCCAACGGGGCTTCGAGATGTGGCCTCTCACCTTCGACTTACACTTTTCTCATCATATCTCTAGTGGTTCTGTGCATAGAGGTCGCTATCCGATTTGTATTCTAATAATGAATAGAATCGATTACCATGAGCCACACCAGATTAGTACACAGCGATTCCTTTCTAATTCGGACACCCCTTTGGTCTATTGCGTCTCCGCGTTGTTCCTCCCCACTTGTTCCTAACCACGCCCGTAGTAGTTGACTGCTGAGTCCTCTGCAAAAATATGGCCGCTCCCGAGATCTTTCCTATTGCCCAAGTTCCAATTACGGCGCATGCCTTTAACCCAGATCGCTCCAGTACGCCTCGTTCATCCCGTGCTCCAAGTCGTCACTGATTATGATGCTAGTGGTCGCGCTGAGCGCCAATACTAGCGATGCTCAGATCATGATGAGGATAGGTTCAGAATGGAAGACAACCAACACCTTGACCGAGGTTTGTCAACATATGGGGCATAACCTCCTCATTTGCTTTGGTTCTGATTCGTTTTCGCCGATTATCGGTCCACAGCACGACAAACTTATCACTTCGATCGATTGGGCTCCTAAGACAAACCGCATCGTTACTTGCGCGCAAGATCGTAATGCCTATGTCTGGACTCAAGTCTCCGATCCCTCCACCGGCGAAGTTATCTGGAAACCCACCCTCGTCGTCCTCAGGATCAACCGCTCAGCTACCTACGTCCGCTGGTCACCCAACGAGGACAAGTTTGCAGTCGCCTCAGGCGCCCGCAACGTTTGCATCTGTTCCTTCGACGACGAGGCTCAGTGGTGGGCTTCCAAGCAGCTCAAGAAACCTATTCGGAGCACCGTGCTAAGCGTTGACTGGCATCCCAATAACGTCCTTTTGGCTGCTGGGAGTGCCGACGCCAAGGCACGAGTCTTCTCTGCGTACATCAAGGAAGTTGATAAGAAGTGAGGATCGAGAAATCTAAGGACTCTTTTGCAAGCACTAACCCATCTACTATAGACCTGGACCCAACGTCTGGGGTGAAAAGTTTCCCTTCAACACTGTCTGCGGAGAGTACGCCAGCCCTGCTGGCGGATGGGTTCACAGTGTCGGCTTCTCTCCGTCAGGGGATATCCTCGCTTTTGCTGGTACGTCGCATTGGAAACCATCGTTTTTCCTCACTGAGCTATTCCCAAGGTCACGACTCGACAATCACAATCGTGTACCCGGGAGCACCCGCAGTCATCACCATTAAGTCGAACACTCTTCCTTATGTCACACTCACGTGGACTTCGGAAGATTCGCTCGTAGCAGCAGGCCACGACTGCCAACCGGTCCTTTTCTCGGGCACTGCGGAGAAATGGGCCGCGTTGGGATCTCTGGACGACGTCACTGGTGGTGCTTCGGCTCGCTCTTCCATCCTTTCCGCCCAGCCGACCGGTGCAAGCGGTGCCAGCCGTTCAGGCGTAGGAAGACTGAACAACGCAGCCTTCAATCGATTCAAGGAAGCCGATTCGCGCGGAACCCCGACAGGGAGCAGCGCGCCTGGTACTCCATTTAGCCCTGGTGGTCCAAATTTCGCTGGCGGACTTCTAGGAAGTGCATCCGGCTCTGGGGCGAGCGAGCTGTTGACGGTGCATCAGAACACGATCACGAGCGTTCGCCCTTTTGAGGTTAGTTCTAGTGGGACCGTCACGAAAGTTTCGACCAGCGGTGGGGATGGCCGCCTCGTGGTGTGGTCTGTTAGCGCTGCGGCCGGATTGGCGCCCAAGTTAGCTAGCATTCAACTGAGGTAAATGTATCAAGGGTCAGTCAAGGTGGATATTGTGTATTATCAATAAGCAGCACGACAGATTCCTATATATACAGTATGACAAGGGAACAAGAACGGAATTAAGAGTAGGAAAAACACGTTCTATGGGCGGGTTATCAGGCAAGTAGTAAGATGAAACCAAAACATTCATAAATGGGCTGCGGCGCTTTATGCTAGGTCCATAGCATTCAAAAGAAGGAACACAAGAGGTGTACCCTCCAGTGATGTAGAAGTGGTACTGCCAGCAACTGTAGTTTCATTAGAAGCCCTCCACCTCAGATGTTTTCCATAATCTTCCTCTTGGCCATCCACATCTGAGCGCCAGTCTTCTTTGGCCATACATATGATCACGGTATGCAACATACTCCCCTCCAATGCGCTGGAAAAGGCGTCGTGCAGTTCCTCCCGGGCGTTGGCGATGTATTGAGCAAGCTCCGCATTGAACGTTAAAGATGGGGAAAGGAAAAGGGTCTCGTCTATATTGGTAAGGGACTCGTGATGGAGAGATAGATAACCCAATGCCTAAATGACAAATAGGGTTAGTCAACCGAAGGGAGGGTGTTGAAATACTGCGTTCCATACAGGAACCGCACACGCAGTGAAGGCCAGAGTATCACTGGACACGAGTCAGATGTGGTCGGGTTCAACTCGTATTGAATAATGTAAACTAGCTAAACGGGCATATTGTAGTCTACAAATACGGGAAATACAAAATCCTGATAGAGGGCAATGTAGGAAGAGACACACTTGGTTGGTCTGGTCCTCGAGTAGTTCCAACCTCTCCGGCATCGGCAGTTTCGATAGAAGTCTGGGGCTAGAAGGAGTTACCTCTATGTCTCCCCTCGACGACTGCTGAAGGGATCTTAACTTCTCCTCCACGGCTTGCACTCGCGTTTCCATATCTTTGGCACCCAACGCTTCGGTGGATACCTCCTCAGCTGCCAATTCACCGAATTTTCGCTTCTTTGAGGCCGGCTGGGTAGGTTGAGAGGAGGCTTCTGAACTCCTGGTGGCGTTGAAGATTTGTTGGTCGTGACCCATTCTAGTTGGGCCACTCGGAATTACCGTTATATCTCTAAAATCTTTATGCTACCCCAGTCTCTGCACACGTCCTGGTGCTCACGAATGGAAGTACAACACCGGATTGAGGTGGCCGTGCTAACGTCCTCTTCTTTAACTCGTCCATTGTGCGTGCCTCATCCACTCTTTGTGCCCTGCACACGTTCCTTTAGCGCGCGATTCTCGGCCTTGACAACTCAAGCCAAAAGATTGCTGCAAGTAGCGCACGTCGATTTTCGAAGTCGAGGAAACCGTGGAGGGTGACTTCTTTCCGGAGGTGGTACTCAAAAATGCTTCACCAGAGCGGTCCAGCTGCTCCTCCAGCGCCGCGACGGCCTCCGGGTGACCCGGAACCTCGCATTAGCTGTTCGAGGACAAATCGTGCAAAGGGCTGTCCGAACTCTTGAATGGCTGGTACTAAGTCCCGGGTTCCTGCCGGACTAGCACGGTCGTCCGGTTAGGCGGAGGGGGTGTTAATTGATGGACGTAATACTGTGGGGATGGAAGCAACTTGGGAAGATTTCCGTCTTCATTCGAAGCCCACGCAAAAGGGTTCGAATCCATAGGCACCTGAGCCAGTGGCTGGAGCTGACTTCTGGTTTCGTTTGTGGCGGGTGCCTGCTTCATTTTACTATCAAGTACCATATGGATACCATGGATAGATGGTAGACCAGATGCGGTGGCAGAGAGCGGCTGCTTCGCTTCTTTACCACAGAAACCATTGTTTTTCCGAGCGGCTTCCGAGGCACGTGATACACTGCACTGCGTTGAGTCGGAGGTCGTCCATAGGTCATAAACTAGCCGCGTGTTTAGAGCGAGAGGGCTGGGGAGCGGATGGCGTGAAGAACGTGATTTTCTCTTCCTTCACCTTGTTCTAGTGGGTGATGCACCACATTGAGCTTTATTTTGTGGTGGCAATGGGCAGTGGGTGTCGTCCTCGTCCCGAGCATCCCAGTTTGTGGCCGGAGGTCGGGTATGAGGGCTGTGAGACTCTTTTGTCACAATACGGTCTATAGACTCACGTAAGCTCAACGGGCAGTATCAACATAATTGTTATCTATTCACCCTTCGACTCGCGTATCATAGTTGAAATTTCCGCTTGGTTGTTAACTCGGACGAAAAAGCGCGTGTTTGTTGGGGCCCGCTACAAACACGTAAGTATAGGATGTGAGCCTTATATACCCCAGAACATGTCCACGTGATACTGGGCTCTACACCCCGAACAATCAACGCACTGAGCGCTCGAATATCAAACTGCCAAATATGGAGCAACCAAGAGTAGGACGGACTTACAGCGGTATCAACACGATCGTTGAGCTGCCGGATCTTCTATACATCGGTCTTATATATTAGCAGGTTGCAACGGGACGGAACTCAAACGATGTCCACGGGGTGTATGTGCGACAAGCCACGAAGACAACTCCACTGGTAGCGCAGCAGCACTGTAGGCCGTCCAGTCTCAACTGGCACCCCCATTATCACTGCGCGTCATGAGGACGTGGGAGACGAATTCCAAACATATTCCTAATACTCCCCCTCGTCGTCAGAGTCCGTCTCTAGTTCATAGACTCCCATCATCTCCGTGGTTGCCGTGTGTCCGGGGCGAGAGAGTACTTTCGTGGGCGTATCGGCGATTATGGCCTTCGTGTGAATGTATTTTACAAGGATACGACCAGTTTGAATGAGTTCCCGAGATATAATGTCGATGTGTTCGAGCGCGGTGAAAAATGGGTTCTATGCGAGTGCGAGGGCTCCCTGATTGTCGCCGTAGATGACCATGGATGTTTTTAGATCGATCCGAACCCCTCCAAAAGTCCCTCAAGCTAGGTGGCTTCTATTGCGGACTGACACATCGCCATGTACTCGGCTTCCACGGACGAGAGTGCAACTGATGTCCATTTCCTCATTTTCCATGAGATCGCTCCGTCTCCCATTCGAAATACCTATGCCCGAATCGATTTGCGATCGTCTCAGAAAATCCTGCTAAATTGACAATATCTCCTCCAAGGTTGAGACTCCATTGGGTAGTTCCATTTAGGTATGATAGTGCGCGTAAAGCTGCGTCAAGGTGCACGCGACCCGGATTCGCGAGGAATTGCGCGGGTTTACTGATAGCGCAGGTGACACCGGGTCGTGTAGCGGGTACGACGTATTGTAATGAGCTAATAAGCTCTTGATATTAGTTCCCAGCCATGTCCTCGACCTCTTCGGCCGTCTTGGGACACCGGCCTGTGGTGGAAATTGTACCAGGTGTGAACGGGGCCGTGACTGGGTGAGCGTCCTAGAGTCCAAATAGTTCAAGAATGTTGTTGATGTACGGACCCTGTGACAGCGAGATGATGTGAGCGTCGAAATCTCGTTTCACTCCAATGCCGAGCTTCCAGCGTAGCTTCCCCTCGCCCGAAATACCATATTGCTGGCTGGACACCTTCGCGAATTGATGAACACGGCCGAGGTATTGTGGCACTTCAGGTTTGGGGACGGCAGTCTCGGGGTCATCTTTCGTCGGGTGCGTTGCCGCGGTCTCTGCGGCTGCTACGAGTGCGGATGGTAACGGCCGGGGATATAATGGTAAGTCGTTCTTGCGGCGTTTCCGACTGTGATACGTCGTTGCCATTGTCGCTGATGACTAGTTGTGGTCGTTGGGTAGAAGCGGGCGTCGGGTATTACCACTAGTCGATGCAGGGGCATAAGTGACTAAAGCGATGTTGCAAACCTTACCAAGCGAGTGCTGTCGATCCCGCTGGAATATCTGCTAATGGCCAGGTGTGGGAGGAGGAATGGTAAGGCAAGACCGGGGATCGAACCACGGGTCTCCCTAATACCGGAAGGGCGTGCTAACCGCTGTACTACCGGTCACTCGTTGGAGGAATCACCAACTCCAACACCAGGTGACCTCCGGATGATGATTCAAGTGTTTACTGCGTCTAGAGCGAACGTCAATTAGCCGTGTTGTATAATAGCGTTTGTACACTAGTACCTGCAAAGTACGCATGGTGACTGTAACAACAGTCCCGCCCAGCTACGGGAAGCCAAACCAAAATGTGCATGCCTGAATCCTGCACAGCAACTTCTAACGGGGCGCTGATCAATATAATCTCACATAGACAGGTTACTTAATGATCAAAGCATTCCTACTGTATCACCGCCCAAGCTCCTGCGCGTTAACCCATTAGAAGCCATAAATGCGGGTGTAGCGGTCCGACGAATGTATGAAGGGACACTCCGCACCTCTACTCAACCTCAGACATGATGATTTTCTCCTCGGTTGTGGCGAAATTGCTCGGGTAGAACAAAGCAATGTTGCTTGGCCCCGACCACTGTACTGCCGCGTGGATTCGGTCGATCGCCGGTTCAAACATGAGCTGTTCCATGCGTTGAAGGGAAGTATCGCCATGTGTTGGACCATTCTGTCCACCTCGAGGCTTGACTCATTCCTCGGTAAGGCCGAATGCCGGAGTCTGGGCAGCGGCGACTGGCTAGTAAAGAAACACCCAGTGACAGTATCAACACGTATTAAAGTATTGGATGCCGTGTAAAAGGCAATGTCGTCGATGCCCGCCTCTGGCTTCGCGGCTCAGAAATTTATCCTGTTCTTCACAGGGACCACTTTGGAGGTGCCTTGAATCCATAATGTATGCTTGAAGCATGTCTCTCAGAGGCATAGCCAATCTGGACCAGCCTCAGAGGCCGGTCAGTGGACCTTTCTGTTGTGTTCAGCATTGACCTTGACCTGTCCCTTCGCATACAGAATATGGCTCCCTGTAGTATAGGTTCTCGACTCCTCATCACGGCGCGGATGTCGCTTAAATTTGCATCTTTCATCTCAATATCGGTCCGTCTCGGCTTTTTTCATGAAAGGATCCACAGCCACCTCTAAAATTTGACACCATTCAACCCAAACTGACCGTGTTAGTCTCATGTGCGCACAGGTCCGGTTGGCCCACCACGGTTTCCCCCAAGGGCTCATTTAAATTTTTTCTCTGCTTTCGAATGACCTGCTGTGCCACGTGGAATACTTTTCATTGTTTCACGCAGGTTGGGTGATTGGACAGGAATGGACGCCCGTGTCGCTGCCTTGCCCAGTTCGCTGAGACAACAGGACCTGCTCGGCCAGAGGTGCTCTACCTTAACGAAGTGATTGACGTGGTTCCCAATGCTAACCGGAAAGCTATATAAGGAGAGAGGTACATTGGTCGACCCTTACATCACCTTCACACCGTTATTCACCAAATACATAACCCAGAGCACAACATCCTTCAAGTACAAATACCTCTATTACACGATGCCAGACAACCTTATTCTCCTGAATAACCACAAGATGCGTGGTCACGACATCAAATTTATCGAATCGACCGGAAATAACCATACTGCAGCCAACCCGATTTTCTGCTGTGTAGTAATGGTTAATGGGAAGGTCGAAGGTCTTGCCTCGGGTCGGAAAACCAAGAAGGAGGCCAAAGCTGCTGCTGCTGCTCTCGCGGTTGAGTCGTTGAGTCTTATTTGAGCTTAAGGGTCCTGCTACACAAAATTAATCGTAAGTTTTCGCCCTTTCCTTGTTCCCAAATCGCTCAATTGTTCCTATATCTGTCTTTCCTCAATAGATTTTGATAATATTCCTTATAATGCAACGTAGTTGCTACCGATAAACATTCAAATTAGTGAAACAGTCCTTTGACATCGAGGTTAAGGGTATCGGTGTGCGATGCTGTGAACATTAGTCCATTTAGAAGGTTTCCTGGCATGGGGTGTGCATTTTGACGTGGGCTCCGACTAATCTAGAGAATATTATGATGGCTCAAGGATATTCCATTGGGCTTTCCAACGTTTAATGGTTCATTGACAGTGCTAGCTGGATATTAAATGTGGGCCACTTATGAGATGACGGCCATTGGGTGCCAATGAAGGCTGAAAGGGGCGATCAGGCTGCAAGCACATTGACAGTAACATATGGTGGTCATGAGCGGTGAATGAGAGCAGACTACCATTAGCACTAAGACAGTACGAGATGAGCTCCTGAGTTAAACTCAGGAAAACGCGGCGTTGAGAAGTATGAGCGGGAATAACTAGTGGCCAAAGCATACAGGCTCATGCAAAGGCGCTGGCACGGGTAGCTTTGGAATAACATATTTGATAAACGCCAGAAAGTAAAGGGTGAATAAATGAAGGGCGGCATAGGGAGCATATTCCACGCAACAGAATAAGTTAGACCGAGTGAGGGTGGGGGAAATGGACTGTATTACTGTTTGTAAGCGCGTCAGAATATCTACAAAATAAATAAGCCTCTTCAGTTGCTGGCCGGTTCCAACTGGCTAGGAGCAGAGAAATAGAGGGGAATGTAGATCGGGGCTAAGAGGATGTTTTATTTAGTTCAGAGATGTTGCTCAGTTAAAGTGAGGTCCTTGAATACAGGATGAGCACAAGAACTATTTTGGACGAAAGCCAAAGATAAGAAACTACAGTTGAAAATTCTATAATGCATAGGGTCCATCGACACCCAAATCTATGCATTATCAGAAATATGCATTATTGGATACCGCATGCATTACGTGGAATTGAGAGTCTCAGGTTGACTACAAACCAAAAAAGGTATCAAGCGTTGTCTGCTTTTCTCCCTCCTGGCTCATCCTCTGAAGATGGCCTTGGTATTTGCGCAATGCCTTTACAAACTTGAGCGCACCATCTGTACATACAACCATACTGTACTCCTCAAGAATACGACACATTTTAATCACCTCCTTGAGAGGTGGAGGCGCTACTTCAGGATCTTCATCTGACTCAATCTCCTCCATCGCCCTGCTTCCTGAGGCAATCTCCTGTTATACCATCCCTACAATATCAGCATCTCCACCTTCAAACGAATAGAGTGTCTCCCCAATTTTCCGCTCGTCTGGTTT
>Ga0307513_10007234_pt1 | contig 14419 bp, 13 predicted proteins | sample 15_EM_MG_FD_202174 | JGI IMG/M metagenome (GOLD analysis project Ga0307513, IMG submission 202174) | Populus trichocarpa ectomycorrhiza microbial communities from riparian zone in the Pacific Northwest, United States - 15_EM | ecosystem: Host-associated > Plants > Roots > Unclassified | place... | reverse complement strand
CCCTCCAGGCCTACTCCACCTGTTGTCCACGAGGACGACGATATCGAAGATGCCTTCTCCCTCCCCCAAGATATGACCCAGTTGTCTCTCCGTCCCATGTCTCTTCACCATCAATCCTCCAAAGGCTCACTGGAATGGGGTGACAAGGATCAGTCTTCATCACAATCATCTGACACCTATTCAAATCTGGGTCTCCACGATGGCTCTGCCTCTTCCAACTATACATCCGCATCGCAAGCCGAAACAGACACGGACGAGGATGAAGAAGACCAACTTGATGGTCTCGTCATCCCTTCTGGCCTTTTCGAGAAGGGTACCAGGAAACTGAATCGGATTCTCGAAATCAAGAAGACTCAGCCGGTGGAGGGAAAACCCAAGGTCGCTAGTTCACATCCGGAGGATGATTTTGAGATTGGCCTCGTCATTGGCGACGATGTCGAACTTAGTCCCAGCCGATTACTCCAGAATACACAGCACCCGAAACGTGCTCCCGTCTCCGTCCGGAGTAAGAGTATGCCCACCAAGCCGAGTGTCTCCAGTCTTCGTCCTCCCTCAAGGCTAAGAGGTGACAGGGCCAAGTCTCCAGTTAATCCACCACCTTCGTCGATGCGCCAGTTCCGAGCCCTCGCCGCCAACCCCCCTGCGCGGACCCAATCTTACAGCGAAGCGCTCGCACAGCCTCCTCCCTCTTCGGGCGCTTTCTTGACAGCGAAGACCGCCGGCAGCCTCAGAGGTCAGAAGTCACATTCTGGCCTCAACCCCTCTCCTACCTCCAATCAGCGTCGGCTTGGCAGAAAGGCATCATTACCGACTCTGTCGGACCCGAACCAACCTGAAGCCTCTGGCTCTGGATCAAACGTCGTACCATCCCAAAGTCGATATGAAGTTCCCACTGCTTCCTCGCGAGCGAAATCGCAGACAACCAGCCGCGCCTATGGTTTGGAACATCTCGTCCCACCTACTCGACCTTCAACCCCCTCCTCCAACCCCGCCGCCCTTCGCCTTACAATGCCGACATCCTCTTCACGGCTGAAGGCCCGCCCTCCTGTGTCCGCAGTTTTCCCCAATCGACCACCATCGAGGTCAAGTTCGCCGTTAATTCCCCGTCCCCCTTCTTCCCTCTCGCTCCAACAGCCTAAGCCTCCAACCCCAGCTCCCATCACCAGTTCTATAAAGGTTTTAAAGCGGCCAAAACGCCCAAAGATGTATGGTGATGGAACTGAACTGGATAACTTTGAGGACCTCCCCCTGGATGGTGACAAAGAATTGAGGTTCAGGATCCAGCCAAAGGTCACCCGGGTACCCGGCGCCTCATATCCAAAACCGCCAGAGAAGGAGCCAAGTAACCATAAGGGTACTCTTAGGCGGAAACCAACACGAGAACCATCAAGTAATAACTTGAGAGGTCAGTGACCAGGTCCACTTGCTCTTAATCCCATTAACCATTAGCACGTTTCAGGCGAATCCAAGTCTGTTACTCCCGTCCCACCATTACCAACAAATTCCCTGCGTCGCAAGGGTCGGATTGACTCTCTGATATCCAAACCACCTACAACGGAAGATTTTCCGCTGAAGAAGAAGCGAGTTGTCAGTTCGTCAACAACGAAGAAACCTCATCTCATCCGAAACCCTGGTGGCGCGTCAACACCAAAAGGTTGGTGACCGCTTGCCAACATCCACTTTAGACCCTCGTTTTAATATTCTGTTTCAGTTGTCGGAGAGATGAAGTGGAACCCCACAGCCCTCCGTTGGGAGGGCAATGACCAGGCTCTTCGAGACTTTGACGCTGTTGGCACATCGACACGACCTGCCTTAATCACCCATCTCACCGGTTCATCCATCGGTTCTCCTGTGGGCTCGTTCGCGAACGGCGCCCGGATCGTGGGGAACATGATCTTCGATCCAACACGGATGTGTTGGATATCGGCGCTTCCGCCGGACGAAGACGAGCCCGATGTTTTCGCGGACCTTGCTGACGATGAAGAGGATGACGGTTGGGAAACCAAGGGCGGTACAATCCGCGCCAACCAACCCGCGAGTACTGCTGCTACGTCAGACGGTAGCGATGCTGGATCATTGAATCGCATAGAACCACCCAGTCCCGCCCGAAGTCTCCGGCGGCGAAGTTCGTGCGAGTCGAGTAGCGACAGAGGATCTCGGGCTTCGCTTGTCTACGATGTGGACGAGAATTTCCTGCAGACGTGTCGCGATGCTGAAGCCCGCCACAAGTCCGAACTGAAAGGTTGGAAGTTGAAGAGCGATGATGTCTTCGACCAGCCAGACCGTTCGTATCTTTGGGAGATTCGCGCGCTGGCAACAAGGCGTTACTAATATTATTTTGTGGATTTATGTTTATGGTTATTTCCTTCCTTTCAGCTCGCGCGTTTTCCGCCTTCGACTTGTAGATATGCTGTCCCTCTCTTTGTTTTTTCAGTTTGCTGTCCGGCCCACCGTTCCCCCCACCCTCTTTGTTTCCCGCCTGTTATATTTTTGTCATCATCGTTTCTATGTTTTCCTTTTCTCTCTCACATTGTCACGACCAACCCATGCACTGCTAACTTGCACACTCCCTTGAACAGCTCCCCCTTCTCTCGCTCATTTCTCTATTCTCGTCATATCTCTCCTTTCCCTGTCATGTTTTCCAGCTCTTGTTATGTAGCAAAGTTAGTTCATCATCCTCTACTAATCGAGAATCAAGATGATTCTGGAGGCGGATCATTCCTCCCTTTTGATGTAGTACTGGCTTGATCTCCAATAACAACTCGCGAGGGGTCAGAAACAAGATACGGTCTATCGAATTCCAACCTGAAGCCGCAAAATTTTCGGCCGAGGTGACTTAGAATTGTTCCCGAATCTGCGAACGATCGGTCGACCGTGCACGGCTCCATTGGAGGCTTCGGGTTCGGTCCAGCCCCCGTGTCAAATCATCTCCTCGCGGATACTTCGAGCTCTGATCATGGATGCCAAATCCCGACGACAGAACCGTCAGGTTGACGCTCTCTCTTCCAGTTTAACGCGGTCATCGGGGCCGTGAATCTTACGAAGAATGCCCCAAGCATACATATCCCACCGTGCAAGTGTCATACGGCGCCAGTCAGAACATGTACGTGTGTGTACAGCGGAGTGTCTTCGATTCAGAAGTCTGGTGCCCAGTCGTAGTATCTCCTCAGGATCCCCCCCCACAGATAGACTTGTGAGGTCTAGTATGGCCCACCCACCCGAACAAACCCAGTAGAATCTGGTTTCGAAAGAGGCTTGCGGTTCCCGTCTGGGTCCAGCTGCAACAAGTCTCGTCCTAAACATCTCCTCGCGTCCTAGGCCGAATGGACGTCCCATCCACACCTCCTTCTTGGCATCCCGGTGCGTACGTGTCGTCATAATTATATGAGCTGTCATATACTAACGTCCCACCCAATCCAGCCGATTTAACGTGATCACATTCACAAGATCGACCGCCAGGCGCGGTGGGTCTATCCCTTACGATAGGGTAACCTAATACTTATCGTCCCTCCATTCAATGGTTCGTAAGAGGGTTCCAGGGGTCTGTTGGACAGTACAGCGCTCCTCAGACCCTGATAAGTTTCTCTTGTACGATCCTGGATCCGAGGGAAATTTGAAGCCGTCCTCCCATGCCTTCCCAATCCGCACCTTGGAGGGTCTATAGAGAGTAGGTTTTGTCCTTACCCCCACATTTTCCAGTAAAACTCACGCAACGCAGAGCGTTGACCCCGCTGAAATTCGGTGATGCCCTTTGGTTGATAACTGTTTGCTCTGTCGCCACAAATCAAGTCTGACATCGATTTCAGGGAGCCTGGTCCCATCCCCAGCTATCGGCGAGTCAGGCTCGGCGATGTCGGTTACATCCGTCGAGGGAGGTTCCACCTTCTGTTCTCTGCGGGGATCCCTTTGGGATCGAGAGTGCTCGGTACCGATGCTCCCCTCACGTTCGAACCTTTGGATATCGGCCTAGTCATCCCAGGAGAAGTCCGTTCACCAGGCTATCTACGTACACAGACGGTTCAACAGATTGGGATGGACGTTGGTGGTTCAGTTGCTGTTGCTTGGTGCGTGTGCAGGTATTTCGCTCGGTGACCATCGCGATTGATCGAACACACTAGTCCTGTGGAGCCCGGCGCGAGGATCGCCTTTGAACTCACCAGCAAGCAAGGCGCCGCCCTGATTACCAACCGCTCGACCTACCGGGAAGACATCGAGAAGGAACGGAGATTTGTGAATTACATCAAACGACACTATAAATCCTGGGTTGACTTCGCACGGGAAAGCGACCATGGGGAGAACATCAGACCTGTTCTCGTGACTGGAGTCGACCTAACCCGGGAATTTGCGACGATCGCGTACTCGGACAACCAAACTCACATGGAGTGTGAGTTCTCGGCGGGAGTTCCCGCTGTTGCTTCTACTTCTGCATCTGTGTGGGGATCGTGGCGCACTCAGGGCTTGGTGCATACAAACTGTGGACCCCACCCCTCACGTATCCGACGGAGCCAGAACTTAACCGAGAGTTCCTCCCTGGAATCTGAGATCCCAGACGAGTACAATCATTGTGTTTTTGTCCGCTACTACACAATTCGCAGGTGGGGTTTCATTCCCAGGGTCCTCAAGGCGGGAGCTGGACCGCATCAACTGCCAGAGGAAAGCCCTGAGGACGATACCGTCGGGGAGGTGGCAGTCGCGATCTCCGACTCCGACTCCGATGACGATTCAACGGGGGTTGATTACCCAGAGATCAGCCCAGGCGTGACCCACAACGTACCTCTGGTCGGTCCAGAACTTCATCGCCCGTACCTACCATTACTCACGAGCTTGACCAAGGATGACCGCGATGGCTTCGATGTCGTTGCAGAATTTATACTCCAGGTCAGAACTTCTTCTCGGGCGCCGCCGGTCCGAAGTAACGCGCAAACAGAGATCCGACGCGACGTCAGTGTTGCTACATCATGATGATATTCAAGATCTTCTCCGGGTACGTTCGTCGCTTGTGTGGTCACCCGGGTTTCTCACTCTAGCTCAGGGTAGCGAAGAAGAGACAATACAGTTTCTAGAGGAGTCCGCGGTGGTTGAAAGGGTTGAGATTGATGAGAATGGAGGTGAATCGCGATTTATGCATAGTTGATACTGAAGCCTTCACATTTTGCAGTTGGGCAATTGGCGGGCCCTAGTGTAAATTGGCTCTCGGAGCTAGTTCAGGAGAATTTCAACATCGCTGTAAGTACACATCCGCGTTAAGGTTCTGTATTGATGGAGAACACTCCAGGACGAGACCCCTGGCCAAACACGCCCGGTGAGTGGAGGTCACACTTTCTCCGCGGTATATCGGAATACTCATAGCTGTTTAGGGTCAGGCTAGGTCGGCAGCTTCGCTTATCAATGTATCCTCCACCTAACGTTGGATTTTGCAGTACCATGATTGCAAGTACCAAACAGCAGATACGCCAGGGTGTCCTTCTCTCTTCGTTGGACGAAGCCATCGAGGCCATTGATCTCGCGACGGTGGCCTCGAGCACCACACCGATCAAGACAGTGTTTAGTTCTGTCAGTGTTCTTCTAACAACAATAAAGGTGAGCGCCCCCCTTCTTCGATGATCTATTCCAAGTTCAGACGTAACCAGGATTCCGCGACCAACAAAATCGACTATATCGAGCTCGGGCTAACATGCGCTAACACATGTAGAGCCCTTGACCGGGGAATGAGTGGAAAGGAACCGGACGGCTTCGGTCAGTCCGTGTTCGATGCAATCCAGTACTTGTCGATGTGGGTTCAGTCAGTGACGCGTGGTTTGGGTAGCTCACCGATGGCGCTCTCGATGGTAGGATTGTGGCGGAGATCCAAGGGAAAGTCACCAAGCAGGGCGGGTGGAACACAGCTTCTCCATCTCTCCATGCGAAGGATGAGGAGGCGATCGCCGCTTGGGAGTTAGACCTCAGCAGGATCACTTTTGTCTTCAACGTGCGCTCAATCGTTTCCGCTTAGTCTCCGCTAACCGTCCACTTGCAGGCTGAATTAGCGGTAGACGCGCGCGGAGCTTTTTCTGACATTAGTTCCTTTGCTATTCCGAAAGTGAGTACAGGGCCCAAAACGAAACTCCTTCCCTACACGACCAGCACCGGCACCCGACGACAAACGCACACCACGGCTATAGCAAGACCCCGCAGATCCGCATTGGCCCACTTGTCTCGTATCTCCAGGGATACAGTCTCCTCCCAGGAAGCTCAGCAAGTATTGACCGCTGCATTTACGGCCCCCGACTATATTGGCTGCATCAGGAACCTCAAAAGATGTAGGATCGACCCGCAGGCATACATCGACGGCTTGGATCGGGTCAGTTCTCGCCCTCCCGTGCTGATGAGCAGCGCGTTAACAGATACTCCGCATCAGATAATAGACACCCTAACGCCTGGGTCAGAAATTTACAATCGCTCTCTCCGAGCACTGAGAAAGGCTTGCGGTATCTACGGAATCCTCCCATCTTCGCACCTCATACCGCCAGCGTTGACCCTGGTAACGGCCGGTACAATCAAGCGCCCGTTCGCCTCTGGCGGGTTTTCCGACATGTGGAAGGCCAGAAACAATAGCGGGCAGGTTTTTGCCATCAAACACCTCCGCACCTATGAGGTCGACAACCTCAGTCATGTGAAAAAGGTAGCTCGGGTCTGTCACTCTGTCTGTCAGCACTCCTCACTGGAGCTCCGTCTATAGAAATACTGCAAGGAGGTCATCATCTGTAAGCGAATAAGGCACGAGAATATTCTGAGTGTCGAAGGTGTCGCGCCGGAGCTATTTGAGTTTTGTGTGGTCTCCAGATGGATGGATAATGGCAATATGCTGCACTACGTGAGATCTCAGGGACAAGTCGATCGCAAGAGTCTTGTGAGTTCGTCTCTTTGTAGTGGTGTATCGATCTATACTCATCGCCGATGCTCAGTTGCTCGGTGTCACACGTGGCCTCGACTATCTCCATTCCAATGGGATTATTCACGGAGACTTGAAAGGTGTAAGCAAAATACTTGAATACCTTCTTCACGGATGCTAACTGGTCGGACTTTTCTGTAGTCCAACGTCCTCATCGACGAGAAGGGTAAACCCCTCCTGGCGGACTTCGGTCTTTCCTCGATTATGGAGGGTGCCACCTCGATCAGCGCTTCGACCCCTGCCAGCGGGGGTACGATTCGTTGGTCCTCTCCAGAGCTCCTTGGGGCGTCCTCTGATAAACCTAAGGATCGAACCCCTACTACCAAGTCTGACGTCTACGCGCTATCGATGGTCATCATAGAGGTTTGTGGTCCCTTACCCTATCAGCCCAAGTACTCACGCCCACGCCCTCCTGTCAGCTGTACACTGGGAACGTTCCTTTCGTCAACGTGCAGGACCCGACTGTCATTGTCATGGTGGCAAGGGGCGAAAGGCCACCCAAACCGGTCCACGCCGAAGTACTTGGATTGACACCAGCGGTCTGGGAACTGACGAAAATGTGCTGGCACGAGAAACCTGCAAAACGCCCAGACGTCTCTGAGATCCTCGTTCACTTTGAGGGTATGTCGTTACCCGCGCGTTTGAGTGTGAGTTCGCTGATGAAGCGGATGAATAGGCAAGAAGGCGATACCCCAACCTCCATTCCTCGAACGTCTGAAAGGCACATTCGCCCATTGATTCCATATATTGCTCCTCCGCTACCGCGAACGCACCCCCGATTCCGTTGTCCTTTGTGTTTTGGGCCTACAGACGCCGAGTGAGGCTTGAAGCCTGGTTCTACACCTGGAGGTACCCCGTTCTATACATCCGGTCCGAGCACCGTGTGTAGGACCTGTCGCACATTACGCTCTCCAGAGTGTATTGAAGTGCTACCATGCCGCCTCATACAAGTGATGGGGCAGGCGGCATCCACTATTTTAAAGGCACATGTTCGAGGCATCCTCTTTGCGAAGCCTTGATTAGGTGCATACCGTTTTTGACCCAGGCTCACCTGCCGGGACTTCGCGTGTTTGATGTCGTGTTGGTTCCGCATCTCATGTACGGGTCGTCATAGTTTTGTTTCTAAAGTGATATTCACAACGCGTTGAAAAACGACGGAGTGCAGAAATGAGTACGAAGATCAACAAAGTTGGTATGCGCTGTTTACCACCACCCATCCCCCGGCCACCAGAGTCCTCGCCGTGCCCATGTCTACGCTTAACTCTGCCCTGCGCTCATGAGTTAGCACGATACCGTGGGCACCAACAGCCGCCTCGATTTCTCCAGCCATACCCCCCCGCGAGTCATCATATCCCCATCGTTTGGCTATCCCCATGCCCCCCCTTTCTCCCAAAGTCATCTATCATACCAGTCGACCTCCTGCACTCGCGCGCTATTCTATACCTATTGTCGATCCCCCCACCCATATTACTAATGATCGATCCCCGACGCTATATCCCGTGTTATAGTCGTTTTTTTTTCGCGCATCCCGGGGACCACCTGTTATAATCGTTGCTGCTTTAGTTGTGGCCCTCGAGAAGTCTGGCCTTGGTCGATCCTTCGAAAAGCGCCTTATCCCAGTGATCAATATCGGTTAACCCCGCCTGAAAGTGCCATCAATGTTGAGGTACTTCTGAGTGACCCGATTGGAAAGTTAAAACTCTGGCGATGGAAACAAGCAGCTGTCGGACGGATCACCCGCTGTAGTCGAGCGATAGATTACACATAAATCAGTTGACCTAGTCCAATGGAGCGAGTAAAAATTGTCTACGAAAAGAGACAACAGAAATGCAGACAACGGTACTAGGGAATCAACCCAGTACCATGTGGGGTTCGGCCCAAGACGCGTCAGGGAAGAACGAGGATGGTCTCCTTACCACCCCTCGCGAACTGAGGAGTGTCAAACACACGTCGCGGCACCACAAGTAGTGAGAAGGGATCAATTGACGGCCTGAAGGAACGAGGTTAACCCTGATTGAAAATGCCGACGAGAAGCCCAACGCTGTCCCCACACAATCCCTCCACACCACCACCAGCCGTGACCGCTTGATGATAAACCCTCCTGAAGCGGTGTAAGATTTCGTGGGATCACTGAAGGGTCAAATCTCGTCCAGTTGGCGAGGAAGGTTGGGATACCAGAACCGAGCTGACGAAGCTAATCCCATCTTGCAAAACGGCACGAGTCCTTGGCTCAGCCCCAAACCTCCTACGTTGTCTGCGTGATTGAATCCCGCTCAACCATCGTTAATGAAAAGTCCCAGCAGGAACGCTCAACACAAGGGCGATCCCGTGAAGAACGCGGCACCGTGCAACAGTACCAGAGCAACGATGTAGTGATGCAGCCGCAAGGTGAAATAAGCAAGAACGCCAACGTGACCAGCGCCAGCCCTCCTGGGATATACCGTCCGAGATAGTGCAGGAACCGGCCCACCCTTACGAGGGATAGATCTGCACAGTTGTATGGCGAGTGACCCCGAGTAACCATATTCAGGGGCCGAGGAACGCAATCAATGCTATGGAACGTTAGCGAAATCGCCTAATGTCGACCTCGATGCTTCATCCAGACTTACCATTGAAATCTATCGCGTCGGTTCTCGCGTTGACGGGACCGAACACTCCAACTGATATCCCTCGTCGTCCGTTTCCCCACCTCTCCCCCCTCTGCAATCACGCTCGGATAACCGTCATCTAGGCTATAACGAGACTCCCTCGATGTCCGAAAAAATACACCTGGTATTGACGGGGGAAATAGGTGGAAGATACGCGACCGGCGAGCGTTCCGATGATGTGCCTCAGGGGGACAGCGGATGAAGGTAATTCGTGAGCAAGTCTTGGTCGAAGAGCAGCGGTCAATCGGTTGTTGAATTCTGGATGAGAGGTGGAGTGGGGGGACGGAGTGAACGAAGGGTGCGGGAGATCGGTCGACCGGATGCAGTCAAAGGACATCGACTAGATCCTCTGCTGGCGCAGAAACGACGGGGGGAGCGCGGCTATAGAGAAGAGGGTACACGATAGGTGGGTGGTTCGAAGATGCGTCCGATGGAACAGCCAGCAAAGCGAAGTCGAAAGCGCGTCGGCGTGATATACGCAAGCGGGGGGAGTTTGACCAGAGTCGGATGATCGCACGCCTCTCAAAGGGTACCATGAATATGTTCGCACAGGCGCGTCATTGAGAATGGTCGCCTATTTCCATCAGGGTGTACACCTTCACAGCCTGCGCGCCGTACCGCCTCCTCGTAGTTCCCTCGTCCCCCGACCATGCAAGCCAAGTCCCAACGACCGAAGGGGAGAGACGGGACCATCTCGTCGCTGAACATGGCCATCGACGGCCTGAATCTCGCGAAGGAGGTCGCAAGTCTCACCCCAGCCAAGGCCGTTTTTGGTTCCGTCAGTATCCTCCTCGTGATGATCAAGGTATGTTTCCTCCTCCTCTGCGGCGGGATAACCCAAATTCATATGCATCCAGGACACCATGGTCAACGAACTGGACTGTGTCGAACTAGGGCTGGCCTGCGCGGATGTATGTAACGCTCTTGACCGCGGGGTGGGCGAGAAACGATTGGATCAGCTGAATCGGTCTGTATGTGAGGCGATTGAGCAATTGACGACGTGAGTTCAACCGACGATGCATGTTGTGCACGCTTCACTCACTCCGCCCTTGGTCGCAGAACCGTGGCAGAGATCCAGAGAAAGATCATCGAGAAGAGGGATCGGAATCCGCTCTCTCAATTTGCCCATGCGAAACATGACAAGGAAACCATCGCGGCCTGGAGGCTGGACCTCCTTAGGATCCTTCAAGTCTTCAACGTACGTTCGGCCGGTTCTGTTTTGACTATTGCTAACCGACTCCTTTCAGACCGAGCTGGCCTTGAACACTCATAACGTAGCCTTGAATACTCACACCATAGTTTCCGACATACACCAGAACATGTCGAGAGGCCACGAGGATCCCGGCGGCAAAAATCAGGCGGTAAGTGATGCTCGTACTCCACCCAACGCCGAACAGTCAGTGACAATTGTCTAGGCCCAGACCAGGTCAGTGATCCCAGATATCATCAAGTCCTAACCTTACATTCCTATCTAGAGGACATGGAGAATCACCCCCCTCGCCACCCAGAGGCTTCTTTGGACGTGATGAGTTGATCGACAAGATCGTCGGTCTGGCGGAAAACCTCACCCCGGTCACTCTCATCGGTGCTGGCGGGATCGGCAAGACGTCCATCGCTCTCACCGTCCTGCATCACGGTCGCATCAAGCGACGGTTTGGCGAGGATCGTCGGTTCATCCGATGCGACCAATTCCTGGCAACCCCCGCCCATTTCCTCGCTCGGCTCTCCAAGGTCACCGGTGCTGGGGTCGAGAATCCTGAGGATCTGGCCTCCCTGCATCCGTTCCTATCTTCAAAGGAGATGGCCATCGTCATCGACAACGCGGAGTCCATTCTCGACCCACAGGGAACACACGGCCGGGAGATATACAATATAGTGGAGGAGCTGAGTCAACTGGAGACCATTTGTCTCTGCATAACGTCCCGGATCTCTACCACCCCTCCGGACTGCGAAACTCTCATCATCCCGACGTTGTCAATGGAGGCCGCGTACGACACATTCTATCGCATCTACAAGCATGACGAGCGGTCCGATTTGGTTGGCAACGTCCTGGAGCAGCTCGACTTTCACCCACTGTCGATCACGCTGCTCGCTACCGTTGCCCATCACAACCAGTGGGACACGGACCGACTTTCAAGCGAATGGGGGAGCCGGCGGACGGATGTGCTCCAGACGGTGCAGAACAAGAGCCTTGCCGCCACGATCGAACTATCACTTGCCTCCCCCATGTTTCAAGATCTTGGCCCTGATGCTCGAGACCTTCTCGGAGTCGTCGCCTTCTTCCCTCAAGGTGTTGACAAGAACAACACAGAGTGGTTGTTTCCCGCCATCTCGAACCTAACGGACATCTTCGACAAGTTCCGGATGCTTTCCCTGACATATCAAAGTAATGGGTTTATCACGATGCTCTCACCACTCCGGGACTATCTCTGTCCCAAAGATCCCAAATTGTCTCCACTCCTCTGTACAACCAAGGAACACTACTTCAGCCGGCTGTCGGTTGAGATTGATCCTAGCAGACCCGGGTTTGAGGAGGGACGATGGATCACGTCAGAGGATGTGAATGTCGAGTACCTGCTCGATGTCTTTACATCTATTGACGCGGAGTCGGACGATATCTGGGATACCTGCGCCAAATTCATGAGGCATCTCTATTGGCACAAAAGGCGGGTTGTTTCGCTGGGGTCGAAGATCGAGGAGCTCCGGGATGACCATCCCTCCAAGCCACAATGCCTCATCGGGCTCTCACGGCTATTTGAAGTGGTTGGAAACTTCGTGGAGGAAAAACGGCTCCTTGTTCATGCCTTGGTGCTCCAGAGAGAGCGTGGGGATGACAATCAGGTCGCTCAAACATTGATGTTCCTATCCGAAGCAAACCGGCTACTATGCCTCTACAAGGAAGGGATCCAACAAGCCGAGGAAGCATTGGAAATTTATACACGGCTTGGCAATACGGTGGCACAGGCACGGCTGTTGAGCGACCTCGCTTATTTGTTGTACGGCGACGATCAGCTCGACGCCGCAGAGAAAGCCGCACTCCGCGCAATCGATCTCTTCCCGGAGAAAGGCCAAGAAATTCTGGTCTGCCAGTGTCGCCGCGTTCTCGGCCATATATATCGCTCCAAGGGCAAGAAGAAGAAGGCCATTCACCATTACGAGACAGCCCTGGGAATTGCGTCCTCTTTCGGTTGGGACGGCGAGCTATTTTGGATTCATTGCTCCCTGGCCGAACTTTTTTCCGCTCAAGGCAGGTTCGATGATGCACACGCTCATAACGAGCACGCCAAGTCACATGCAGCGAACGACGAATACAACCTGGGTCGCGCGATGGAGCTGCAGGCTGGGTTTTGGTTCGAACAGCGTAGATTTGAGGAGGCCAAGTCTGAGGCTCTGCGCGCCGCCGACGTTTATGAGAAGCTCGGGGCTACGTCGGATGTAGAGGACTGTAGAGAGCTCCTCCGGAAGATTGACAAGAAATCGAATAACGGTGAGCCCCCACAGATGACGCTACTTCCTGTGTGTATTGACATTCCTTTCTAAGTTTGGGGGACATGGTGGCGCCAACGGTTCCATTGAGTTCTTCAGGCGACTCTTCCTACAAGTCGCCCCAACACCTTGTCCTTCCACCGCGGTTATCGTGGTATTCTTCGATACGATTACTATCCCCGTCCCCACATTTATCAACCTCTGCCACCACCTCATCTCACATCCGTTGTCCTGCTGCTTGTTGTTGATCCCCATCTCCCGTACCACGTTTGTTTCTCATCGATGTATCCCACGTGCTACATCAACGGTTTTGTTTGGCAATGCCAAAACCCCCAAGTCACTCACCACGACCGCCACGCCGTGTCGGGTGAACGAGGCGCGGTACTCCTGGAATATCTCGAGGAATATGAGGTGACCAGGAGCGGCGGAAGCTTTAGAGGTGGAGCCTGTCCTCGTGCATTCATGGATCAATCGATCACGACTGGACCATGCTCGACCAGCTCTTTCCCAAGTGAAAACCCCCCTCGTGTATAATTGGAATAGACATTCGTTTCTCCATCACGCGCTTCACCTATCTCGCTGCCTTCTGTCTCCTGGATCGTTTGTGTCATTGAGTGGCTCGTTTCGGCAACGTCGTGATCGCTTGATTGATTTTGGTGAGAGTGAATCTGGTGGGAAGTGTTCTTCCTCAACGTCTCAGACTAAGGTCACCAAATTTAAATGGGCTGAGTGATCTGGGTTGCAGATAAAGTGAGAAGTATTACATAACCAAAATGTCGGTACGTGAGAGGTGAATGAAGGTGGACGAGCAACAGGGAATGTGCCATGCCGTAGAAAGACAAGACAGCAACCATGAGAGGTCACTCTAGTGCGACAGACGAGAGTCGGCCCAAGCCCCGTTTGAAAATGGCAGGCGATTGAACTGTCCAATACCTTTCCGGCAGACTTTTCCCACCTGCGTCGACAGTTCACGGTCACCGACGAGCCCGCCCAGGTATCACCGGACCGGCAGATCGTTGATTCTCCGATTACTACTGCGGCTTTGAGTGGAGAAAGGGAAGTTGGCGGTGTGGTTGGAGGCCTTGTTCGCTGGTGCTAGTACATAATAGGGTCTATGATCGACTTGAGCGCGATTCCCGGTTCTTCTGTCTGCTCTCGAGGGGAGGAGTTTGGCGCTGGTCAATTCCTCGGTGCAAATCTCCAGGTTTTTTTCTTCTTCCGTCGGCTCATTTCGTGTCTTCAACATCCCCGTTCCCTCCTAGGAGGACGGTCCCCATCTTACTGCGAGCGACATCAACGAGAAGCACAAGATCTTTACGCACTTGGAGGATTTGCACCGGCCAGGCAGGAGGGA
>Ga0307513_10007233_pt1 | contig 14420 bp, 12 predicted proteins | sample 15_EM_MG_FD_202174 | JGI IMG/M metagenome (GOLD analysis project Ga0307513, IMG submission 202174) | Populus trichocarpa ectomycorrhiza microbial communities from riparian zone in the Pacific Northwest, United States - 15_EM | ecosystem: Host-associated > Plants > Roots > Unclassified | place... | reverse complement strand
GGTCGGTGTGGACTTCGCGGGGAGTCCGCCCGCCACCGCCCGGCCGTCCTTGAGGACGGTGACACGGTCGCCGATACGGCGGATCTCCTCCAGCCGGTGCGAGATGTAGACGACGGCGACCCCGTCTGCGGTCAGGTCACCGACGATGCGGAAGAGGTTGTCGACCTCCTCCGGGTCGAGCGCGGCGGACGGCTCGTCCATGACGATCAGCCGTACGTCGTGGGACAGCGCCCGTGCCATCGACACGATCTGCTGCTGGGCCGCCGACAACTCCCCGACCAGCCGCCCGGGATCGACCTCCGGGTGGCCAAGTCGCTTGAGCAGGGCGGCAGTTGAGGCCTTGGCCACCTTTCCTCGTACGACGAATCCGGCGGTCGTGGGTTCATGGCCGAGGTGGACGTTCTCGGCGACCGACAGGTGTTCCACCAGGTCGAGTTCCTGGTAGATGGTGGCGATGCCGAGGCGCATGGCGGCGATGGGCGAGCGCAGGGTGACCGGCTCGCCGCGCCAGGTGATGGTGCCGTCGTCGGGCTGGTGGGCGCCGGCCAGGACCTTGATGAGCGTGGACTTCCCGGCGCCGTTCTGGCCGAGCAGACAGTGCACTTCACCGGCCTGGACGTCGAGGTCGACGCCGTCGAGGGCCCGGACGCCGGGGAACGACTTGGTGATGCCGGACATGCTGAGCAGCGGTGGTTCTGGTGCCATGACGGTTCCCCTTGGCGGGCGTGCGGGCCGGTTGCAGGGCAGATCGCGTGCGGGACAAATCGCTTGCTGGGCAGGCGTTTTGAGCAGGGCGGAGCATTCGAGCAGGGCAGAGCAGGGCGCCGTACCGGTGAGCCGCGTGTACGAGGTGGTCTACGCGGGTGAGAACAGGTGGTCGCTGATGAGCCGGGCCGCGCCGATGACTCCGGCGGTGGGGCCCAACTCCCCCAGCACGATGGGCAGGTTGCCGGTCGCCAGTGGCAGTGACTGCCGGTAGACCTGGGTGCGGATCGCGGCGAGCAGGGTGTGGCCGAGGCCGGTCACCCCGCCGCCGATCACCACCAGGCCGGGGTTGAAGAAGCTGACCAGGCCGGCGATGACCTGGCCGGTGCGGTTGCCGCCCTCGCGGATCAGGTCGAGCGAGGTGGCGTCCCCGGCGGCAGCGGCGGCGGCGACGTCGACGGCGCTCAGGGCGCCGCTCGCCTCCAGTCGGGCCGCGAGTTCCGCCGAAAGTCCTTGCTGGGCCGCCTCTTTGGCGTCGCGGGCGAGCGCGGCGCCGCTGAAGTGGGCTTCCAGGCAGCCCCGGTTGCCACAGGCGCACGGGCGGCCGTCGGGCACCGCCTGGATGTGCCCGATGTCGCCGGCACTGCCCGTCACCCCACGGTGGACCTCACCGCCGACGACGATGCCACAGCCGATACCGGTGCCGATCTTGACGCAGAGGAAGTCGCCCACGGAACGGGCGACGCCCGCGTGCTGCTCCCCCATCGCCATCAGGTTCACGTCGTTGTCGACCATCACCGGGCAGCCCAGTTCCTGGCTGAGCGCCTCCCGTACGGGGAAACCGTCCCAGCCGGGCATGATCGGCGGGGCGACCGGTACGCCCTCGGGGAAGCGGACCGGGCCCGGGACGCCGATACCGGCGCCGTCGAACCCCTCCGCGAGCCCGGAGGCCCTCAACTTGGCGGCCATGGACAGGACTTGCTCGAAGACCGCGACCGGACCCTCGCGTACGTCCATGGGCTGGTTGACGTGCCCCAGCACCTCCAGCTCGGCGTTGGTGACCGCGACGTCTATCGAGGTCGCACCGATGTCGACGCCGAGGAAGCGCAGGGCGGGGGCGAGCCGGATGTTGTGCGAGCGGCGGCCACCGCGCGAGGCGGCGAGACCGTCGGCCACGACCAGGCCCGTCTCCAGGAGCCGGTCCACCTCCACGGCCAGCTTGGACCGGGACAGGTCGACCTGATCCCCCAGCTGGGCCCGGGAGTTGGGCCCACCGTCACGCAACAGCCGTAGCAGCCGGGCCTGATGGGCGTTCGCGGGGCGTGCGGTCATACGTCTCACAAGCCCCTCCCCGCCTAGTCAGGCACCAACCAGCCACGGTTTCCGGCCACTTCGCCGGGCTTTCGAGTGGAACGTAGCAGCGGCTGCCGGGGCTGGGAAGAAGTTGCGCACAGATTGCCACTCACTTTTTCCTCTGAGTGGACAAAGAAGAGGACGTGTATCCCCTCGCTGCCGACGGTCGGGGGGCTCAGTCGCGCGGGCGCTCGTGGTACGTCTTGCGGGTGTGTTCCGTGTGGGCCCGCATGATCTCCGTCGCCCGCTGACCGTCGCCGTCCGCGATCGCCGCGATCAGCTCACGGTGCTCGATCCACGACTGCCGGCCACGCTGCCGGGCCACCGGCGTGTAGTACCAGCGCACCCTACGGTCGACCTGCGCGGCCAGCTCCGCGAGGACCGCGTTCCCCGCGAGTTCCATCACCTTCGCGTGGAAGCGGGCGTTCATGGCGACCGCGCCGTCCACGTCGTCCTCACCCACCGCCCGCTCGCCCTCCGCGCACAGCTGCTCCAGCGCCTCGACGCCGGCGCTGTTCGTACCCGCGGCGGCGAGCCGGGCGGCCTCGGCCTCCAACAGCGTGCGGACGGTGAGGAGTTGGTCCGCCTCCTCCTCCGTCGGCTCGTGCACGAAGGCACCCTGGGCGGGCCGCAGGTCGACCCAGCCATCCGTGTTGAGCCGTTGCAGCGCCTCGCGGACCGGCTGACGTGACACCCCGAGGTGCCCGGCGAGTTCGCTCTCGACGAGGTGCTGGCCGGGCCGCAGGGCACGCGTGGTGATCAGTTCGAGCAGCGCCTCGTACACCCGGTCACGCAACGGACCGGGGCGTTCGAGCCTGGGCACCGCACCCTGCGGCAGTCCCGTCGACGACAGCATCGCGATCCCCCTAGGGCAACGCCGGGCAGAGCAGCCGGGAGGTCAGTATGAATTGCCTTTCGTCTACAGTCCACGGTGCACAGATACCGTCCACGGTGCACAGAAGCCGAGGCGCTCACGGACAGCGGAGCCCGCGCGGACACCGAGGCACTCAGGGACAGCGGACGACCTGTCCGGCGTACGAGAGGTTGCCGCCGAAGCCGAACAGCAGGACCGGGTCGCCGGTGGTGATCTCGGCGCGCTCGACCAGTTTCGAGAAGGCGAGCGGGATGCTGGCGGCCGAGGTGTTGCCCGACTCGACGACATCGCGGGCCACGACGGCGTTCACCGCGCCGATCTTCTCGGCCAGGGGTTCGATGATGCGCAGGTTGGCCTGGTGCAGGACGACGGCGGCGAGGTCCTCGGGGGCGAGTCCCGCGCGCTCGCAGGCCTGGCGGGCGATCCGCGGCAGCTGGGTGGTGGCCCAGCGGTACACGCTCTGCCCCTCCTGCGCGAACACCGAGGGGGTGCCCTCGATCCGTACGGCGTGCCCCATCTCGGGCACGGAACCCCACAGCACGGGCCCGATGCCGGCGATCCCCTGCTCGACCGGCGGGCAGGCCTCGACGACCGCCGCGCCCGCGCCGTCCCCGACGAGTACGCAGGTCGTGCGGTCGGTCCAGTCCGTCACCGCGGACATCTTGTCGGCGCCGATGACGAGGGCCCGGGTCGATCCCCCGGCCCGTACCGCGTGGTCGGCCGTGGCCAGGGCGTGGGTGAAGCCGGCGCACACCACGTTGAGGTCCATCGTGGCCGCCGAGGGGATGCCGATCCGGTGCGCGACCCGGGCGGCCATGTTCGGGGAGCGGTCGACGGCCGTGGAGGTGGCGACGAGGACGAGGTCGATGTCGCTCGCGGCCAGGCCCGCCGCCGCGAGCGCCTTGGCGGCGGCGTGCGCGGCCAGCTCGTCGACGGGCTCGTCGGGGCCGGCGATGTGGCGCGTACGGATGCCCACCCGGCTTCTGATCCACTCGTCGTTGGTGTCGACCAGACCCGCCAGATCCTCGTTGGTGAGCACCTTGGCGGGCTGGTAGTGACCGACGGCGGCGATGCGCGAGCCGTTCATGAGTGGGTCCCCTTACTGCTTTTCGGTAGCGGGATCCACCAGTCTGATCAGTGACTCACCAGTACGACGGCACGCGATGCCACAGGATTCACGCGGCCGGGTTGTCGGCTTCCATCAGACCCCATGGCGACCGAACACCTACCCCGTGAACAACTGTGTCGCCTTCTGTACCAGTTCGTAGACCCCGTAGCAGAGCGGCGCCCCCACCCACAGCCAGGCGAACGCGATCAGGGGCCGCCGGTCGGGCGGGCCCGCGCTCTCAGACGGACTGCTCTCGCTGGACATCGGCGGCCTCCTTCGGTGCGGGGATGTGGTGGCGGGGGTCGACGGGGCGGACGAGTTCGTTGGCGACGAAGCCGACGGCGAGCAGTCCGATCATGATGTAGAACGACATCCCGTAGAGGGCGGAGCCGGTCTTGCCTGCCTCCTCCTGCCGGTCGGCTATCCAGTTGACGATCAGCGGGCCGAGGACACCGGCCGTGGACCAGGCGGTGAGCAGCCGCCCGTGGATCGCGCCGACCTGGTAGGTCCCGAAGAGGTCCTTCAGATAGGCGGGGATGGTGGCGAAGCCGCCGCCGTAGAAGGAGAGGATCACCAGCGCGCACAGGATGAACAACGGCTTGGAGGAGTCCCCGAACCAGGCGATCGACGCGTACATCAGCGCGCCCACGCCCAGGTAGACGCGGTAGATGTTCTTGCGGCCGATCAGGTCGGAGGTGGACGACCAGCCGATCCGGCCCGCCATGTTGGCCGCCGACAGCAGCGCGACGAAGCCGGCCGCCGCCGACACCGAGACCGGTGTGGAGCTGTCCGCGAAGAAGTCCTTGATCATCGGCGCGGCCTTCTCCAGGATGCCGATGCCCGCGGTCACGTTCATGCAGAGGATGACCCACAGGCACCAGAACTGCGGGGTCCGCACGGCACTGCGCGCGGAGACCTGGACGCCCGAGAGGGCACTGGGCCCGCTCGCCGCGCCGCCGGCGGCGGGCTTGTCGGTGCGCGGCACCCGCACCAGGAGCACCCCGAGCGACATGAACACGGCGTACGACAGTCCGTGCACGAGGAAGGCGAGCGCGATCCCGGAGCTGTCGGAACCGAACGACTCCAGCATCTGCGCCGACCAGGGCGAGGCGATGAGCGCGCCGCCGCCGAAGCCCATGATCGCGATGCCGGTGGCCATGCCGGGCCGGTCCGGGAACCACTTGATCAGGGTGGAGACGGGCGAGATGTAGCCGATGCCGAGGCCGATGCCGCCGACGAAGCCGTAGCCGAAGACGATCAGCCAGTACTGCTCGGTGGCGGCGCCGAGCGAGGCGATCAGGAAGCCGGAGGAGAAGCAGACCAGGGCGACGGTCATGGCCCAGCGCGGCCCGTTGCGCTCGACGAGGGTGCCGCCGAACGCGGCGGACAGGCCGAGCATGACGATGCCGAGCTGGAAGGGCAGTGCGCTCTGTGTGCCGCTGAGGCCGAGGGCTGATTCCAGCGGCGGCTTGAAGACGCTCCAGGCGTAGGCCTGACCGATGGAGAGATGGACCGAGAGGGCGGCCGGAGGAACGAGCCAGCGGCTCCAGCCGGGTGGGGCTACGGGGGGACTCATGATCCCGGACGATAGGAACCGGCCGCATGGTTGGGAAGGCGGCCGGTCGAACTCGCCGACCGTATGCGGTGAGCGGTATCCGGGCTGCGCCGAACGGTCGTTCGGACCGGACGAACGGTTTGCCGGAACCGCACCGAGCACCGCTTCCGAGCCACGGACACCTCGCCCGGCCCGTCCGACCCCTACCACCCGTACTGCAAGCCGTGCCGCAACCCTTGCCGACGCCACTACCATACTGTAGACAATATTCGCGAGCGCGGTTCCGTCGCTCCTCGCCCGTGCAGGACAACTCGCCCGTGCAGGACAATGAGACCGTGAACGCCACCCACCAGCACGTACAGAACCGGGGCTGATCAAGGACATGGGACGAGTCACGGAACGACGCAAGGTGATCCGCATCCGCGACGGCGCGGTCTCCGCCCGTCCGGACACCCTCGTCGCCGAGGAACCCATGGAGATCCGGCTGAACGGCAAGCCGATCGCCATCACCATGCGGACCCCGGGCGACGACTTCGCGCTCGCCGCCGGCTTCCTGGTGAGCGAGGGTGTGCTCGCCGAGGGGCGCGAACTCCAGAACATCGTGTACTGCGCGGGCGCCACGGAGGACGGCTCGAACACGTACAACGTGGTGGACGTGCGCACGGCCCCGGACGTGGTGCTGCCCGACATCACACTGGAGCGGAACGTGTACACGACGTCCTCGTGCGGCCTGTGCGGCAAGGCGAGCCTGGATGCCGTCCGTACGACGGCCCGCTGGGCGATCGACGACGGCGCCGACGCTCCCCCGGTCCGGCTGACACCCGAGCTGCTCGCGAGCCTCCCCGACCGGCTCCGCGCGTCCCAACGGGTGTTCGAACGGACCGGGGGTCTGCACGCGGCGGCCCTGTTCACGGAGGAGGGCGAGCTGCTCGACATCCGTGAGGACGTGGGCCGGCACAACGCGGTCGACAAGCTGGTCGGCCGGGCGCTGCAGAACGGCCGGCTGCCGCTGTCCCGGACGATCCTGCTGGTCTCGGGCCGGGCCTCGTTCGAGCTGGCGCAGAAGGCGGTCATGGCCGGGATTCCGGTGCTGGCGGCCGTCTCGGCGCCCTCGTCGCTCGCCGTCGACCTGGCGGCCGAGTCGGGGCTGACGCTGGTGGGGTTCCTCCGGGGCTCCAACATGAACGTGTACGCGGGCGAGGACCGTATCGCTCTGCAAGCCGCGGCCTCCCAAGGCTGACCGGGCCTCCCAGGGCTGACCGGCTTCCCCGCGGCACGGCGGCGGGGCCCCGAACGGCGGGGAGCGCCCCCTGCGCCGTGGGGCCCCGCCTCTACCACCGCCCAGCTACCCGGTGCCCGAGACCCGGGTGAGCAGGGACGTCAACAGTTCGCGTTCCACGACGGTGAGCGGGGCCAGCAGCTCGTCGTTGGCCTTGCGCGCGGCCCGCTCGCAGCGGGTCAGCAGCCGCCGTCCGTCCGCCGTGACCGACACCGCGTTCTTGCGGCGGTCGTGCGGGTCGGGTGCGCGGACGACCAGTCCGGCGTCCTGGAGGTCGTTGAGGACGCCGACCATGTCCTTGGCGTCGAGCCCCACCCCGCGCACCAGTTCGGCCTGCGCGACCGGGCCCAGCTCCGCGACGGCGGAGAGCACCACGTGATGCCACATCTTCAGCCCTTCACGGGCCAGCGCGGCGGCGACCAGCGCCCGCCCGCGGTCGGCTGCCCTCCCCAGGATCCAGCTGGGGAGGACACGTATCGAACGAAGTTCGGCAGACATAAGAAAAGCCTAGCGAATAATCATTGGACCTCCCAACGGTTATACGTTTATCGTTGGGACTCCCAATGGTTTTCGCGGAGGTGCGGTGTGGTCGGTGTCGTCGGCGCGGTCCCGCACGGCCGAATACCAAGGTTGTCCTGAACCCGCGACACGCGGTTCTTGTGGGGCAGCTGAGCAGCCAACTACCGTCTGATGCGCGCAAGTTGGACGTGGGATGTCCGAATTTCCGGATGCCCGGTTGTTCAGATGTCCAGACCTCTGAAATCCCCCACCCACGTTCAGAACTCTGAAGTCCAGACGCATGAAGTCCAGACGTTGAAGGGCAGGGCCGCACATGCCGTCAAGTCTTCGCGCACGTCTCAGATCCACCCTCACGGCCGTGTGCACCACGGCCGCTCTGCTGTTCGCGCTGCCAAGCCCCGCGGGCGCCGAACAGGCCACCCCGACGGCGACGTTCGAGCAGCAGGTGCTCTTCCGGGCCTCCCAGGACCCTGGGTATGCCTGCTACCGCATCCCGGCCGTCGTCCGGACCCTGAAGGGCACGCTGCTGGCGTTCTCCGAGGGGCGCAAGGACAACTGCGGGGATGCCGGTGACATCGACATCGTCGTCAAGCGGTCGACCGACAACGGGGTCACCTGGGGCCCGCTCCAGGTCGTGAACGACGGCGGGGTCGACACCCACGGCAACCCGGCGCCGATCGTGGACCGGCAGACCGGCCGCATCCTCCTCGCGGAGACCTGGAACACGGGCCGGGGCGGCGGCAACTGCCCGGTGCCCTGCGACCGCAGCCCCCATCTGCAGTACAGCGACGACGACGGACTGACCTGGTCCGAGCCGCGCGACCTGAGCGCCGAGATCATGCCGCCCGAGTGGAACTCCTGGTACGCGACGGGCCCCGTGCACGGCCTCCAGCTCACCCGGGGGGCGTACGCGGGCCGGCTCGTCTTCGGCATCAACACCGAGACGTGGGACGGCAGCCGGATCAGCGCCAACCACGCCGCGCTGATCATCAGCGACGACGGCGGCGACCACTGGAAGGTCGGCGCCACCGACACCTGGCCGATCGCGGCGGACGGCACCTTCCGGCAGAAACCCTCCGAAGTGACGCTCACCGAGCGCCCGGACGGGGTGATCCTGGTCAGCGGGCGCGAACAGGACGGTACCGATCTCGGACACCGCACCCAGGCCTTCAGCGCGGACGGCGGCAGCAGCTTCCAAACCCCGTTCCACGCCCTCCCGGACCTCTACGCGCCCCAGGTCCAGTGCTCCACCGTCGACTTCGGCGCCCGCGTACTGCTGGCCTGCCCGGGCGATCCCGACCGGCGCCGGACGATGATGATCCGCTCGTCGTACGACGGCGGGCGCACCTGGGACAGCGTGGACCGGGGCACGGTCGTCACCCGGGACTGGTCGGGCTACTCCGATCTGGTGAAGATCGACAACCAGACGGTGGGCCTGCTGTACGAGGGCGGCGCCGTCGACGCACGCGACGAGATCCGCTTCGCCCGCTTCACCGAGGACTGGCTGACGCCGGCGCGCGGTCCCGACCCGACCACCCCCGACCTCGCCCCGCAGGCCCGTCCGGCCGCCGTCCTCGGCGGCGCCGCGCGGACCGACGGTGTGTTCGGCGGCGGCGCACTGGAGTTCGACGGCGTGGACGACGCCGTACGCCTCCCGTACGGCGACCGGCTGCCGCTGGGCACGAAGGACTTCACGGTGGCCCTCTGGTTCCGTACCACGGCGACGACGGGTGACCGGCCGCTGCTGTGGATGGGCGGGGTCGGCTCGACCCAGCCGCAGGTCTGGCTCCGCGCCGAGCCCGCGAGCAACCGTGTCCGGGGGCTGATGACCGTCCGGGACGGCGCGTCGGCGGTCAGGACGGCGTCGGCGACCTCCGTGGGCACGTACAACGACGGGCAGTGGCACTTCGCCGCTCTGCGTCGTGGCGGTGGGCAGTTCACGCTCTTCGTCGACGGTACGGCGGTGAGTGTGGCGGACGTTGCCGGGTCTGTCAGTCGCAACTCGGCGTTCGGGGTGCATGTCGGGGAGCGGATGGACAGTCTGCAGCACTTCAGTGGTGCGATCGACGATGTCCGGGTGTGGGACCGGGCGTTGGGTACGGCGGAGCTGTCCGCCGCGGCCATGACCGCGACGGTGGATCCGGCTGCGGCCACTAGCGATACGGTGCTTTGGCTGCCTCTGGATCAGGTGACCGCGAGTCGCTCCGGGCGATAGGTGGTTCGTCGGCCGCGGGGCCGGTGGGGGCTTGTCGCGCCCCGCGGCGGAGCCGCAAATCAGCACCGCCCCGCGCCCCTGTCGGGGGGCGCGAGCGCCCACCCGACCCCACCTGGTCCGCGGCCGTCGGGTCCTGGGAGCGGCGTTTGGCTATGACCGCGCAGACCATCAGCTGCATCTGGTGGAAGAGCATCAGGGGCAGTACGGCCAGTGCGGCCTGGGGGCCGAACAGGACGCTCGCCATGGGGAGTCCGGCTGCCAGGGACTTCTTCGAGCCGGCGAACTGGATCGCGATCCGGTCCTCGCGGTTGAAGCGGAGCGCCTTGCCGCCGTGCCAGGTGAGCGTCAGCATCACCGCGAGCAGTACGGCCTCGACGACCAGGAGTCCGGCCAGCCGGGCCGGGCTGACCTGGTGCCAGATGCCCTTGACCATGCCCTCGCTGAACGCGGTGTAGACGACGAGGAGGATCGAGCCCCGGTCGACCAGCCCGAGCACCTTCTTGTGCCGGGTGATGAACGCGCCGATCCAGCGCCGGAGCAGCTGCCCGGCGACGAACGGGACCAGCAGCTGGAGCACGATCTCGAGGAGCGAGTCGAGCGAGAAGCCGCCGCCGGTGCTGCCGAGCAGGGTGGCCGCGAGCAGCGGGGTGACGACGATGCCGACGAGGGAGGAGAAGGAGCCCGCGCAGATCGCGGCGGGCACATTGCCCCGGGCCATCGAGGTGAAGGCGATCGACGACTGGATCGTGGACGGCACGAGGGTGAGGAAGAGCAGGCCGGTGTAGAGGTCGTGGGTCAGGAACACCGGTTCGAGTCCCCGGGCGGCGAGGCCGAGCAGCGGGAAGACGACGAACGTACAGGCGAGGACCGTGACGTGCAGCCGCCAGTGCTTGAGCCCCTCCAGCGCCTCGCGGGTGGAGAGCCGGGCGCCGTAGAGAAAGAAGAGGAAGGCGATGGCGGCCGTGGAGGCACCGGATGCGACGTCGGCGCCCGTCCCGCGCGCCGGGAGGAGTGCCGCGAGCCCTACCGTCCCGAGCAACAGCAGGATGTAGGGGTCGATCGGCATCCAGCTCGGCCACTTCAGGCGTTTCACGGTGCTCCACTACTTCAGGGACAGGGACGTCAGGTTCAAGGACGGTCGTGCCCTTTCCATCGTCCTCCTCGGGTTCGTGATCGGGAATCCCGTACACCGCTCTGACTGTCATCACGTCTCGCGATAACGCGCTAGCGTGGAGGGCGTGTACGACCCCTCTCATCTGCGGACCTTTCTGACCGTGGCCCAGACGCTCAGTTTCACGCAGGCCGCCCGGCGGCTCGGGCTGCGTCAGTCGACGGTCAGCCAGCATGTGCGGCGGCTGGAGGACGCGGCCGGACGGCAGCTGTTCACCCGGGACACGCACTCCGTGGAGCTGACCGAGGACGGCGAGGCGATGCTCGGTTTCGCCCGCCGCATCCTGGACGTGCACGAGCAGGCGACGGCGTTCTTCACGGGCACGCGGCTGCGCGGCCGGCTGCGGTTCGGCGCGTCGGAGGACTTCGTACTGACCCGGCTGCCGGAGATCCTGGAGGGCTTCCGGTCCGACCATCCCGAGGTCGATCTGGAGCTGACGGTGGAGCTGTCGGGCACCCTGCACGAGCAGCTGGCCGCCGGGAAACTGGACCTCGTCCTGGCCAAGCGGCGCCCCGAGGACCCGCACGGCGAGCCGGTGTGGCACGACGAGCTGGTGTGGATCGGCGCGGAACGGCTCCGGCTGGACCCCGACCGCCCGGTGCCGCTGATCGTGTACCCGCCGCCGGGCATCACCCGCGCGCTCGCCATGGAGGCCCTGGAGCGGCAGGGCCGGGCCTGGCGCGTCGCCTGCACCAGTGGCAGCCTCAACGGGCTGATCGCGGCGGCCCGGGCGGGCCTGGGTGTGATGGCCCACTCGCGCGGACTGATCCCGCCCGGCCTGGTCCGCGTACCGGACCGCTTCGGGCTGCCGGAGCTGGGCCGGGTCGACTTCGTCCTGGTCCACGGCCATCGTCGTACGTCGGCCCAGAGCGCGGCGGACGCGCTGGCGGCGGCGATCCTCACGAGCGGGGACCGGCTGCACCGGCGTTAGGGCCTGTCGCGCCGACAGCCGCGATCCAGATCCAGGTGTGACAAGAACGGCGTCCGGGACGCAGACAGAGAGGGTGAAGCGGTCGACCGAAGGGCTTCTGGAACCTTAAAGAGCGTCCCAAGAGGCCTGGTACGGGCGGTGATCGGGTCGGTCGGATTCGGTGGAGATTGCGGAGCCGAAACGTACTTCGACGTAAGAAATTCTGTCCGTCCCCTACCCATACAGACGTATTTTCCGCCCGGCGACGGCGCCGAAGCTGAACACCGTTCGGCTTGGTACCCCCTCCCGCACCACAGACCTGTGGGGTAGCTTTCACCGCGCCGAGCCGGAGCGTCACTAGGAGCGGGTTTGCGCGAATTCACCAACCCTCCGTTGGCGTTGGCGCCGCCCGTGGGCGGTCTGGCCGACGTGGTCTACGAGCATGCCCAGGAAGACCCCCTCCGGGTCGCGCTCGGCCGCAAGGACGAGGCCGGCCAGTGGCGGGACGTGACCGCGGGCGAGTTCCGCGACGAGGTTCTCGCCCTCGCCAAGGGGCTGCTCGCACGGGGCATCCGGTTCGGGGACCGCGTCGCGATCATGTCCCGTACGCGCTACGAGTGGACGCTCTTCGACTACGCGCTCTGGACGATCGGCGCCCAGGTGGTGCCCGTCTATCCGACGTCCTCCGCCGAGCAGGTCTTCTGGATGCTGTACGACGCCGAGGTGACGGCGGCGATGGTGGAGCACGAGGACCACGCGATGACCATCGCCACGGTCATCGACCGGCTCCCCCAGCTGCGTCAGTTGTGGCAGCTCGACGTGGGGGCCGTACAGGAGCTGTACGAGGCCGGCGCGCACCTCGACGACGAGATGGTGCACCGGCAGCGGCTCGCGGTGACGCCCGATTCGACGGCGACGATCATCTACACCTCCGGCACCACGGGCCGCCCCAAGGGCTGTGTCATCACCCACGCCAACTTCATGTTCGAGGCGGACACCGTCATCGACCGGTGGGAACCGGTGTTCCACTCCAGGAAGGGCGACGAGGCGGCGACTCTCCTCTTTCTCCCCCTCGCGCATGTCTTCGGCCGGATGGTGCAGGTGGCCGCCATCCGTGGAGGGGTGCGTTTCGGCCATCAGCCGCAGCTGAACGCGGCGGCCCTGCTGCCCGACCTGGCCGCGTTCAAGCCGACGTTCTTCCTCGGGGTGCCGTACATCTTCGAGAAGGTCTTCAACGCGGCCCGCCGCAAGGCCGAGCGGGAGGGCAAGGCGGGCCCCTTCGAGAAGGCCGTCGAGGTCGCGGTGCGTTACGCGGAAGCGGTGGAGGAGAAGGCCTGGGACCTGGGCCCCGGCCCGTCGGCGGGTCTGCGGATGCAGCACCAGCTCTTCGAGAAGCTCGTCTACTCCAAGATCCGCGCCGCGATGGGCGGACGCGTCCGGCACGCGATGACGGGCGGTTCGGGGATGGACCGGCGCCTCGGGCTGTTCTTCGCGGGCGCGGGCGTCCACATCTACGAGGGCTACGGCCTCACGGAGACGACAGCTGCGGCCACCGCGAACCCGCCCGAGCGCACCCGGTACGGCACGGTCGGCCAGGCCATCCCGGGCATGACCGTGCACATCGCGGACGACGGCGAGATCTGGCTGCGTGGCGACAACGTCTTCCAGGGCTATCTGAACAACCAGAAGGCGACGGACGCGACCCTGCACGACGGCTGGCTCGCCACCGGCGACCTGGGCTCCCTCGACGACGACGGCTTCCTCACGATCACCGGCCGCAAGAAGGAGATCCTGGTGACGTCGGGCGGCAAGAGCGTCTCCCCCGGGGCCCTGGAGGAACGCGTCCGGGACCACCCTCTCGTCGCCCAGTGCATCCTGGTCGGCAACGACCGCCCGTACATCGCGGCCCTGGTCACCCTGGACCAGGAGGCGGTCGAGCACTGGCTCACCATGCGCGACAAGCCCCAGCTGACCCCGACGGAACTGGTGCGCGACCCGGACCTGGAGAAGGAGGTCCGGCGCGCGGTGGTCGCCGCGAACACCCTTGTCTCCAAGGCCGAGTCGATCCGTACCTTCCGCATCCTGGCCCAGCCGTTCACCGAGGAACACGGTCTGCTGACGCCGTCCCTGAAGCTGAAGCGCAAGGCGATCGAGAACGCGTACGCCAAGGAGGTCGAGGCCCTGTACCGGGCCTGACCCCTTCAGCGGGCCCAACTGATGTCCAGGGCGGCCCGCGTGGTCGGGGTGGCGTACGCCGTGCCGATCCATGCCTCGTCGATCCGCAGCCGCTGGTAGCGAGTGGTGTCGGTGGCGGAACGGGCGTAGGCGACGGAGTCCTCCCGGTGGTTGAGCCCGATGTACTGCACCCGCTTCACCGAAACGAGGTCGACGGGCAGGGTCTTGTCGCTGTCCCAGTAGGTGAGGTGGTCTCCGTCGGCGGCGGCCGATCCGGCGTGACCGCTCGTCGACGTACGGAGGTTGGTGACGGAGGCGACGCGGTAGCCGTTGTCGCGGATGCGCAGGGTGCTGGTGCCGGGCGGGGTCAGGACATCCTCAGACGAGTTGGTAGCCGCGGAGATTGGTGAGCTGAAGGTAGGTGTCCTGGAGGGATCCGGAGGTGTCGCCGAGGGAGCGGTAGATGCCCCACTTCGGGCGCACCCGGTCGGCCAGGAAGGTGTCGACCCCGGTCTTCGAGGCGTCGATCACCGTCGAGCCGCCCGATGTGAGAATC
>Ga0307513_10007232_pt1 | contig 14420 bp, 10 predicted proteins | sample 15_EM_MG_FD_202174 | JGI IMG/M metagenome (GOLD analysis project Ga0307513, IMG submission 202174) | Populus trichocarpa ectomycorrhiza microbial communities from riparian zone in the Pacific Northwest, United States - 15_EM | ecosystem: Host-associated > Plants > Roots > Unclassified | place... | reverse complement strand
TCCAAACCACGTTAAGGCGGGCCCGATCCCACAAGCAAGAGCAAGTCCATAGCCACAACAAATTCGGAGAAGGGTCGAAGGAGGGAGGGATTAGGATGTTAAAGTAGTGATGTGTTCAATAGGCGTCGTGAAGAAGGAACGTGTAGATTGACATCGAGATTTAGAAGATAGAGCGATTCGGTCTCATTGCCGTCAAAATTTCCACGGAAACTCCAAGAAACCTGCGGCCATCATACCTTCCACACCACCACCACCACCACCTACACTTATCAACATCCCGTCACTCTGCATGGCATTCCGGCTCAGGTGGGACTGCCTCCATACTGTCTGAGTAAGAGGGAAGTTGCGTATTTTCTACTCACAGGGCCAGTTCATGAAGGTGATGACAAGACGGTAGGAAGTTGGAGATTGGTGGTTAGTTTTATTTGGACTGTTGTCCTCTTCTCCGTTCATCCTGCTCACCCAATTTCCGATTGCCTGTACCCGCACGCACACAGACAGCACCTATTTCCAATCATGAGCACTACCTTCAAGTTATGTTCATTGTGATACTCAGGCTACATCTGGGCTTGCAAGTTTGTTAACTAGACAACTGGACTTTTATATTGTCACGCTGAGAGGTGCGGCGTGAACCTGATCAGAGAAACCACAAAACACAAAACACACACACCAGTGGAGCGAGGCTCTATGAACGAGCGACGCGATCCACACAAAATAGTGTCGTAGACACTATAAATCCTGACTGTGATGGTGGGTATGCAAATGTTCTAAGTCTCTAAGACCGTACGAGTTCTCAACGCTGCCTCGCAGTTCGTTATTTTGTGGTGAGGAGTTATTCACAATTAATTTCAAAGGTCTGGGGAATCGTAGACATGTTCTCTTTTGAAGAATGTACGATTTGTTTATGCAGTGGATTTTATATGAATTTAAATCGCAATTTTCTTGATGGTGCCGCCCGTTTCTAAGATGCCGGACAACGATTTATTAAACGTGAACTGAAGTTACGATCTCTAACGCTCTGTGGTCTGTTTCAACCATTCACAAGGGCCTGTTTCAGCCGTACAATGCAACTGTTAAACATTTTAAGCGCTGGAGCTCAATAATCTGGTCTGTTCAATGTTCAACTCGTCTATTTCGTCTGAAATCTCTCGCAGCAAAGCCAATATTTTCAGTCTATTCGTTCTCAACCCGGGGCTAGACCCAGTTGACCAACAATAGAGCAGAAATGATTGCTTCGAAGCCAACAACTCAGTCTTTTCGTTTTCAATGTGGGGCTGGACCCAGTTGAACAACAAAAGAGCAGAACTGATTGCTTGATTTTATTTTACAAATGCTCGCACTTATATACTGTACAGGATGTTTGGCTCGTTCTTTACAATAAAATATATTCTACCATTCCAAATCTGTCTAAATAATGTCTAGTTTCCGTTTTCAAAGATCGACGAGCCGCCTGACTTATTTTCTAAGTCTGGGGTGCCTCAAGGGATCTTAGATATGCTTTCTAAGATGCGGCATTGCAGACGCGTGTACCCTATCCATTCCTTCGGTTCTAGGCAGTCTCACCGGTCTACCACGTCACCCATCTCGCCGTTTACATGTTGTCTATTCTTTTGCTCTATTAGGCTGTGCTTCCCCTGTACCCTAAGCAGGCAATCAGCAGATTCGATGCTTTAACAGGCGCCACCACCGCGTTGTCTTATCTTTCACACACGTGACCTGTTCTTATCTTTTATCTCTTGATCTCGCTTATGATCGAGGCCATCAGTGCACCATCGCAGGACCACCGTCTTTGATGCGTGCATCTTAGATAGACCATATCTTTGACGGATTTCGTGTAACCTTAGTCTTAGATATGTTCTGATCTTAGAATTTGAACCCCCAGAATACAATGTTCGATTTTACGAATTTCCAAGCGGTGGCAAGTTTGATCTTCACTGCCCCTTGGTATTCGACGCTTTCCAGTTTTTCATTCATTGGGTTTTCAGCATTCCTGCCAGTCCAACACATACGCAGACTTGCCGTCTACACGATGTCAGGTCTTTTGTTCTATTATTCCACGTTTCCCCTTTACCCTAAGCGGGCAATCAGCAGATTCGACGCTTTAACAGACGCCAGTGGCGTCTGTTAAAGCGTCATGCCACTGCCGCATTGTCTTATCTTTTCCTGCGCGTGACTTTCTTATCTCTTGATCTCGCTTCCGATCAGAGCCATCAGTGTGCCATCAATGATCCATCGCCAGTCGCATCATTTCCGTTATTCGGAGTGCAGGGCCACCGTCTTTGACTTCGACGTGCACATCTTAGATAGATAAGATCTTTGACAGACTTCATGTAGTAGTTGTCTTAGATACGTGTTCGTCTTAGAATTTGAGCCCCCAGAATATAATGTTCGGTTTTAATGAGTATTCCAATCCTCGGCACATCTGATCTCCACTACACCCTTGGTAATCGACGCTTTCTAGTTTCCCATTTTGGAATAATAGGTCTTAGAACAGTTTCTAAGGTAAGTACATTCTCCAGAAAGTCTCCGAGCCTACCGATGTGACCTATAAACTTAGATTGTATGTATGGTTGCTGCTGTCACTCCCTGAATAGTATTCCCTTTGCCTTAGATCCTTAGTCATCAAAGACGCGCCAACCGGGTCTCATCGCACATCTCTGGCGTTATTCTCCCAACCATGTGTCTATTATTCCAGGTGAGAATTCGCAAAATTCTGTGTTTTCACGGCCGGTTATTCAGCCGGCCTATCATCTCCCCCCTTCTTAATTTTGACTGTCCCCAGTCAAACCGGACACACAATTCTTTACTTCTTTTCCTTGTTTTCTAGTGCCGAGTTTATTTCATATTAATCGATCATTATGTTCTTAGATTCTCAGCTTGTCATGAAGTGGCTTTTTCCGGTCTTCAGCGCTCAATTGATCGCTCATCAATTTAACTTAGTGAGAATCTTTTGTATTGCGAATCTCTGAACATACCTGGCTTAAGCATCTTTCCCTCCATATTCGGTAAGCGCTTAAGCTTTGTTCGTCGCTGTTCTGTTCTTTTCTAATCGCTTGTCTAAGGGCACGGACCTTCGTCGAGGATATTTAATCACCAAGATGCCGCTCATTCTTTTTCTCATTCTTTCCTTTGCACTTCAACATGTCCAGTTCCACCTCCATTGTCTACCGCACCGAACGCGTTCCTCCTGCTCGCGACTCACTTTCCGGACCTGCAACAAAGGCCGTCTCCTCCGCTGCATCTCCTATATTCATGTGGCCATAGTAAGCTCTTTTCTTTTCCACTTCAACCATTCTCTTATTGCTTCTCACTTTTCAGAAAGAGCACGCTGACCATGACCCTGACTTCTTGTCTGATCCCCTCGTCGTAAGGTTTCTAGGTGCACTTGCTCCCATGGTCCTCCGTCTAGACGAGGGTGCCGTCCCTGAAGCCTGGTCCCTGTGGTTCGATCGTGAATCCGCCAAAGCCAACCTCAACGTATGTATTCTCTTTGCTTTCTTTATTTCTTAGTTCTCAACTGTTTACCAGGCCAACGACCACTTCGATTGGCTCGATGTTTTCCTGTATCGGAAGGGCGGCGACATCGTCGAACAGAAGGACATTTACCTTCTGCCAGTGTCCCTGCCCTTACACGGCCAGGATCCTCTTCCCGCCAAGGCTCCTTCGGTCTCTATATCTTCGCTCAAACGCCCTTGTCCCTGTTTGTTCTTTCTTAGCTCTTTTGTTCTCAGCCCTGATGTTTTTCTTTACAGCTTCAGTCTCGGAGATCCCTCCTATTGTTCTCCCTGGCAAGAAGGCAGCTCCTGTGCTTCCTAAGAAGAAGGGGCCTTCATCTCGGCAGGAACGGGTTTGTCATCTTTCTTATTTTCCTTAATTTTCTATTGCTTACTGGTTTTCTGTCTTTTTAGTCCTCTATTTCACCTCTCATCATAAAAACGGAAAAAGGTTTGCTAACCCAATCCGATATCGACGCCTTGTGGGCTCATGCTCACAACTCTTTCCATTCAGGAGTCGTCGTCGCTCCCGCGCCTAAGGTCAAACCAGCGTCTACAGCACCTGTATATGCTACTATCATGTATCAGTACTTGGTACCTACCAAACTAGTTGATACATGTATAGTGGTAGTTACCAACCAGCCGAAAAAACTAGTAAAACAGGGTGCTCGCCGGGATGCCAGGGTAGGGTAAGATTACTAATTTCATCCTATACTTAATTGGTCTGTCAGTCGACAGTCGAATAACAAACCAATTAAGGTAGGGTTAGTCGGCCTTCGTAAGGTGGGCCATTGCGATATCTCGATTCTCGGCTACGGTTCTCTCCCTACAATAGTATCTTAACTCGCCCAATCTCATTTCTTTCCTTCCCCAGTTACTTTGTCACGAAAGAAACCTCCGAAATTCTACCAGATCTCTCGCGTGCTGGCGCTATTGGTATTTTGATGTTTCTTGCAGGTAAAACCACTAGAACATCCTCAGATTCCTTACCAAGTCGATTGCGAAGTAAAGCCCTGGCCCATCCGACTCGAAGACGTAAAGGGAGAGTTCCTAAGTCAAACACTGGGTCTGCACTGCGCGTCGAGAGGAAGACGCGGTCAGCAAGAATTGTGACGAGTGCTAACATGTTTGAGCCTTTGAAGTGACAAATATCAGTGAATAGTACTACTATAGTCTATAGTAAGACCACATCAAATTCCATGCATACATTTGAATTCAACCCAAACATCTTTCATCCATACATTCAACAATATTAATCACAAAAGAAAGACGTGGGAAAAAAAACTGCATTGATTCATTTCATTCAGTGCCGGCGGCAGCAGCGGTGGAAGGACGAGTGGGGGCGGTACACAATATTGAGATGGAGCGGATATATGAGACATGGGATGGACAAAGACGAGTGGGTGTGTTGGTGGAGCCGCCAAAAAGAAGGTCCAGATGACAAATGGTATCAAAGAATTGTGTGAAGGTGGGGATAGAGGGAAAGGGAGGAGAATTAGGCTCGCTAGTCGGGGGTGATAGACTCAAAGCCAGTAGCGAACGTGTGAGGCAGCCCAATCCGAGCGAGGTCGATAACACCAAAATGACGTGCCAATGACGGAATTTATAGCGGCCCACCTTCTCTCAAATGCAACTGACGCAGGATATCTTGAATGGCGCTCAACATGACTGTACAAAAACCAACAAATGTCAGTAGTGGCTCCACGACACAAAAAATAATAAATGAAAACATACACTTGATTTGCTGTATATCCGTTGCACACGTGTAATGCGCATATTTTCTTGGTTGCGGCGCTCTGGCTGAGGCTGATGAACTGATAGAGAAGGTAGTTGCATCAGAGGTGTTATGATTATTTCCTCCCTGATAGTCGGGAAATAGTCTTCAAGAGGCGAACATAGGAGTTTCTCGGCGAAGAGATCGATCTTTTCAAGAACAGGATCTAAGAGGTGCACGTCAGTATGGAAAAGGAAGCAAAGAAAGATATGGACGCATGATTGAAGTCTTGACGAACCACCATGAATTACATATCGCGACAAAGAGGGTAAGAGTCTCTTGCATGCAGTTCTGATCAAAGAAACAGGTTATCAAAAGTAAAATGAAACAAGAAAAGGAATAAAGCATACCACGCTTTCATCTTCATACAACATCTGATCACACTCGCTCAAACTAACCAAAAGCACAAGGGCCACAACGTTCATGAAACAATGAACCCACTTCTTCCGCTCGCTTTGCTCGCCACCGACATCAAACAACTTGTACAATAACTCTCCGACCTTGAGGGTTGTCTCCGTGATTCCTGTTATTTTTACACGACTGCGCAAGGTATCCTGGTCGGTCGGAAGGTAAGAGGGTAACGACATGTGGTCGATGGCATCAAAGTAGTACAAGTCGCTAAACCGGAACTCGCGCGAGCGACGTACGGCGTTCTGCACGGCAGAGTCCCGCCATAGCGAGCGGGCAGCATCGCCGACATCGCGTGGGAGGACGTCAGCCTGATTTGGGCAGAAAGGGAGAGGATGGTGGCACGGTGGGCGTCATTTTTGGGGGCGAGGGCGAGGTCAAGTTGGGGCATTGCCTTGAGGATGGCGCTAATGGAAGACTGTTATCAGGATAGACTCATGTAAGGGTAGAGTAGGATGGACCGCATATATTGGATGGTGTCGGAGAAAATGATCTCCTTGTACGCATCTCTCTCAGAGTCATTGTATCTGCCATGGTGGATGGGCTTCATTTGCTTCAGCACCGTTGTCTATAGAAGTGTTTAAGTCCACGACGGTTAAGTTGCGGGTTCGACAGATGAACCTTGCCCGACTCTCCAGCTCCCAACAGCTACATCTTGACCTCGTTCTTTCCCATCAGCCTATCTCTCCTCAGCTGGCTCTCGATCTCATTGTCGCCTAGGACGCAGGAGAGGGAGTCAGTGGTGCCCCTCAATGCGGGTATGGACATGAGGAAGATAAAGGGTCCGATATAGGTGGCTCTCGCCGCCAACAGCACAGAACTTAAACCAGGTTGAAACTAACGCAAGAACGTGGAAGAGAGAGTAAATGACGATGAGACTTACGGGCCTTGGCTTCATCGTCGACACCTGTAGACTGCACACAACCCATTTTCTCGAAATATAGACAGGTAGAGAGAGGCGATAAAGATGATGGTGATGAAAAGGGAGGAGAAGGTGGTGGGAGAGGGAGAGAGAAGTAGTGTCTTTGCGTGGGAATCACTTCCCTCTTGCGATCTCCGAGTTCCGATTTGTCCAGCTGAAATTTCAGCCAGACAAATAGGAACGACTGATAAGATAAGATAATCCGCAAATGGATTATTTACCCCATTAATCTTAGATGAACACTGTTATACACCCTCTTTGTAGGACACGGCGCTGAGTCAAACAACTAGAAGGACAATGATGAGCAGAAGACAAGATAGAGATCGACAACAATTTTAACAATATTAATTATCAAAGAAGGCCCTTGATCGACAATTAAGGTTATTAGGGTTAAATTAGGGGGTTCCATTTTTTTTTTTCGTGGCCAGAGGCTGGACTAACTAACCAGGTTGACGTCCGGCATTCAGATCCCGGTGCACCCTTGATGTTCACATACATGCGTCGATAACGTTCAAAAAAAAGTGGAAACCCGCACTGCGGGAAACACTGGATGAGAAAAGGAGGACCTTAGAACTCATGTTCGAGCCAAGAGAATGGAATCGACGCGTGTTTTCGGATATACTGGAGCAAGTACGGAAGTAGAAGACGAAACAGAAAGATAAAGATGTATCTACGATCTTGGTCTCCCTTATAAAGGGAGATCGAATAACAATGACAAATACAATCTGTAAGGGGCAACCTTACACACTAATGTCAATTATATTTCCAGTATATACTACATAGAGCTCAAAAGTACTGAAATACGCAAAAAAAAATAGTGAAAATTGCTTGCATGTTCAATACATGCTGCCAATATGACCCCTAATTGGTATCCATTTGATCTGGGTATTTACTCCAGTACCTTACTTACCTTCAAATAATGAGCATCATCTTGTGTCTCACATGTATGGAACTTGAAGAAATTGGGTTTCCAACGCTTGCCGGTCATTGCGAGGAGGGAAAGGTGATGAAGTGATGTCATAATTACCATATATAGACATGTGCCTGAATCACGTGGGTGGTTGGTTCAGCAAAACTCAGCGAGATAAAAAATTCGACCCCGGGTATTGGATTGAATTTCTGGAACCCCCTTGAGTTTCTCGTTCTGCAGCTTCTGCGATCGAAACTGATCCTTAAACCAGCAACTCATGTCATGAGGCGCCAACCAGATGAACCATTCCACTCGGGCCTACCACGTTCTCCTCAGGGAGCAGGCCCAGACGGGTGGCAAACCCCTACTCAAAGGTAAGTAGTGGGAGTTTTTGCTGAGTCACAATACATACATAGATAAGTAAAAGTAGTCAGGTGATTCGGAGATATAGATAAACTCTCAAGCCTGTCACCGCATAGCACGCAACCCAACCTTGCTTGCCCTTGCCCCCATCATCACAGTTAACGAACATCCAGATTTCCATACCCTCCAAGGTGTTTCTTACTACCATGAAGAAACGCACCAAAAAATCGCCCAAAGAAGTTACTCAATTGAAATCGCCTCCACCTCCTGGCAGCTCAGAAGGAGGACTAAGAAACCATGTGAAGAGGGAGCTGGAGACACTCTTCAACAAACTCTCGAACAAGTTATCGAGTAAACCTCCCAGCCGGTCAACTTCACTTCTCCCTTCGACTTCAACAGGTAATCCAGTCGGAGAGCCTCAGATCGGTAAGTAATCCATCTCCTCTGCAGGGACCCGATTGATAACTCCATCTCAGATTCCTCAGCGGCTACCTCTCCGGATGGTACACCTCAAATGTCATCTCATAGACCAGGGACTCATCGCAGTTCTCAGATCATTGCACACTCCCAACATCCCCACTACCGGCTACTTTTCGACTGGTTCAAAGTGAGTGACCTTGCGACTCAGTGCCACTTGTCAGACTGATCGTCCTCCATAGATCAGGATAATCTGTCAAATCTTCAGGACCCAACTTCGACTACCTCTGCTACTCAGTCCCCGGGTGAGAATGCGCTCACATATCACGGTGGTCTATGCTTACAACCCATAATCGTTGTCAAGGAGGGTACAGCAATAACTCTGCCAGGCCGGCGGGTAACTCGCGGTCAGCAACTTCGAATGCAGGATCAACTATGAAAGAGAACCTCAGGCTTACGGGGAGGTTTCTACTGACACTCGTCACGAAGGCTGCAGATATTGTGAGCGACAATCCCGCCAAGGTGGCTCTAGGTCTCGTGAAGGCGATCATCGAGATCACAAACATTTGTTGTCGCTCTTCACACCATGCTCTGACTGACCATTATTCCAGGCTGTAAAAGACAACAAGGATGCAGTCGCACGACGGATAACGTCAGCGGGAGGGCAGTTGGAGGCGGTGGAGGAAGAATTGCGTGGCTGGAACCCAGACAACACGGAAGGAAATTTATCGATGAATCAATTCAAAACGTACGGGTTTCATATTCCTAACGAGAGTGAACGTGTGACTAATAACTGCTTAGAACTCTTGAGGAAGAATTAAAGAAGCTAAATGAACTCAGTGATGACTCGAACTTCAGGAAATTTTTAGATCACGAGGACGAGCAAAAGCGGATCGGGGATATTTTTGAGCGCATCAATGAGGCCAGAGTACGGTTTGAGGTACGCACCACGACCTTATTCGTTCAGGTTATCTTAATTCACCTCTACTTAGCTGGTCCTGGGTATAAGAGTCTTTAAAGGTGTGTATGAAGTGGACAAAACCCTCAAAGTACGTAGCATTTCTTTTCTCAAACTTAGTTCCAGTCTCATAATTCCAACAGGAATTATTCCTCGAGCGTCTCGAACCCTCCAAGATTGCCCACCACGATTACCTCCTCGAGGGTACGGGAAGTGGGTTGCTTCATCGGGAGATATGCACCGCCGGAACTCGTGTCCGCATATTGGATGACATTACGATGTGGGCCAAAGATAACTCGCGAGACAGCCCGAACGTCTACTGGCTCTTTGGTTCTGCGGGGTCGGGGAAAAGCACTATTGCATATACTATCGCTCGCCGCTTCGAGTTTGCTGGTGACTCCAACGACACAATCATCTTGGGAGGCAATTTCTTCTGCTCGCGACAATTCGAGGAGACGAGACTCTCTAAGTATATTATTCGTACCATCGCGTATCACCTAGCTCTTACATGCAAACCATTCGCCGACGCTCTGCATCGATCTGGGAACTTCATTACCAAGGATCATAGCATTAAGACCCAGATCGAAAATCTCCTTGTGAAACCCTGGCCCTGGAAAGAACCCGGTTCTGCTCAGCGCCGAGATCCATCAGTACCACCTCACCCGGATTCGTCGGTATCATCGCACCAGAATCCACCAATGCCACCACTAAACTACCTCATTGTCATTGATGCGCTCGACGAGATCGATGGAAATGGGGGCTCCGATTTTTTGCGGAATCTGCTCAACGTCGTCAACAAACATCGCTTGCCAGGTCTCAAGTTCTTCGTTACGAGTCGGTCGGACCCAGGTCTTGTCTCTGATGTGGAGAAATTTGAGCGGAAGCACCATTACCATCTCCAAAATGTGAACGAAGAGGAAATCAGGCACGATATCGCAATATACATTAATGCAAACTTTTCAGAAAACCTTGACCGTTCGCAGGTGGAGGTGCTTGTGATGTTGTCGGGTGGCTTATTCATCTATGCCACTACTGTCGTGAAGTACTTGAAAACCTGTGGACGATCGGAGCAGCAGGATTTCCTGGCAGAGCTTCTCCCTACCGCCAGCTCATTGATGCCACGATTATTGTCAGATGCAACGTCCTTCACATTGCTTGATACGTTATACCTTCAGGTCCTTCGTCAGGCTTTTCGTGATTTCACCCCCCAAACCCCAAAATGGGTTACTCAACCCAGGATCCTTCATACGTTCCTCTGTACCGCCGACTGGACATCAGCATCTGTTATTGCCGACCTTCTTTTCACTTCCGACTACACTGATGTCGCCGACAAACTCCTCTCAGATCTTCATGCTGTGCTCTACACAGAAGATGGCCGAGTCCTGGCATATCACAAATCCTTTGCCGACTTCATATTCGATCAGTCTCGCTCAGACGACTTTTGGTGCAATCAAGCGACACACCACCGACTTCTCACTGACTCCTGCTTCCGCGTCATGAACGCGAAGGATGGATTACGATTCAACATTGCGAAGATCTCTTCATCATTTATGCTTGACAGAGATGATTCTACGCTTCCGGATGCCGTCAAGACTAATATCTCTGCAGTCTTGAGCTACTCCTGCCGGAACTGGGGTCACCATATCTACTCCACCACATGGACCACCTCTGATCACCTGTGCAATACCCTAGCAGATTTCCTGGAAATTCGTGCATTGTTCTGGATTGAGGTCATGAACCTCCTGGGGATGCGTGGCCGCTGTGGACCAATTCTTCGAACGGCGCGTGAGTGGGTTGTGAAGTCGGGGGTGAGCGTCTTGTAGCTGAATGATTCATGACTGATTTACCGTAACATTTAGGACAACTCGCTGTTGGCAGAAAACCTCGCTGAGGCAGAATCTTTTTCTTTATATTTCAGTGGGAGTGGCGCTTCCTCGTCAACCCCACACCTCTACATCTCTGCACTAGCCACCTGGCCACGGAAGTTGAGTCCCTGTTGGGAGTGGAAAAGCCGCTTCCCTGGAATTCCCGGTTTCACAAACGCTTCGCTTGGCGGCACGCTGTTGATGACTCTCAATGTGAATAGTACAGTGTATACAGTTGCCGTTTCGCCAGATGGCAAACACATTGCCTCTGGCTCGGATGACAACTCGGTACGGGTGTGGGATGCATCGACGGGCGGCGAGTTGAAGCAACTGAAGGGACACACAAATATGGTCACATCGGTTGCGTTTTCTCCGGATAGCAAACACATTGTCTCTGGCTCGAGCGACAATTCAGTACGGGTGTGGGATGCATCAACAGGCAGCAAGTTGAAGGAATTGAAGGGACACACAAATTGGGTCACATCGGTCACATTTTCGCCAGATGGCGAACTCATTGTCTCTGGCTCTGATGACAAATCGGTACGGGTGTGGGATGCATCGACAGGCAGCAAGTTGAAGGAACTCAAGGGACACACAAATTCGGTCATATCAGTCGTGTTTTCCCCAGATGGCAAACACATTGTCTCTGGCTCAAACGACAAATCGGTACGGGTGTGGGATGCGTCGACAGGCAGCAAGTTGAAGGAATTGAAGGGACACACAAATTGGGTCACATCGGTCGCATTTTCGCCAGATGGCAAACACATTGTCTCTGGCTCTTATGATCAATCAGTACAGGTGTGGGATGCGTCGACAGGCAGAAATTTGAAGGAACTCAAGGGACATACGAATTCAGTCACATCGGTCGCATTTTCGCCAGATGGCAAACACATTTTCTCTGGCTCTTACGACCAATCAGTACGGGTGTGGGATGCGTCGACGTCGACGGGCGGCGAGTTGAAGAAACTCCAGGGCCACACAAATTGGGTCACATCGGTCGCATTTTCGCCAGATGGCAAACACATAGTCTCTGGATCAAATGACCATTCGGTACGGGTGTGGGATGCGTCAACGGGCAGCGAGTTGAAGAAGCTGCAGGGCCACGCAGATCCAGTCAGATCAGTCGCGTTTTCGCCAGATGGCAAACACATTGCCTCTGGCTCGAGCGACAATTCAGTATGGGTGTGGGATGCGTCGACAGGCAGCAAGTTGAAGGAACTCAAGGGACACACAAGTTGGGTCGCATCGGTCGCGTTTTCGCCAGATGGAAAACATATTGTCTCTGGCTTGGATGACAATTCAGTGCGGGTGTGGGATGTGTCGAAGAGCGGCAAGTTGAAGGAACTGAAGGGGCACACATATTCGGTCACATCGGTTGCATTTTCGCCAGATGGCAAATACATTGTCTCTGGCTCCAGAGACAAATCGTTACGGGTGTGGGATGTGTCGACGGGCGGCACGTTGAAACTCAAGGGACACGCAAGTTGGGTCACATCGGTCGCATTTTCCCCAGATGGTAAACACATTGTCTCTGGCTCTTATGATCAATCAGTACTGGTGTGGGATGCATCGACGTACGGCGAGTTGAAGGAATTGGAAGGACACACATCTTCGGTCACATCGGTTGCGTTTTCGCCAGATAGCAAACACATTGTCTCTTGCTCGAATGATGAATCAGTACGGGTGTGGGATGTGTCGACGGGTGGCGAGTTGAAGAAGTTGAAGGGCCACACAAATGGGGTCACATCGGTCGCGTTTTCGCCAGATGGCAAACATATTGTCTCTGGCTCGAGTGACAATTCGGTGCGGGTGTGGGATTCAAGGTCTTCGTACATCCGGGAGAGAATGATGGAGTCCAATCGCAATGAGCGATATACAGGATGGCTTCTCTTTCCTTACAGTTCAATCCGCCTCATGTTTGTGCCACCTGAGGAATGGCTGCCTGACGCTTCCAACATCCTCACTATACCACGCTCTGCTCGTTCCTATGTAGACTTCACACATGCAACCTTTGGCCCTCAATGGGCAGACTGTTACTATCTTTAATCCCATTATCTCCCTCACCTTCTTATCATTGAAATAAAAATCTTATTCTCGTCTCTGTAGGCAATGTCGGCTGAGAACTATCAGCTGCTTAGTGCTCTGTAGCAAAAGGGCATACAATAAGCCTTGTTGAGTGCATTCTGTTTCATACTTGGTTCTTGTTTCACGTGAAATACCCGCAAATGGATAAATGTATATGTTCGCACTTGTCATATAAACTTACCCCGGTGAAGGGACAATGGTCAACGAACTTCATGCAAGTTCGATATGTCCTTCAAGCTCCCAGAAAACGAACGAAAACGCTGTGGTTTCGAATTAATAAAGAGTTTCGTTAGGTACAGGACTCCGACTACCATATAAACGGCAGCATAGCCCCCAAAGAGGCCACGAAATCCCAGTCATTTGCTTGTTGAATTTGTGTATCCGCCATTTAGCTAAGTATAATACTTGGATGTGCACTGAACGAACGGGTTTCCAGGAGCTCGTCCCAAATAAAACTTGGAATGCATTATGCATGGGTATAGACCTCATGATTCGAATGAGTCAAATGACGCGAGTGAAGTAGAAACTCCCCAAACCACTTCCCAATCACCCATCCTCGATTCTCCATAACCACCCTCAAAAACACACCTGTCCCAACCGTATCAAGGGTTCATAGTACGTATTCGGGGTCCATACGTAACCAATTAGCTCCCCTGCTTTCGCTAGCGCAATGTTCTGTCTGGCCTTCACTGGAGTAGAATTGCGTATCCTTGTATAATTCCCTGAATCTTCCAGTTTACCGATCGCAAAAGGAGTGGCTTTTGTTCCCCTTTTTTTTTTTTCACGTTTGGATTCTTCGTGTCTGGTTAGTCGCGTTGGTGGTGTTCTGTGGTTGGATTTCTAGTCGGTCATTCGGGATGGCCTATGTGCCATGTTCTATTTTCGCACTGTCGTCGTAACTCACGGAGGTTCCATTCTCGTCTTAGCGCAGCGTAGACTAGAATACGGACTTTGAACAAGCGCAAAGCATGTGACAAACCATCGTTGACCCAAACAACTTTGATGACAGGTCCTTGGTCCTTCTCTCCATCGCGTCGCGATTCGGGCGAGACACGCCTTTTGAAATCAAATCAGCAAAATAAGATAAAAGATAAGATTTCCGGTTGTCCCCACAGGACAAACGGATGAGTAGCTACAATACAAGATCTCGACTATATACTGTAGACTACAGAATAAAAGGAGAGAAAGATAAAATAGGGCCTACAGCCCAAAGAATGAAAGAAA
>Ga0307513_10007231_pt1 | contig 14421 bp, 19 predicted proteins | sample 15_EM_MG_FD_202174 | JGI IMG/M metagenome (GOLD analysis project Ga0307513, IMG submission 202174) | Populus trichocarpa ectomycorrhiza microbial communities from riparian zone in the Pacific Northwest, United States - 15_EM | ecosystem: Host-associated > Plants > Roots > Unclassified | place... | reverse complement strand
CTTTGAGGGGAATTGAACTCCTGGGCTCCTGCTAAAGTGCGCAGGAGATTATTTGCTTTTCAACATAATAACCACTGCGCCAGCTAGGCATTTTCACATCATATCTCTACAAGAAGGAATACTTATCTTGGTGTCTCTGAACATTTTTTCCTGAGGTTGGGAACAACGCCAAATGCATTGAAGGTATAGACACATCCTTAAAAGAGAAACACTCATCACTGATAGCTAGTGGCAGGGTCCCTTTATTTGCAGGGTGGCAATCACAGCCTGAATATCGGTGAGGGCAAGATAGCGGGTTTGGCTATGAGAAAAACGGGTTCAGGCAGAGTTGTGGGTTATGATATACAGCTGAAGACCATCCAGCATTCCAGGATCAATAAGTTTATGACAGGTGAGCGCAATGACGCCGAATTCGAACGACCTGAGGGGGGGATTTCGGCTGGGTTGAAGGAAGTAGTAGCATAAGTGGGAGACCTTTTAAGTGTCGAGCTTCAGCGCAATTGATGGCTGAAGAAAACCGGTAGCGAAGATCACGGAGGTTTGATCACTGCTTGCCGTTCCAAAGCATCTCAAGGTCGTTAAATGTCGCACATAATGAATACCAGAGGGACCTTCACCAGAGTGCCTGCGCTCCCATGGGGATCGCGCACAGCGTCTTATACTTGTGTTGATACCTCGAGGGGTGGGGCAAGCAGCACACTCAGATAGCGAATCGACAACAGAACAGATTGAGTTGGGAAATATTCAAGGAGAGGGGGGCTAAGCCATCTACAATATCACATCACCTGATTTTTTTACCAATCAAGACTGCTGGGTAAAGTGTTCAAAGGTTAGGATGATTAGCAGCAGATGCCCAGGTTCACGAATCCTAATCTATTCTGGGAGGTTTGTCATCTTGCAATGTTGAAACTGGTGCCCTGGCTATCCTCCCTCGTATAGTATCCTCCTGGTAACGAAATTAGAGGTAAAGCTCCCCGTCGGGGGGGGGGACAGGGTTTCTCTCGTCAGCTACCCGTGTTAGTTCGGATACTGGTATTCCGAGGATTAGTGCCCTTGTTGGGAATCGAGTATGCGAGATGGGTAATTGAAGAGAAAGTAAAGGCTCCCGGATATGAGAATTGTGCGGTTGTGGAAGAAGGATTAGAGTTGTCCAACACGCCTTTTTCCTCGATTACTACTTGGGCTTGAGGTCCAGTACTTATACCCGTGAGAGGTGTATATATACAGTGCTAATGAATGAGTCCCACTATTCCCCGCCAGAGGTACTTCAGTCACATTGGAGCAATATATCCAACAGCCTTTGTTTCTTTTTTCCGAGTGATGATTGATGAGTGCATCTCGAGTCACATTCAGTTCTGCATAAATTGATAAACACACAGATGGGCTCTGTGTTTAAATGCACAATTACCACGAATTTTCTAGGAGATATGCCTACTAATATTGGGCCAAGGACTGGCAAGCTGTTTATCTGGGTAGATGTGTTCGGATTTTTCGGTATCAGAGTATAATTTGAAAATTAGGCAGAGTGGGATGTAGGCTGTAACAAGACTAGAGAAATCAACCTGCTGGCCTAACATAGTAAAGTTCGGGATCCACTTTGGCGCGGCTAGCCATTCTCGGCCGCTCACATTTGTGTAACGCTACAATGTCATTCTCTCAGGGTAAAGTTAACTAAAGCCGGGTTCGGCACGTCATCCCATGCCATAAAAAAACGGCCTTCATGTTGTAAATTTCTCCACATAGAACTTCCATCTTAAGGGGATGTTCGTCACGGCCAAAAGAAGCTGCGTTTTCTATCTTGTCTGCATAAATTTTATAACAATATTTTTTTAGTAGAAGCTGTAAGGCTCCCCCTCATCACTCCCGGGGCCGATTCCTACTGGTTTTCATGACGACACACCAAAGTATTGCGTTCAATGTAATTTTCGTTCTTGAGTTGCGAATTTTGGAGGCTCTCTCTTTTATTGGGGGGGGGGGGGTATGCTAGCGTGAGAACCTCGGCTGGTGCTGGGGTTTTTGGCTGTCCCCTAGCTCCCGAGGATTGGGAATTGTCCTTGGTTTCGTATGATATGGAGGTTGGAAAGTTGGTGGGAAATATCTGGGGACGTCAGTACTGGGGGTGGTTGAACCTGGTACCCCGGTCTTCAAGATAGTAAAACATTAATAAAAATAATAATGAAAATATTATTATTATTATTATTATCGAAGTTGAGGCCAAGACAACGGTACTGAAAATCACAACCATCGAAATCCGTTTCCATTGTCGCTTCTCTTCTGCCTGACTCTCTGTATCAAATTCTCCCCTGCTGGTTGCCTGCAGTGCAGTCCCACGTCTCTTCAAACAGCTATCGAACGACTCGCACAACACAAAATGCCCGATACTTGGTGTTCCTTAGTTATGGCCCGGCCGATTGCGCAGTGCACGGCAGTGTGCTCTGAAAATCCCCCAGGAAGTTGCCTGTATGTATTCCCCGGCCAACCAGGTTTAAGTAGGACTCACTTTACTATAGACTCCGTATGGAGTGTCCCTGCGGTGCCTAGGCCGGGAGGGGCTGCATTACGTGGAGGTACAGTGTGCTTATACCTAACGTAAACTATCCGAAAAAGAGACAAGGGTTCTCCTTCGTTGGTTGGGCGGTGGTGGTGTAACAATAATAGTATTTTTCAGATACCTATTGCCAGATACAAGCACTACGGTAAACTAGATGAAAGCTCATGTTGCCAGATCCACAGTGAGATGCCGGTAGTGCGAGGTTTTTTGTTACGGCGAATTGGCCGTTCTAGCGTGCAGCACCCCGAAGACATACACATCGCCTGTAATGTCCATGTCAGCCGCGGCACAATCCCCTACGGTGGTATTACAATATCAGCCGAAACCTGGTACTCGTAGAGTGACCTTCTTATTACACGTCCCAGGCATATTGAACCCGAACATTTAAGTCAGAATCCAGTACTGGGTCACAGGTGTGCGCAGACAATCCGCCATACAAATTTTTACCCCCTGCGTTCGGGTTCGATATGCCTGGGACGTGTACATTCATTACACGTTACGAGAGGTGCGACGGAAATGTGCCGTCACTAGTCGATATAGTGCCGTGAAAGGTCTATAAACCAAGTATCAACCCACGTGCAGACCCCGCAGTTTCCCAGCACGGCCAATTACCAGGAGCTCTCGCTATGGGATGACCGGTAGAAGAAACATCTACACGATTCCAATACTCGAACTACTCCTAAGTTAATCTTGTAATGTTCTTGGGAGCCAAAAGTGAGAAATAGGGAGATCTCCACCCTTTATTTGTGGTGATACTGTATTAGGTAAGTTACCCCCAGATCCTCCTGTGATGACCTAATACTCTCACTCAGGAATATTAAAGACATCATAATACTCCATCCGGTCCAAACCCCATTGGGTAAAGTCAAAACCTACGAGTACTGGTACCAGTTTGCCTACCCCAATACCATATCCTCTGACATCCTAACTGATATTATGAGGAACTATCCTAGAAGCCAACTATATAAAAATTGGACTAGCCGAAGCACAACGAAGACGGGACCGCGGGGACCATAATGTTTCTCTACGTAGTCAGCTCCCAGGGTAGCGAGCGCCCACCATTTATTAACTCGTCTTTCGTAGACTATGTAACTTAGCCTTAAGCGGTAGTAAAAAGTGTTTTAAGTCAAAGCTTGTCGCCCAGTGTGCTCTATATTTACAAAGGCATTGTGCCTGAATATCGAAATGCCTTTCACATCCCATATGACATCGTATACCGACCCCCAAGAGAACAGCCACAATAGAACGGGACAAGGAAAAAAAATAAAAATGGCCCCAAAGTAGGGAACATCTGACTCCTGGTAACCAGATTTCCCCCATCTACCCAGAGCTTTGGAGCCGGGCCTTACGGCAAACTCTAGTAAGAGCCTGTTTGGTTGCGACGGTTCCGTTCCGCCCTCTATACGAATGACCCTTTTCCTTCCTTTTCAAAACAAAGAGATCATTTCCACAGCGGGAACGGTCTCCCAACGGAACGGAACTGTTGTAGCCAAACAGGCTCTAAAGAAAAACCCTACCCAAACCCAAAACTGACTAGTAGCAAGAACTGGTATCAGCAGCGCACCCACCTATGCCATGTCACTCAAGAACTCACCACCCGATGTTGCGAGTCGAGGCAAACAGGAGAAAAAAGTATACTGTCACAAGTGGTATAGGTAAACTACTTAACTTCCCAGGTCAGGATGACCCTTCTCGGCCTGTAGATGTCATACCACGACATATAGACATCTCCCCAACGCAACTCGTGGTAAACTAGATGACTACCAAAAGCACAGGCAACCGGAGGAGCGAGTGATACATGATGAACACTCTGAGCTCAACAAAATCACTCCACATCCAGATCACATCCCCCAAACGAAAGAGGGGGCAAAGGAGGGACCAAAGCCTTAAATCCCCCTCGGCATGTAGAGCCGCAGCCAAAAACATCCCGTTCACCCACGAGCCACATTCTATTCCCTACCTCTCCAAACACCATCGGACTTAATCAGTCCAAGCCCACCCCCGAGCCTGGACTTTCGGGAAAAAACAAAAAAGGGTACAGACAGCACCCTTCTAGTCCCGATATCAAGGGTGTAAAAATCTACCGTACCGGTAAACTGAACATGCACACCACCGACCACGCAATTGGCCAAAGCACGTTAAAGCGCAGTGCACAGGTAGTACCGATACATAGGATGAGGAGAAGGAATAAATAAATAAACAAATACATAAATGGAAAGAAAGAGAAAAGCGCTCATCAACTTCGCGGTATGATGAGCCCGGTCTGATGCCGGATCGAAGAGCAGTTGTTGTTTTTTCTTCTTCCAGCTCCTAAAGATGTCCTATTTCTCCACGGAACAGCAGCGTGGAGACGTTCCAATATCATTTCTGATAAGGGAAGGGTTAATAATATATAATTGTACTCGCACAAGAGCTCGCGTCTCGACGCCATGAATGGGAATCGTTTTAGAATAGCCCCCACGAATCCACCAAAGTCCAGTGTTTGTGCTGCTCGAGGAAATCTGATGAGCAGTGCCGGTAGCCGGTAAAGGTGATATGAGAATAACCCCCGCACTTTACAACAGCTTTGAATGAATGAAATCAAACCTATAATTGCTAGTCCGAGCATGTGGAGGGTCAACAGTTAATTAATAGTATGATAGCGTTGAGCTCTTATTTTAGAAGACCTTAACCCTACTCATTCGCTCCCCACGCCTGTTCCCAATCCTGGGTTTACCTGTTAAGGGTTATAGGGTATGGGCAACCATCTTTGTTGTGTTGCCGAGAACGTACTATCATAGTAGACTGAGGGCTTTTAGGATAAACTAATCGTTGCGCACACATGTTTGTTAGTCCTATTTAGTTCGCAGACTGACAACCTTCCTTCTCCCTACCACATCCACCTTATCCAACATTACCAACTGTCATGCTTTTAAAGAAAAAAGCATGAAGGATATCCTTTGTATGGATCTGGACTTAAAAATGGGTACATAATCTTGACAGAGAGATATCAACATTATACTGTAAGTCATCCAGAAAAGATATTTATATTATGATAATTGATGGTAGTAGCCAAAGTCAAGTATTCCTGTTGTAGTCAGACTACCTACTACATACATGTTGATCTTACTATCTCAACTCTAACTTCCTACTCTTCTTTTATCTTAACTCCTTTTCCTATAACTCACTTTCAGAATTATTTATTATTATTATTATTCTCTTTCTTTTATCTAATTTTACTATATATATTAATATATATACTAGGAAGTAAGCATAAGTACAGCAAACTTTGTCTCACACATGCACAAATTGAGTATGTATGATAAGTAGGACAGCCAATCCTGATACAATTCCTGAAGTTGGAAAAAAGGCTAACAAACTCTTAGTGGAACAAGTCCATTATACTTAATCTATAATTGGCAGACTGAACTACAAGCCAATAAGAGTATGTTTACTGTACTTACCCTTAACTCTTACTACTAACTCTTTATTACCTATATTCTAGATATATCATATAAGATTTCTAATATAGAACTAGATGCATTTGATATTCTTCAAGTTGAATACAATACAGGCAGAAATTCTCTTCCTGTTATAACCATTACATTAAGCTATTATACTACAATTTATTCTTTCTCTAACTATCATAATACTGTATTCAGATATTTTGGTACTACTTTTAATATCAGCAATATCAATTTCTACTCTTAATTCAAAATTATTACTATTTTTGGCAATATATTTAATATCTAAAACAAAAAAATATAGGTTGTGTAAAGGGATAAGGAAGCAGTTGAATCAGCAAATTGTTATATTCTCACTTCAGGTAAGCTTCTTTTTTTCTTTTTATTTAGTGACCACTTACCTGAAATAGGTTCTATAACAACTTCTAATAAGTTTCAATTTATTAGGATTTAACTACTTTTTAAATTTCATGATATACTACTTGTTATCTCCTTGTACAACAGGGTAAAAGGTTGCAATTATGAATATATTATAATAAGCAGGATGGCACTACTCTATTTTCAACTTTACAATTAGGATACTTTTGAAACTACCCATATCTTTTTACTAATACAAAAGGTATGCTGAATTAACAACTACCATAGTGGCTACCTTTTTTCTATTCTTCTATTATTTTGAAGAGCTCAGCCACTCCATCAACTCATTTAAAATAAAATATTACTTAATAAAGAACTCTATGTTCTTTTTGATAACAATGAAGTAGTAATTAATTCTGATCTATAAATTACTAAATTCCAAATACCTTTCTATTTATATTTATATAGGATAATAATAAAACTTTCCTACTTTATTCCTAAATCTCAGAAACTTGAATATAATATCAGTTACTATTCTTTAAAGCAGTATCAGATTACTAGTAACAACTGATTATAGTTGACTAACAGATATTTGTACTAGCACTTCTGTCAAGTGGTACTATTACAGTTTAAAATTGACTTTCTTAACTTGTTGTTTTCTAGCTTATTTGAGATTAACTTTGGCTAAATAGATAGTCAGTCACAATCTTGAATTTGTGTAGTTTCATGGTTTTGCAGGAGTGGCTGTTGTATATGCTTGGTAGACAGGGGCTTCTATGTAAGTTAAGTCTTGTCTTTTCTGATCCTTTCCTTCCTTCTTTCACCTCCAACTGAAGAGAGAACTACTGCAAGAAAGAAGTGGTAAAGAGGATCATGTGGTTTGAGAAAGGAAAATTGGACCGGTACTTAGCGAGTCAGACAATCTGCTGGGTTGGACTTTCTTTACACTAGGAGTTTTCCGTTTTGTGCGGTTTGCCCTATTGGTTTTACAATGTAGCTTAGTGAATTCAAATTGATTATAACATCTGAGGGTTTGTTTTCTACATGTGTATTCTTTAAAAGTGAATGTTATTTTAATGTACTTCGCTCCTTCCATAAAGTAAATACTATTCCACTGATTTTCTTGCTTTCAGTACTACCTCAAGTAAGCCTAGCTTAATGGCATTATATTTCTTCTACAAGAAGTATAAAGTGATTTATTAATGATTGAAAACTATTTATTGTGAAATAGGATACAGGAAATTGGAAAATCTGAAAAGGGTATAAGAGATATAGAATTGCTTTAAACAATACTTATTGCAAGATACTGGAATCTGAGCCTAAAAGCAGAAATTTAGTAGTACGGAATAGCAGTCACAGTATTGACTATTCAAATTCAATTACTTATCATCATATCAGTATGTTTTGTTTTCACTTTTTCTTTCTACTAGTTTATTAATTGCAACTCACTATTGCTATTTTCCCAGTTTTCTGAACTATAATTGCTTAGTAATTTCAATCAGTCTCTCTTTCTTTTTAACCTTTAATAAATACCCCAATACCCAAAATCAATGTGATTAGATACTTTTTTTTTGGCAATTCTTATTAAAATTACTCCTGTTAACTATGTATACCAGCTTTCAAGACTTGTTTTGCCTTTAAAATATCCCTAAAATATCCCTGAACCATTATGACCACTCTTTTATTGCTCCCCTACTATCTTTATTTTCCTTTTCAATATTGGAAGTGCCTGTTGCTTGAGATAAGTGCTAGTATATTAAGATAGATTTCCCTCTTGGCTCAGAAGTTGTAGACTATTTTAGACTGTTGTAAACTACTTGAAGCTATCATAAGAATAGCATTTGTGCCCAATAGCTATTATATAGTAATACAAGCAGGTATATAGATAAACTTATACACAAGGCAAAAGAGTATTCCTGAATTCTATCAAGAAAGTAACTAGCTAAACAGATATGAAGTTAGTATAGAATAGCCAATATACCTATTTTGTTTTCAACTATATTTTTTATTATAAATACCTTGCTATCTTATGAATCAGAGTTCCATTTAGTCATACCCGGTATAAATTCATATTTTCTAAGAGAAAAAGGCTTGATATAAATCACATATCTCATGTTAGCATTATTTGCGCCAGACTACCATATTTACTCGTATCCTTGCGCCAAGAATGAGGATCTGCTCTAAAATAGCCACTTGGGGCAGATGAAGTATTGCCTACTTTCCTAAAGTCAAAGATAAGCCGTAACTGAAGACACAACATGAGATGAAAGCGGGCGTAGCTATTATAGCATATAGCGATAGAGCGAGGGAAAACACGCTGCGTCCTAACCCACGAAAAACTCCACTTCCAGAAATCCCCTCCCTAGTCGAGATGCACTATCTAATAGAGTGATAATACCACCACGATAAGACGAACATCACAAGAACAGCACTAGCACAGTCTGACCCTAGCACGGTAAAACCTACCTCTTTTCCCTTTTATATAGATAGTTAGATAACGATCGGCGCATTGATACAGTACCGCATTACACCAGTTACCCATCTGCCTTCAGAGTTAGCCAACTAGCTAGCTTATCCACGGATAATATTACACGAGCCACAGTACCCCTACCGTATGACGCCTCACTTAGCGGGAGATAACCAACCTCGCATGAAGCTCCAGAATCCCTACCCCTCCCTACCCTCTGACATCCATGTACTTGTATAACACCACACAGTATCATACCCATACATCACAAAAATTCCCACCAGAACTCTGAAACTGCAATATCACTTACCATTCATGCCAGCAGGGTTCGAAGCAACGCTCCCTCCCTCCCTCCCGTGATACTGGTAAGCCAACCCTACTCGTACAATGCCCATCATACCAATAAAAACAAAAGAAAAAAAAATCGTCATTTGTAGCTTCCAACTAGAACAGACACAACCGACTACCGAAAACCAACGTAGGGGGTGGAGCCGGGGGGGGGTTGCCGGTGGTTTCGGATACCCGGTCGTGAATCAGCGACAAAACTTGCACCGTCTGAAGTTGTCATGAGAGGAGTGCCGGGTTTATGCAGGGACTACTCCAATCCTTCACTTTCTGGATAATAATATGATAGGTAGTGTAGACTAACGGACGGATATAAATACTAGCTCATCTCGCACTCTGGTTCTTGATTGCTTGATGGCACAGTGCATCTCCCAGATTTCACATCTCAGGTTCAAGTTTTGCGAAAAGGAAAGCTCCGAAAACCAACATTTCTTTTGCCGAAAAACAAATAAAAATAGAAAAGCCCTGTTTAATAAATTTACTCGGCACCCGGCCAGCTCTTCCCTCCAATCCCTGTAGCCGATTCCTGGACAAGCCCTTTCACCTCATTGCAGGGCTTATCAAAGCTTATCAACTGCTGCATTCCCCGCCTCCTCCATACCCACCCCACCACCACCACCACACATAAATTCCATCTTCCCTCCCTCCTCCTCTCTCCACCCTTTCTTTTTCCCAAGCACAAAAAAACATCAACCCGCCAAAATGAGCAACGACCCCTCAATCTGTGGCTTCACCGACAACAACATCAACACCCTCCTCACCCGGAACAAGAACTGGGCGCAGCGTACCAGCGCCCTCCGTCCCGGCCTCTTCCCCTCGCTGGCGAATTCGCAGCACCCCCAGATCCTCTGGATCGGATGCAGCGACAGCCGTGTCCCCGAGACCACCGTGCTCAACCTGATGCCCGGCGAAATCTTCACGCACAGGAATATCGCGAACTTGCTGCCCAGCGGGGACTTGAGCTCCTTGAGCGTTATTCAGTATGCTGTTGAGATTTTGAAGGTTTGTGTTCTCCCTTCCCCCCCATCTTCTTTTTTAATTTTTTTACAGTGGCATTTGGACTAATAGTGAGACCTATTCCTAGGTTAAACACGTGATTGTTTGCGGACACTACGGGTGCGGTGGCGTTATGGCTTCGCTTGGTGATAAAAAGCATGGAATTGTCGACCATTGGTTGCAGCACTTGCGTGACGTGCGCGCCGCGAATAAAGCCGAATTGGCGGCGATTAGCGATCCGACCAAGAGGGTTGAGAGGTTGGTCGAGCTGAACGTTATTGCCCAGATCAATAACTTGAAGAGGCATGCCAATGTTCAGGAGGCAATTAGGGATAGGGGATTGGAGGTGCACGGATTTGTCTACGATGTTTCCAATGGCCTGTGCGAAGTCCTGGACGTGCCGAAGGACCCCGAGGAGGCAGAATATGACTTTAGAACTTGATGGATTGAGGGAGTGCTATGGCAGAGCAACCGTTGGCTTCGGAGATGTATTTTGTTCGTGCCTTTTTTCTCCCTTTTTTCCTACTGTCTCAATGGGGATATGGATGCGGACAGACCCCATTGCGGTCTCTGTTCTTTAGAACCGGCACACAAATAAACTAAGTTTGTGATAGAATAAAGTCGGCGATAAAGTGCACAATTGATCAACCACAACCAGAGGTGTTAGAATCCAATCACTAGTGAGGCTAGAACCTGGCTACGTTTTCTCATAGCGGGATATACAGGAGGGAAAAAAGTCCAATAGCACTAGCTCCGACGCCCGCCCAATCCCCAATATACTTCATTCCGCCACCCCATTCCCATTACTATGACGTCTATAAGCCCTCAAGATCAAACCCCAAAGGTGATCCAGTGTACTAGCCATCACTCTCTCCAGCGTTTTTGATAAAGGCACTGCCTGAAACACCCGTGCAGATCCCTGCGATGCGCCACAGAGCGCTCGGTATCTTCATAGGATGTGTTTACAGGATATGCGTCCTGCAAGAGCTCCTGCTCCTCTCTCTCCTCAGTTTCAGTTTCACCCCAACCCTGCTCATTAATGTCAACAGCGAGTATATCCTTCCGTCTCGATTCTGTCTTCGGGGCTGGAAGGATAGCACGCAGGTCATCTGGCTTCAACCTCCCCATCACAGATATATAACGCCTTGCTCCCTCAGGCTCCTATTAGCCCACTGATGCCAGTATCCAGAGCAGTCGCCGGTGCGAGCTCCCCATCCCCTCCAACATCGTTTCGGTCCTACGAAGCCATCTCTTAAGCCCATCGATCCTACTAATCTGGTCAAGAAAATTTGCGGCAAGTATCAGCGTCAGGAAAATGGCAAAGAGCCACTAGCTAGACCGTCTTCTATCGTTGTGCCCAGCAATATAAACCACTCTCTCCCCGCCCTGTGATATTGAGGTTTGCAGCCATGGGCCCGCCAAGGTTATGCTCGTTCCAGGGTGAGAAAGGAGGTAGCCGCTGGCGCTGCTACCAATCCCGGCGTTGAGACTGTGGGGTGTCTGGTCCTCGTTGTTTAGGTGATCAGGAGTCAATGAAACCCTCTGACCCTACTCGAATTCCCAGAGCGCTGCAAGACTCCCTCGTGCACTTCTGAAGCTATAAGGCATCTCAAAGAAAAGGCCCCCGATCTGGTTACCTAGGCCAGCGAGAATAGCTCTTCCTCTCTCTGGAGAGCCCTGATGAAACGTTAAGGGCCTCAAACGGCCCCTGTGCCCGGTACATAACACAGGCTATAGAAGCCAATATATATTATTAGCACGGGCCGCCCGAGTTAACAAGAAACGAGTGGCATTTATACCTTCCCCATTCAAACACTTGACTACAGATCTACCAACAACCCCCCCGGACACCTGTGGCAACCTATATTGAATTTTCCTATTGGGAGGGATCTGATTGGTCTCGTTGGACCACTCAACACCTATCATTAGTCGCTCCTCACATTTGCATTTCGAATTTCCATCGCCCTCATGTCCAACGAGATCGTAGTTCAGTAATACTGCTTCACTCCCATCTTCCAACACTGCTCCTCTCCTACCAATATATGATTGATAGTAACAAACTTGAGCCCGTAGCCACCAGAGTGAATCCGAATAATTCCACCCACCGGTCCAACCGAGAGCGGAACGCCTGGAGAGAACTTCGTAGAGACACCCACTGAAGGAAATCCGTTGCCAGCATCTACACTACCCCCGATAATGTGGGCAACTTGATCCACAAAGCTGTGGTAACCATTCTCTTCCCTACCGAATTCCTCACTAACAATGGGGTGGGCCAGTGCCAGAGAACCGATGCGAACACACAGAACTTCTTCTCCCACCTCGGGCTTGGGTCTCATAAAACTTGTAGCGGGATCATTGTTGGCGATGCTCCGTGTCAAGAACTCCTATCATACCGGAAAAGTTCGTCCGGAGAGCAAGTCACGAGTAAAGGCAGTTTTCGGAGTTTGAATGGAAACCGTCTCACCAATGATCTTCGATTCACCCCCAACACGAACTTTGGGGATATTAACCGTCCGCGGTGCCATCCCTTCTTTGCAGAAGTAACCTCTTAAAGAATTACCCACATCCTTCTTTAATCTCTCATTTTGCAATATTTCGACCATTCCCCACAAATCATCCCCCACAAACCCACGCTCACCCAGAGAAAACTCGACTAAATCGCTATTTGGCGATTCAACAATCAAATTGTCCTAAAATTGGGTCCATTAGTGATAAACAAATAGACTCGGCCCAATTTTAGGAACGATGCCAGGAATCTTAGGCTTAATGTCAACAGCAATGATCTGCCCACAAGAGCACACAGGCGAAGCCAGTTTTTGTCCTCTATTTGCATTTCAACGTTCGGTGCCTCAGGAGCCGTAGGGCGCTTCGGAGGTATCCAGTGTTCCACGTAGCCTAGCACTAGTGAGTTTAGAGCCACCGCCCCTGCACACATCGAGAACTGGAAGAGTAGTAAATTCCCAATCCGAGGATCCATGAATTCTAAAATCGATATATGTCGGATTCTAGCAGCGTGAGAGGTCAGCGAATATTAAAGTTTCGTACGGCCTACCTTCGATGCGCGCTAGCTCAGCACTGAGCATGATCATAACTAAACTCATTAGCAAAAGCGCTTTTACCATCAGCGAATCTCTGCTACCAGAGAGACCCTGTACCAAAAGCACAGACTCCCACCCTTCTCTAGGAAGGCTACAGAAAGTTTACCAGCGCCTGTGGTCATCCCCAGACACCCTTCCTCATCGGGAGCAGCTCTCTCAACCTTACCCTCAATCGGGGCCACTTAATCATCACTCTGGCCAAGGCTGTGATAAGAGGTTACCAACAGCTCAAACGCACTTGTATTAGCCATTCCATTAGACTCCTCACCCACCACATTCATTGATAACTTATCGACCCCATCACTCGTGATTGTCTCTGCATCGCCCCTACTGTCAGGCCCTATGGCCAATGGCATTCTACTATGGCAGTTGGCCTCGCCCTCGTGGTGAGCACTAGAGCGTCCCCCATTATTCCCACCCCAAGCCGATTTCCTCCTGCCCCCATGGAGATCCACGGAACCACCAACACCAAAAGCACGAAAAGCATGTCCGTACGTACGCGAGCTCCCGGCCACCAGGAAGCACCGCCTCGTCCTCCACGCTGAGCAGTGGGGGCAAATCTTCGCCACGAGTACAGTACCATGCTGCACCCGCTCACCAACAGACCTGGTCTCCACTGTGTCACCGCATATTACCGGCTCCCCATTACCACCCCTCTGACCCCTACATGCCGACCCAACCCCACACCCAGCCGTTGTCATTCCCAGATCGACTGGGCCAGGCGACGGTACTTGTGCCTGCACCGCTTCTTCTTCTTCACCTATACACACCCCGTCATCCAACGTAATCTCACCAACCCTCCCCGCGTTCACAGGAGTCTGCGCCGCCCCCCGGTGTCTGACAAACGACTGGAATGCCTAACGCCAAGATCCCTGGCGAGGCTCTACAGTAGAACTAGAGCCATCGGGAAGTAGCGGAATGGCACGTATCAACGTTTTTTTGGTAACGAGGGCATGCAAGTGGAGCAGCGGTACCTTTTCACCCGGTTGCGGAATAATCTAGACAAGCAACATATGCATAGATTCAGTTAATTAACTCCCACAATGTCTCAGTTTATAATTCGTTAATAAGGTCATAGCTATTGTGGGGCTAATAGGGCGGTTTCTGGGAAGGGGATAGGGGGGGGGGGGAGTATGGGTAAAAAAGGGGGGGGGGGGGTGGGTG